>Ga0123355_10022325_pt1 | contig 10144 bp, 12 predicted proteins | sample TergutEmb28metaG_3_FD_89872 | JGI IMG/M metagenome (GOLD analysis project Ga0123355, IMG submission 89872) | Embiratermes neotenicus P1 segment gut microbial communities from Petit-Saut dam, French Guiana - Emb289 P1 | ecosystem: Host-associated > Arthropoda: Insects > Digestive system > Gut ...
CGTGTCAATAACCAATGGCAAAACAGACAACAAAGCCCCGAGATAGCAATCGGCACAAAAAAGAACTGCCTAGAACCGCCAAGAGCAAAAAAAGCGGAAGGCAATCCAAAAATAGAAGGCCGACCGGCAATCTGCATCGTAAATAGTACGGCAAGCCCGCTAAAGGCTAACCCGGTGGCGGTTGTTGCGATAAAGGACGGCATCTTTAGACGGGAAACAGCGAAGCCGTTAATACCGCCGATAATCAAACCAATTAGCAGCATAACCAAAATCGCTACTGGAATCGAAACAAACGGCATCGATGCAAGGGGCGACATAGCCATAATAAAAGCACCCACAACACTGCCTAATGTCAACGTTGCAGTTACGGAAAAATCGATTCCTCCGTTTAAAACAACAAATGTTAATCCACAAGCCACGATTAGGATATCCGATGCCTGCAAAAAGAAGCTCCGGATATTAAAGACTGTAGCAAAATGGGGTACAAAAATGATTGATATTATGAAGTAGATAATCAGTATGGGAAGAATCGGCGTTTCAATCAATATGCCTCTGGCCTTTTCGGCCACTTTGCTCATGGATCCTTCCTCCCTTCTTTATACATGATTAAGGCTAACGGGGTGCTAAGCAAGCGCCCCGTAACCATCTATATATTTATTGCTCAAACTGAAGCATACCCCAACTCCAAACAGAAGGTCCTACTTCGTGAAAATTGTCCATCGTAACGATAATGCCGGGATCGGTAATAACAGCCTCTGGCGGTGTTTCACCGTTTGCTATCCTAACAGCCCATTCCATGCATGTTCTGCCTGTGAAAACAGGGTCTTGGGCGGCGTTCGCTGTGGAATAACCATCCAACAAATACTGCATACCTACCTCGTCACCGTCAAAGGTCAGCAAGTCAACATGGTTTTCATTGTCACGGTGTTCCCATTTTTGGAACTGTTCAAGCGCACTGCGAATCGGTGGCAAAAGAAAGTCAGAAGGCGTGATCACGAGGTTTGCGTCTGGATGAGCCTGTAACGCACTTTGCAGGCCGCTTAATGCCGCATCGTGATTCCATTCGGTCGGTATTTCTGCTACCAATTCGAAGACATCGCTAAACTCCTCGATGGCCCTTCTGTGCCCAAGCTGGCGGTATACGGCACCTTGGTCTGCAAGGCTTCCTACAAGCAAAATCGCTTGATGTGTGTCCCCTTGCGCCCTAGCTCTTTCGCCAAACCAAGCAACAACATCATAAGCCATTTGTTCGTTATCTGAAATGACTTGCAATTCTGGGAAAACAACGTCACTCTGGATAGCGCGGCCATTCATGATGAAGGGTACACCCTCATCTTGTGCCATTCCAACGGCGGATGCAATCGCTGCACCGTCGTTAGGGAAACAGATGATGGCGTCTACGCCTTGTGCTAACAGGTTTTCAATCTGCTGGTTTTGCCTTGTAGCATCACCTTCCGCAATTAAAACAATTGCTTCAACGCCAAGCTCTTCCGCTTTTTCAAGCATAGCAGTATGGTTCATAACAAGAAACTGTGACTCCAGTGATTCCATTGAAATACCGATTCTTAAACCTGAGGCATTTCCGGCGGGTTCAACATCTCCTCCTGCGTCAACATCTTCCCCTGTGTCAGGATCTTCCCCTGTGTCAGTATCTCTCCCTACGTCAGCTACTGAGCCACTACCATCTGCGGGCGGGGTAGTGTCACCGCCACCGCATCCGGTTAGCATAGCAACGGTAAGAAACATGGCTACTAGCATAGCTAAACTCTTTCTCATTAAAACATCCTCCTTTTTTCACATTATAAAATTTTGCATTTCTGCAAAGTGAACACATAATTATGTGTTGACTGCCTTGAACATTGCCATTATTGATTCTGGCTTAATTCCATCAAGAATATTATGCACTTGTTGGAACACAAAGCCACCACCTTTGTTTAGTGTCTCCACATTCGACCGGACATGGGAAGTTATTGCTTTTACGTCATTTCCGGGTAGAATTTCTTGGGTGTCGCATCCGCCGCCCCAAAACGCAAGCTTACCGTGAAATTCAGACTTCAGCTCGGCTAAGCCCATATCCTTACAAACGAACTGAACAGGATTTATTGCGTCGAGCCCTGCTTCGACAAGAAGTGGTAACAAAGGGCGTACCCCGCCGCAACAATGAAGGCATATTTTTAAATTCGGAAAGCGGTCATGGACATAATCCCACATCTGCTTTTCACGTGGAAAGAAAAATTCCTTGTGCATTTCAGGTGAGAATTGGGGGCCGAACTGAGTCCCCATATCGTCAGAAAATCCGATAATGTCAATATAATCGCCCACAGCGTCAAGGTAAGCTATCAGGTTAGGCATATGCCGATCCATTGTGGCGTTAAGGAAATTATGAACACGCTCAGGGTTTGACCCCATATTAAGTAAGAAGTTGTCCATACGAAAAGTATTATGACCTGTTTCAACAAGACTTCCGCCAAAAATAGCATAGATAGCGCGGTCAGTACTTGCACGTGTTGCGGCGGCAACTTCCCTAAGCGACTTAGCCCCTTCAGGCGTTCTGTAATCTATGGGCATTGGTGGGCACGGAACACATGACCATACGACATCGTGCTGAATATCATCGTAATCAGAAAAATTTTCCTGTTCTTCATTGTTAGCAAGCGGGAAGAAGGTTTGCTCAAAATAAAGACAACCCACTGGCTGTTTGCCAACCACGCGGCCCTTTGTATTGTAAATAAAAGCACCATCAGACGTCCTTTTCACATCCACTACAGCCGGCACTTTACAAGCTGTCCCATCTTCCAACACCCAGTCATTCCAATATTCAGGCTTTTTGTCAAAATCACAGCCAAGCTGGAAGGTATCAATATCAAGCAAGTCTAAAATGTCGCGTTCGACAATCACAAGTTGCTGGATTAAGTCGTATATATACAGCGGGCTGGGCGGCAAGTCAAGATATTTTCGTAATTCGCGATAAGCCTTAACACTGATGCTGCTTGATCGGTGACCATTAAAATCAATTGGCACCCTATCGGGCTGTTTAAAATTTAGTGCTGTCAATACTCTTTCTTTTCCTGTCAATGCCTCTTTCTCCTCCCTTGTATTATTTTATTCAGCTTATTGTTCAGTACTCCTTAATTGCAAGACATTACAAAAATTGGACATAGAAAATTGCTGATGCATGTAACAATATCTTTTCCCATGTTGCTTGCAACTATTTTATACTTTTCAAGGTAGCTATGCAACGCAAAAAACTGAAATATTTTTTGTTGGTTTTTAACATACCTGCAGTGAAGTATAGTCGCAAGGCAGAGCTTTATCCACTTAATCTAGATGAAATCCGAGGGCGTGTTTCAGAAGCTGCAGACAAATCTCATTAGTCCGTCATTGCGGGCTTGACCCGCAATCCCCTGAGATTGGCTATGTTTAGGAGATCCCGGGTCAAGCCCGGGATGACGCTCGTGTTTGCTAAATCAGCACGTATTTGAAACACGCCAATCCGAGTAACCAACTGGAGAAAAACAATAAAAACCCCAGCATAGCCAATGGCTTAATGCTGGGGTTTTACTGCGATCCGGGGGAATTGAACCCCCGACCTCTCGGAACTAAGCAGATGTTTTATGATTGTTAATGGCTCTTCATAAATGGCTTAAATACGGCGTTTTTAGCCATGTTAATCTAAGTGTTTTCGCTTCTATCGAATCCTAGTGTGTTATAATAGTGTTAAATTCTTAGATTTAACACACCACTTGAGTAGCTGATTAAGTATAAACAGTTTATAAGACAGGATACTCTTGGCTAGGTGAAAGCGGCTTGAAATACCCCTTTATACAATTCGGATTAACTATACAAAGCTGAATATGGGTTCTGTTATTCAATCCGGAGCCTGGATATACGGGCTCGCCTTCGATAAACAGGCCTCGAACTGAATCGAAGCCGCCACAATCAAGCTGCCTTAAATTGAAATGAAGTTGCTGAATAACACTACAATCAAGATCACGTAGTAAGACATCCTGTCCCTTTGTTAATCGATTTTTTGGCATGTCTTTTCCTTGATCGGATAATCGAGACCTTAAAGCAACATAAGCATCGACTAACAAAGGGTAAAATTGACTATCAGACAGATTTAAGCATATGCCTAAATCAACAATTGCGCCAATTACAGCGGGGTTGTTCGGGTAATGTGATTCGGCCCACTCAAGTGCGCGATCATAGTTGTTCTCCCAAAAATAGATTCCATTGCCAAGCCAATCATATGTATTGGTGCTTGGTAATAAATGTTCGTTATGAAGGAAGACCCTGTCATACGTCTCTTGATTGCAGCCGTGAAATCCAAGCATCCAACTGGGGAATTTTGAATACATTACCATTCCTCCTGATGTCTGAGGATGATGTCTCCTTTTTCGTCAATTACGCCAGTGCGGATAAGTGCTTGCTTTGACTCTTCTGGCGTTTCATTCTTGACGACTGTTTCGACGTAATGTCGATGGGCTTCTATTAGCTTTTCTATTTCAGTGGGCATCATTAGCCTACCTAACTCTTTTCTTCGGTGATGTATATTTGTAGTCTGCTTTATATTTGATGGATTGCTCATATTTTCGTACTCCTCTCTTGATAACACTATGATAAATTGATAGCATTTGTGAGTTAGAGGACTCATCTTTAATCTTTCAGATCATTTCTCAAAATACACTGATAGCTTTTGGATCTCTTTCTTCAATTCTGCTTTATCCACATGAGTATAAATCTTTGCTGTGATCGCTATATCGCTATGCCCCATTAATACCGAAGCGGCTTTAAGCGATACACCTTGCCGGGCAAGAATCGTGCAAAAAGTGTGTCTGAGGCTGTGAAACGTCGTTTCTTCCATTCCTAGCCGTTTGCAAAGACGAATTAATGATTTACGGACATTGTGCCCCTCTCTATAAGTGCATGCCTCAGATGAAAATAGAATGCAATCCTCTGAAAAAGGTATGCCCAGTTCGAAATACTTTTCCTTCTCTTGCCTAATATGCAGTTTCAAAAGGGCTTGAATCTCACCCAGAATAGGAACATCTCGGATGCTGCTTCCAGTTTTCGGAGTACTTAAAACAGGGCAGTATTCGCCATCCACAGTTAAGTATTTCACTGATTTGTTGACATGGATTAACCCTTGGTCAAAGTCAATGTCCTTATGAGTAAAGCTAGAAGTTCACCCTGTCTCAATCCAGTAAATACGGCAAAAGTATATATAAAGCGGCTGATATCATTTTGCGCGGCTTGAAGTAGTTTTTCAATAACAGCGTCGCTAATGGCTGTGTTTGTTGTGCTATCATCCTCGTTTTTGGGTAATTCAACAGCAAGAAGCGGATTCTTTACTATCAAATCGGCTTTAACGCAGTAGATAAAAAACATTCTTAATAGCTTGTGCACTAGTCTTACAGTGTTAACCGTGTGCCCCTTGAGCAAATCGTTATAAAAACACTGAACATGAATGGATTTTATATCGGATAACCGCATTTGGGATAAGGAGCTATCCTTGAGACGTAACCGATAATCTATTTCGTATCGACTAAATGTGCTTAAAGACACAGTCGGTTTGAGTACGTTTTCAAACCATGCTTTGAATGCCCCATTAAAAAGAGCCTTGTCAAAGTTTGGGGACAGGCCTTTGTTTATGTTAAGGATATTCATCTCGCTTGGATTCCGCTTCTCGCTTGCTGTCACCATAGAATTGTTTTCGAATGGGGGAGCCGTCTGGGTTCTTGCCCACTGTGGCAGTGACCCGGAAATAGTTTTTATTGTTGATCGTCGTGTTTGTCTTGCGAGGCATGAGGATCACCTACCTTTGTTGAAATATTTACCCCCTAATTATCGCATTGTTATACTTATCTGGAACGGTACAGAGTTCACGAGCTCTTTCATCAAGCATATCCCACAAATTTATAATTGCACGAATTGAACTATTTTTAGCATCAAGAAAAGCAAAAAGCAATTCCGAAAATATAGTTTCTGTTGTAGGTTCATCGCGAAGTGCCATAGTACCTACCCATAACCGATCTAAAGCAGAATTAATATGAGTCCAGCATATTGCTCTCTTAGATTCATCCTTGAACCCTCCTAGACTTAAATAAATTGTCACAAGGCGGTTCATCAAATTCAATATGTCGTCACTAACACAATCAGGTACTTTGGAAAGTGTTTTATATAGGCTATCTATTTTAGAGCTTGTTTCCGCTAGATGTTCCTCATTGCGAACATTATTCAAACCAATCAAATAATCGGCCGATACGTTGAAATAATTGGCAAGTTTTATAAGAGCTTTGCCATCTGGTATCCTTACCCCACGCTCATAATTTGAAATAGTTGAAGCTGATAACCCGGATTCGTATGCCATATCAGCAATTGTCTTTTTTTTTCCTTTTCTTAAGTCAATTAATCTTTGGAAATTATCATATTCGGCACTCATCATTGTCACCTCTTCAAATAATTATACATACTAGATGCACAAAAGTAAAACGATCCATATGACAACCCTTTGAATATGAACGATGCGAACAGTGTTCGTCCGGTGATGACGCGGCTGAAAAATATCGCAGCTCGAAATGAATGCGCAGTAGTCTTAATTTGCCATCCAAATAAAAACATATTTCAGTCGGCTCTATACCGCACAAGCGGATCCACCGATTGGACGGCTGCTCCACGCGTGGCTCTATATATCGGCAGAGATCCAGAGGACGAAAAGACCCGTGTAATAGCGCATACAAAAGCGAACAGCATTCCGGAAAATCATCAGTTCAGTTTGAAATATTCGATCGATATGGATCATGGGGGCATTGTTTTTCTGGGTAACTCAGATTTAAGAGCGGATGATGTTACTTGCACAAAAAAAACCCGAGAAAAAACCACACAAGGCCGCCCGGCTGAGTCTAGGGACAAAGCCGAAGAATTTTTACATAACTATCTCGAAGAAAACGAAGGCTGGGCGTTGCGGTCAAAAATAATTGCAGCTGGCAATAATCGAGAGATTGGTTCAAGGGCTTTGGAAAGGGCAAAAAAAGCTTTACATTTATATTCATTCACTCAAGGTTTTGGAAAAGATAGAGTTACAATTTGGCATGTCCAAGGCGCAAAAATTCCAGAACAAATGAGTTTTCATGTAAATTAACAATGCACATGAATAAAGGACGATGACTTTGATTCGTGGACATTCAGAAAGAAATATTTTTGTCGCTATTGGTGGGATTGGATGTTCATGCGGGTTTCGGCATTAACGACAATACTGTATTTTTGTCGCAATTGGGGTTTTCATCAATCACGACAACATTTAACGAATTAAAGCCATTTCTATCAATAGCGACAGAAATATAAAAGTTGTCGGAAATGGATTATATAGCCGTTTTTATCAATAACGACAAAAATAAATTTTGCCATAAGGAAGCCGATTCTCATCGGCAAAGAAAAGGGGTGGAATCTGTCTTTTTAGCCGAAAGACAGCCGATTTTTAAATTTAAAGGCTGATCCCATCCCAGCTCGTAGGGTTTTTCAGATTTTTTCCCTGACCCGCAATCACTCTTTTGGATTTTGGAGGTAACCATGAACGTGCAAGAGGCGAGGCAAGTTGATATAGCGGCCTATCTCATGGAAAGAGGCGTAGCACTAAAACGATCCGGAAGGCGCTACAAACATCCTGAACACGATAGCCTTGTGTTTACTGGAAACGCGTATTTCTGGAATAGCCGCGGCGAACACGGCAACGCTGTTGACTATTTAGTGAGACATTACAGCATGGATTTTAAGACAGCAGTTGCGGAGTTGACGAAAGAAAACTTTGCGGGACAGGGAAAAAAAGTAGAAGACCCTGAACCATTCACCTTCAGCGAAATCAAGACAACGGCAAACTTACGGCGCGGCATCGCATACCTAACCAAAACGCGGGGCATCAGCAGCGATATTGTGCAGCGGCTGATAAAGGACAAACTGATGTTTCTTGAGGCTGACACTAACAACCTCATATTTCCGATGTACGATGAGGGCGGGGCGGTTGTTGGTGCAGAAAAGCAGGGTACTTTAAGCCGGTACCGGTTCAAAGGTGTGGCTGCGGGTAGCAAATACGGATATGGATATAACATCCGCATGTCTGAGTCGCTAAAATATGCACTGTTCTTCGAGTCAGCTGTGGACATGCTATCGTATTGGCAATTAGCAAAGAAAGCGTTTACGGGCTGCCTGTTGGTTTCTGTGGCGGGGCTAAAGTCGAACGTTATTAAGCACTTAACGGTTGTATTTGGGGGCTTACAGCCTGTCCTATGCGTGGACAATGACCCGGCGGGGCGTGAGTTTGCGGACAGTTATAAAAATGTTATAAAACGGTTTCCAATGCCGCCCGCGAAGGATTGGAATGAGCAGATTTCGCTAGTTCAGTGATTAAGGAGTAAAAAATGGATACGATTGGAGAAATCGATTTGCGAGGAAAGACTCTGGTATCATCGACCGATGTTGCCGCTCTTCTCGCGGTGACTGGAGATGTTCCAGAATTACTCATCGAAATTTGTAGGCGTTTTGGCTATAGACGAACTCTTGAAATAGAGATGAGTGATTATGATGTCATAAAGGATGAAATCGAAAAGTTAGTAAGAGAATCTGCCTGATGAGCGCAATGTTGGATCCAGATGCAGGGCTCGTTAATCCAACACCAATGCGCTACAGCTGATAACTGGGGGTGGCCACTTCCTATAATAGTGGCATGCAAATATTACATAAGGGGATTAATTATGACGAAAAGTCTTGTCCGTGAAGCTTTTAAGGATGCTTACAACTTTGCGATAGAACATTATGACATTTTTTCTTACGATGATTGGGCGCTTATGACAGAAAAATTGGACAAGTATGATAGAGAATTAACACAGCGATTGATATTGGGCTTTCTAGAGACTCTGTATGGTGAGCAGGAGGTGGCCCATGACACAAAAATTGCATGAGGAGAAGGGAATGGAAGAAAGGGAGTTAGTATTTGAGACTCTGAAACGCTTAGGTGTGCCGATTCGGACGATTTTAATTGACTACAAGGACGTAGCCGGGAATGACTTTAATAATGATATCCGGATGTTGGACGGGCGGGGTGACAGTGACATCCTGCTCGACATCGTAGCTAAATTGAAGGCAGACGGCTATCGGCTGACCGGGGCCCATGAGATTATGAGCGACCACACGCCAAGAGAACTTGCAGCACTTGGGAAAAAGGACCCTTGGGCGGCTTATCGATCTGTTCGGATGATGTATTTGAGTTCGGAAGTCTTGAATTAATGGGGATGTATAGCCACCAAAACGCGCATTTAAATATTATGGAGGTGTCTTTATGATTTTGGACGATATTCGCGAGGAAAGTCGGCGTTGCTGCCTCTCGTCGGCCTAGCATTAGTGGTCACGAGGCGTTCAACCGGATCGCCGCTCAGCGAGGGACGCAGCAACGAACCGAAGCCGAATGGTATGCGCTGTATGACGAAAAGTCTAGGTTATCTTGAAAAAAACCTCATTGAGCGGTTACTATGTTAAAACAAATAACGGCATGTAAAATTTTACGTCACGGGCTAGCGAAATACTGGGCCGTCCGCCACCCGCTCACGGGCGATCGCGCTGGGAGAACCTGCGATTTTTCGGTCGACCGTTTGTGATTTTTCCCCATGTATCCAGGAACCTAACAACATGTTAGTCCGCCACGCCGAGCGGAGGGGAGCGAGGGGGGAACGGGATGGAGAGGCAAGGACAGCGTGCGCGAGGCAGCGAGTCGAGCAGTGCATGGGTAAGCTGCGGAAGAGTCTACTAGGGACTCGTAAGAAAAACCACGGGCGGGATAGTCGGCAATGGTTTTTACCTATACCGGTCTAAAATGCAGCCACGGGGCTTCTAGGGGGCTTAGAATCGATATTGCAATATGCGAGAGGTTTGTTATCAGGATTGAGGTCATGTGTGACAGCTACAATAGAGGGGTTGGTTGTCCTTCATAGGTTTCCTGCTGTGTTAAAATAGTGTTAAATCTGCAAAAACAATAAAAACCCCAGCATAGCCAATGGCTTAATGCTGGGGTTTTACTGCGATCCGGGGGAATTGAACCCCCGACCTCTCGGTTCGGAGCCGAGCACTCTATCCGCTGAGCTAGGATCGCCAATTA
>Ga0123355_10022326_pt1 | contig 10144 bp, 8 predicted proteins | sample TergutEmb28metaG_3_FD_89872 | JGI IMG/M metagenome (GOLD analysis project Ga0123355, IMG submission 89872) | Embiratermes neotenicus P1 segment gut microbial communities from Petit-Saut dam, French Guiana - Emb289 P1 | ecosystem: Host-associated > Arthropoda: Insects > Digestive system > Gut ...
GTTGGTGGCGTATAGTTCGAACAGTTCACGGATCATAACCGCCTCGTGTTCGTCGATGGCCAACCGCTTGTCCTGCTTGCGGTAGCCGAAAATTCGGCTGTTGCCCAGCACCACGTTGTTCTTGATTGCCTGTTGGTGTCCGAACTTTATGCGGCTGGACAGCTTACGCAACTCGTCTTGGGCTATACTGGACATGATTGACAGCCGCAGCTCGGAATCCTCATCAAGCGTGTTGATGTTGTCGTTCTGAAAGAACACGCCTACGCCGTCAGAAAGCAGTTGACGGGTATATTGTATGCTGTCCAACGTATTGCGCGCGAAGCGGGAGATTTCTTTCGTAATGACGAGATCGAACAGGTCACTCGCCGCGTCCTCCACCATGCGGTTAAAGTTCTCGCGCTTTTTTGTGGAGATGCCGGATATGCCTTCATCAATATATCCCGGCACAAATGTCCAGCGTGTATTGCGCCTGATGAGGTCTTCATAATATGAGATTTGGTTGCCAAGCGAATTTAGCTGCTCGTCGCTTTCACTTGACACGCGGGCATAGTACGTCACCCGCAGCGGAATGTCGTAGATGCTTTTGGTTTTAAGCTGCTGCCGGATATTATGTATGTCCACCAGATACACCCTTTCGTATTTCGTGCTTCGTATGCGCCACACGTTTCGTTGTATCATCATTATTTATGTTTATCATAGCACATGTTGACACTTGATGCAAGAAAAAAATGGAGGGACGTCTGGCATACACCAGGCATCCCTCCATACCATTATCGACTGTGTTTCGATTCTTTGCGTTGCTTATCTATTGCGGGCGGTTTTTGACTATCAATCTTCAGCGCCATTTTAGTGCGTTCAAGTGTGCTGATGATGTTTCGTTTGTGCAGCTCATCGTTGAAATAATGTAGCCAGATGTTCTCAGCCGTCCGCCGCTTTTCGGCTTCATGTGCCATTTTTCCGCCCCCCTCCTGTTGGCATTGCTATTATTTGGATTGGGGTTGAAATTATACGGAAACCCTTCAATGATTATACTCCTGTACGGCAAAACATATTCTTTTTTCAAAGTGCAAAGCCCACCGACGCGGGCGAGATATTTGTTATAGGCTGGTCTCCTTATCGCTCTAAGTTGTAGGATTTTTGCGGCAGCCGAGCCTGCCGTTCGATTTCTTCGGGCAGTCTATCTACGAATCGTTGTAATTAGTACGGCAAAATAAATGCTTTGCAAGAAATATTGCCTAAAAAATATAGGGCCTTTAATCGAATAATGTAGTAGAAAGCATTTTATAAAGGCTTGTGTCTGATAGATTTCGATTCCGTCCTAAAGACTATATTTTCGTATATAAGGTGATAATTATGACTGAAGTTCTAAGGCAAGAAAAAAAATACTTGATTAACCTTGAGCAATATTATTACCTTTCCCGCCGGTTTAGCAAAATTCTTATGGAGGACAAGCATAGCAGCGGGGATGGATACTTGATTCGCTCTCTATACTTTGACAGTTTAGACGACAATGATTTTGAGGAAAAAATAGACGGCGTTGAATTGCGAAAAAAGATACGACTTCGTAATTACGGCGCCGATTCCCAATCAGCAAAGCTCGAGATGAAGCAAAAACAAGGTATGATGCAGAAGAAGCGCTCTTTAACATTGGATAGAGATCAGTCACATCGCCTTATAAATGGGGATTACTCGGCGCTCCTGGGGTTTGATTCCAATTTTGCAGGAGAATGTTTTGGACTCATGCAAATGCAGTGTTACCGGCCCAAAGCGGTTGTATCATATACAAGAAAAGTCTTTGTAGCCAATGAAAATGAAATCAGAATTACTTTCGACCACAATATAAAAGGCTCAGAATCCAACTTCAATATTTTTTCTAAAGATTTGGTGGAAAACATTATATTCGACCCGTTCTTGGTAGTCTTGGAAGTGAAGTTTAATGGCTTTTTGCTAAGCTACATCAAAGATATTATTAACGAGGCCGATGTCAGTGAGTTAGCAGTTAGCAAGTATTGCCTTGGTAGAGCCATCGGCAAAGAATATATGTTTTTATGAAAAGAGGGAGGATAGTAGATAATGAGAAATATATTATTAGATACGTTTGCACAAAGTGGTAGTTTAACAGTTCAAGATATTTCTGTCCGTATTGCGGCGGCGGCGCTAATAAGCATAGCTATTTATTTTTCCTATTGGTACACCCATTCGAGTACTTCGTACAGCAAGAAATTTAATGTTTCGCTTATTACGCTGACCATTCTAACCTGTACCGTCATGACGGTTATTGGAAATAATATTGCTTTATCGTTGGGTATGGCAGGCGCGCTCTCTATTGTGCGATTTCGCACAGCCGTAAAAGATTCAAGAGACACGATATATATCTTTTGGGCGGTTATTGTAGGCTTATGTAGCGGTGTTGGCGATTTTTGGACAGCAATTATCGGCAGCGCGGTTGTGAGCGTAGTATTGCTTCTGATGGGAAGAGTTCGGAACGAAAACAGGATTTTGCTGATCATAAAAGCTCACAAACGCCTAGAGGACGAAATTGAAGGGATCGTATTTAGGCATTTCAACATGAAACCTCTGTTACGTGTGAAAAACACAACTGCAACCAGTGTAGAGTTTATCTTTGAAATGAATCGCAGTACATATAATGATACGCACAAAGGAAACAAAAGCATCACGCAGCTGTTATACGCAAAAGACGGCGTAGAATATGTTAATATCGTTACCCAAAACGATGAAATAAGCGGGTGAAAAAATGAGGCGCAGCATTATATGTTATGTGTCGATTATCCTAGCTGTTGCAATGCTTACAACAGTATTAGTGTATTTAGGGGCAAGCGATGACATACAGCGCCACCATCAGCACTTAGAGCGTCCAAGCGAAGCAGACCTGGGTGATTGTTTGCATTGCGTTGGCGATATGTTTTGCACACATTTGCCTCTCGTTGTAATCGACACCTTTGGAGCCGAAATACCGGGCAGACCACTCAACTATGTATTGGGCAGGTTTGGGAGCTTTGGAGAGTACCTTGTTACGACACCTGAAGGTGAGACCGAAACAAAGGTTTCTGTATCGGTAATTGATAACTCGAACGATTGGAATCATATAGATGATCCCCCCTCTCATGCGTCCTTAGCAATGATGCGCATACGCGGAAATTCATCCCGCTTCTTTGACAAGCCAAATTACCGCATCCAGCTCATTCATCCCAATGGCGAAAACAATCATATGCCGCTGCTTGGCATGAACCCGCATTTTGAATGGGCGCTCCACGGCCCATTTCTGGACAAAACCCTGATGCGCAATTACATGTGGATGAATATAGGCGCCGAAGTCATGGGGCCGGGGCATTTTGTTCCGGAGGTGCGGTTCTTTGAGTTAATCTTGAATGGGGAATATCAAGGCGTTTATGTTCTTATGGAAACAATAAGTGTAAGTCCGCACAGAGTTGCTTTGAACCGCTATAGGGGAGGTATGCCGGCTACCAGCTATCTTGTGAGATTTGACTCGCGCACTCACACCCCAGAACGTATCGCCAACACCTTTGTAACGTATACCTATCGCCTTGAAGGGCTTAATTCTATGGAGATTATGTATCCGAGCCGATCCCAACAAAGTGATAGGGTGCGGAGCTATGTGGCTAGAAGTATCAGTAATATAGATTTGCTTTTATATTCGACAGAAATCATACATGACCCTCGCGCCTATGAGCGGTATATTGATGTGAATTCTTTCGTGAATTTTTATCTCATTAATGAGTTCATCGCCAATAATGATTTGTGGACCGGTTCAACCTATTTCCATAAGGATGTACGAGGCCAGATTATAGCGGGCCCTCTATGGGACTTTAATAATGTAATGGATAATTTTTTCCTATCCGTGCCTGTGGATGGCTTTCTTCTTGCAGATCGCGGCTGGTTTGATAGATTGATGATGTGTGAGGGCTTTACCGACCGGGTCATACGCCGTTGGCATGAGCTGCGCAGAGGTACTTTGGCCGAAGATCGGCTGATCCGCTATATGGAAGAAACGGAAGCTTGGCTGGGCAGTGCCATCGACCGCAATTTTGAGGTTTGGGGATACAGTTTTGACCCCCTTCAAGTAAATGCTATGTCACGGCGTGGCCCAACGCATGATCAAGTGACGGCAAGGGTGCCCGTATATGACGGTATGAGTTTGGCAGCCTATGAAGCGGCCAGATACCAAACTCGCCGTGATATGATACGTGAAATGAACCCATCAAGTTTCGAAGAAGCCCAAGATTGGGCGCGTGATTTCATGGTAGAGCGTGGGCGCTGGATGGATGACTATATAGAGACTTTGCGTCAGTTTAGCCATCCTTCCCGACATGCGGTATGGACTCTGCAATAAGGCAGGAGGTATAATTCGCTATGCTAAAATATCTCATTGTCATAGTATCAGTGATCTTGATCATACTGGGCACGTTTTACGCGCATTTTGCAAGAAGCGTATTTATTGATTTTAGACCTAATGCTCCCGTGTCTGCTGCATTTCTGGCAGAAGGGGATGCGATTATGCATCAAAACCCGGAGGGGGAATTTGTTCCCATCATACTGCGCGGCGTGGAGCTTACCCCATCTGTTCCGGGGCATATGGCTTGGGACTTTGCCGCCGACAGGGACGATTATTTGCGCTGGTTTGGATATATAGACGCAATGGGCGCCAATACGCTTTATGTCTCATCGGTTATGGACTCTGATTTTTATAATGCATTATATGCGTTTAACACAACAAATGACAGACCGCTACTTCTCTTGCAAGGCATAGTATGCAGCTATGACTACGAAAGCCTGACTTCCTCGCTTAAAGAAGCGATAGACATTATACATGGCCGCAGGGTTAATGTTCTTGGCCGCGCCGGTATTGAGTTCTTTATGTCAGATATATCTCCCTGGGTCGTTGGCTTTTTAGTGGGCGCGGATTGGGATCCGGATGTGATCACATTTATGAACCACTTCGAACCTGATTTGCCTGAAAGCTTTGAAGGTGAGTTTTTCAGCTCGGCTTACGGCGCTTCACGGTTTGAGGTAATGCTTGCTCAGGTAATGGATAGCGCTGTCGCCTACGAAACAAGAAGGTATAAAGTCCAGCGTCCAATTGGGTTTATCTCGAACCCTGCCATAGATTTTCTGGAGTATTCGTGGGCTTATGCAACGCAACTGCGCAAATATGTGCAGTTAAACCCTGAAAATATTCTGCCGTCGGAATCCATGACTGCCGGAACATTTGCGGCTTATCGGCTTTTTTATTTCACGGACGATTTCACAAGACATCTAACATACAGCCAGCAAGAAGCACTTGCACCAATTCTTGAAAACTTAGACCGCAGCTGCTTTGCCAACGGATATTTGGACTTGCTTGCGCGCTACCATAGTATGCCGGTTATCGCAACGGGGTTTGGTTTTTCTACCAGCCGCGCACCGCAAATAATGGACTGGCCTCCACTTAATGAACAGCAGCAAGGCGAAGCGCTTGCAAGTATGGCAACACAGATAGAGGAAAGCGGTTGGGCCGGAAGTTTTATTTCCACTTGGCAAGATACATGGGAGCGTCGCACCTGGAATACGGCATTTTCGTCAGACCCGTGGCGGTACCATTACTGGCATAATTTGCAGTCAGTTGACCAGGGTTATGGGCTTATGGCTTTTGAGCCGGGGCTAAATGCGCGTCCTGTCTTGATAGATGGCAACGCTGACGAATGGGACGACTCCCATCTGGTTCATGAATATGGCGGTATTCGCATATATGCGCAATATAGCTTCCAAGGGCTGTATTTACTGATACGCGGCAATGGTGTAAGTCCGCACAGCACCCTTTACTTGCCTATTGATGTAACGCCGCGTTCTGGGACTTCCGTATACCATAACTTGGAATTTGCCCGCCCTTCAGATTTTTTGCTGATATTATCGGGTAGGCATAATAGCCGCTTATTGGTCAACAGGCGTTATGACGCAACATTTCAGCGGTTCTATAGTGAAATGACGGAGATAAATCCCTTTACTATTGTTCCGCCCATGTGGGATTCGGAATTTGTACCCATAACCGTAGCGGTACAAAACACCCTGATTATCGAGGAAGCCACTTTTGCCATATTGCCAGATGAAGCGCGGGAAATGCGGCGATTGCAATATTGGAATACAGGTCTTCTTACCCATGGCATAGGGGATCCCGATTCCCCCAACTTCAATTCTTTGGCCGATTTCTCTTTTGGCGAAAACCTGGTTGAAATACGTTTGCCATGGACACTGTTAAACTTTTTTGACCCTTCAACCATGCGGGTGCATGACGACTATTTTGAAGTGTTTGGAGTGGAAGGGCTTAGCGTTCAGGAAATACATATAGGCATCGCAATGGAAGGCGTCGCGGCTCCAATGTCGCCAATACCGCTGCTTGGATGGAGAAACAATGTACAAGTTCATGAGCGCTTAAAGCAATCCTACTTTATTATGCAAGAGATTTGGGGGTGATTAGATGATTTTTGACTTAAGAACATACATTATTGTTGGCATATTTATGATTATCTGTATTTCATTGATGATTTTTAATTTCGTAATCATCTATTATGGGCAGGGTCGAGACACGCCATCTGTAAGTAAAATTAAAAAATTGAAAGCTATTCTTTGTTGGGAAAGCGTCTTGATGTTTGGCGCAGGGCCTAGCCATGAAAAAGTATTGTTGAAAAAATTATCGAACGTAGCAGATCTTGTTGCTTACTCCGATACATTGAAACGTCTAAAGAACAATTCCCCGGAGACTTATAGAGATTATATACATAACAAATATTCCACTTTCCAGAAGCTTGCCGATATATACAGCCGGAAGCATAGCATTGAGCGGGCATGTTATGCCGACTTCGTTAGCAATTTCCCAGAGGTGGCCGGTATGAACAAGCAGATGTTGGATACGCTAATTTCATACATATATGGTTCTGGCGTCCATTGCCGCGTAAATGTTCTGCGCGCACTTTGCAGCATTGGCAGCGTCTCAGGAGTAGCGAATGCATTGCAGGTTATTAGTGACAGTTCCCTTTTCATTCACGATCAAATCTTAACAAACGAATTGTTGAATTTTAAAGGCGATAAAGAAATCTTGGGGGATCGTTTATGGGATGAAGGTCGGCATTGGAATGATAATGTAACGGTTTCGGTAGTACAATTTATCACCAGCGTTTCAGATTACTATGGTGAAACGTTCATGCCGGTATTGCAGAATTCTTCTACCAGCACTGAGGTGCGTGCCGCGATTATCCGCTATTATGGGGAACATATATACGAGCCGGCGCGTCCGGTATTGATTGATTTTATCATCAATTCTACAGACGTTAACTTGGCTATCGAAGCAGCGTCCGCTTTAGCTTTATACCCAGCGCCAGATACAATTGCTGCATTGAAGGGCGCCCTGTCCAGTTCTGACTGGCATGTTCGATATAATGCATCGAACACGCTTGTAAGACTAAAGCCCAAAACACAATTGTTAGAAATCCTGCAAGGCGAGAGTAATTATGCAAGAGAAATTGTAGATTATATGCTGGAGCAACACGTAAACCCATTTTCAAAAGCAATGAAAAGAGTTAAATTAAGGGAATGGATAAAGCATAGAATCGCCTAATAAACCCAAAGGATATTTTGCAGTGTAAGGGAGAACACTGACAGTCGTAATATTGGGAAGTTTGTGCGGATTGAGAAATATCAGCCATATGAGTCAATGGTCAGAAAACGGTAGAGCGCGATAGTTTATGGCTCCATCTGCTTTCATGTGGAAATTGATTTCCGTGCTGAAGCGGGAAGCCGCGTTGCAAAACGATGACTTGCAGAAAGAATTGGACGGTGAAAAAGTATGCGCATGGCGGATTTTATACGAGAACTCCTATATTTTGTAAGCACATTTTATATCGCTTACTTAATTATTTTTGTAACTTTTTCGTTTCTTGCCGTTTTGATAGGGGCTTACAAGTTGTATACAAATGATCGTATGTTGAGGTACAAAAATAAGCTTAAATATGACGATTTACCAGTTTCGGTTCTTGTTCCAGCTTATAATGAGTCTGTTACCATCGTAGACAGCATAAAATCTCTTTTAGCTCTTGACTATCGGCTATATGAAATTATTGTTGTGGATGATGGCTCGAAAGATGATACTGCACAAAAATTAATCGACGAATTTGGTATGGAGTTGAGCAACCGCCCTATTAATCACGAGCTGGAGTGCCAGCCTGAAGAGGCCATTTATGAAAATATAGTAAATGGGATTAGTCTTACCCTAATATGCAAAAAAAATGGCGGCAAAGGCGATGCGCTTAACATGGGTATAAATGCCTGCCGCCACCCTTATTTTCTTTGTATGGATGCGGACTCTAAATTGCAAAAAAATTCACTTACTGAAATTATAAGGCCGATATTTGAAGACGATAAAGTCATAGCTGTCGGGGGAATGATTCTTATATCCCAGTGTGTCCGTATGGAAGATGGTAAAGCTGTAAGCTATCGTTTACCGCCTAGTTTACTGGTATGTTTGCAGGCCGTAGAGTATAACCGTACTTTTTTGGCAAGCCGCATTTTGATGGACTTATTTAACGGTAATTTGATTATATCCGGAGCTTTTGGCTTGTTTAAGAAGTCGACGGTTGTTGCCGCTGGAGGCTATAACTCCGATACTTTGGGCGAGGATATGGAACTCGTTATGAAACTGCATGTGTATTGTCGAAACAGTGGTATTAAATATCGGATCTGTTATCAGCCAAGCGCACTATGTATGACTCAAGCGCCAACAACCCTTCGGGATTTGAGGGGCCAGCGGCGCAGATGGCACATAGGATTGCTTCAAAGTATGTTTACGCATCGGCGAGTTATGTTAAATTTTAAATTTGGCCTGGTTAGCTTTTTTTCTTATTTATATTATTTATTATATGAACTGATGGCGCCTATTATTGAGTTATTTGGGGTTTTGACAATTATTTTGGCATTTATTTTTGAGGTGCTGAATGCGGAGTATATGATCGTGTTTTTGATCGTATATGCGATATATGGCACTATTATAAGCATGAGTGCATTTACGCAGCATATATACACCCAAAAACTTCGGGTATCGCCTCTGGATATGCTAAAGACTTTGCTTTTGTGTATGCTGGAATTTGGATTTTTCCGTTACATTCTGCTTGTTGTGCGTATTGTGGCATTTCTCCGATACGGAAAAATGAAAACTACTTGGGGACGAATTAAACGGGTATGATGGGAGCTTAAACATAATCTTGCATTAGTGGAATATTTTACCTGCGTGGTATGTTGATTCCTGCGTATTAAGAAGGGCAGGCTTAATTTACTGTAACATAATAACACATTAGACTTTGCCTACGTCAAAATCGTGTGCCAAAGGGAGCTGCGGCCCCCTTTGGAAACCCTGGAGATATTACCCTGCGCTCATTCCGAGCAATATAAAAGCCGCCGAATATCCGAGTAAGAACAAGGATATTCGGCGGCTTATTTTGCAGATACAGGGACAGTTCCGGTTATTTTAGTGTTTCGCGATATCCCAACTTTAATGAATTACTATCTTTTGTATCCTACACCCCTACCCGCGCCTCATATGTAACAGTCGTCAAATGTCCTGCAACCACGCGGTTTTTCCGCTCAAATTTTATATTTCGTGCGGGATATATGTTATTAACCATCTGTCCGCCTACAGAACCAGCCTGACGGGCGGTAAGATCGCCGTTATACCCCTGCTTCAGGTTTACGCCAACCTCGTTGGCAGATTCCATCTTGAAGCGGTTCATAGCTTCCTTAGCTTCAGGAACAATTATCCTGTTATTGCTACTGGCCATTTTATTTCACTCCTTGAATTGTAAGGTGAGTTTGCGTTTGCCCTAGTATTATGGGCTTAACGGCAACGTATATGAATGGTAAATTCATGGGCCGCCATCATATAAAACCTTCCTTGAGGCATTCTGTTTTGCCCAAAAGAATGAATATTGCAGCGGCGGCCATCAACAGAAAGCTATCCAGCGGGTTTTCAAGGTGGAGAGGAATTTCCTGGGGTTCCGCTCTGCTGGCGTCCAAGCAGTTAATACAGCGGCGCAAATCAATCACCGCGCTATCCGGAGCCATACTTGAAAGGGTGATGGTA
>Ga0123355_10022327_pt1 | contig 10144 bp, 5 predicted proteins | sample TergutEmb28metaG_3_FD_89872 | JGI IMG/M metagenome (GOLD analysis project Ga0123355, IMG submission 89872) | Embiratermes neotenicus P1 segment gut microbial communities from Petit-Saut dam, French Guiana - Emb289 P1 | ecosystem: Host-associated > Arthropoda: Insects > Digestive system > Gut ...
AGCCTAAAAGTTCAGCTTGCTTCTTTGACAGGTTCAAATCACGGATGTTATCATTCAGGTCCCCTTGAGTCAGCAGGTGTGGTTCAATGGAAGAACAGGCTCCTGCAAATGTTGGATCACAATCCATATTGTTGTTAGCTTGGCCTACATCTTCATCACTTGACTCACTGTCACTCAGCGAAAGGTGTGGGTGATAGAGAAATTCTGGAAACATACTTGAATTCAGCATCCAAAAATACATCAGAAATAGACATTTTTCTTCATGGGACAAAATCTTTATTGACCAGTGTAATAGGTGGGTTGTACCTGACTGTCCATTTTTGTCATGAACACTTAAGCTAAGCATGAAGGTAGAATATTGTAATTTCATAAAAATCTATAAAGTAAATAATATCATATCATTTATTCTGATACAACAGATCCTTACAGGATTACAGAATCCATAGGGTTATGGAAATAGTCAACACTGTACATAAAAGTAACAAAAATATTTGCTGAAGAAGCATTGTCAAGCAGCGAATTCAGTATAAACATGTACAACAATTGCAGTTACTAGGCCTAGTATGATGTTTCAGGATTAAACATAATATAAATTATTTTATATAACAAATAATGACATAAAATACCATTTAAAAGGATACAGTACTTACTGGACAATAAATAATTTACTACACCACTGCACAACAGATAAGGATCTGTACATTCATGCAATTACGTTATATACAAAACAAGATATAAAATGCAGAAACAAAAATGAAATATGTAGTTAAAAGATAAATAAACATAAATGTATATCTAGTTGATGTAAATGTAATGTCTGTGCCTTACAAACACAACAACGTTCAGTGTGTAAAAACACAAGACTGAAAAGGATGAAATTATGTAGATCAGAGAGGGAGATACATTAGCAGTAGTGCAACAGTCTACAGAATCATTGCCTTTCCAGTTCATAAAAGACACTAGCAGTAATGCATTTGTGTGTGCACTTAGAAAATGACCATACAGTAGTTACGGACGACACCCTACAGCAAAAAGTCCAAAGCCCACCAACTGCCACTTTAAGTGCCTTCTTTGATCTTTGCCAGAATGATGAATTTGCAAAACTCTCTCTATTGTGATCCACTAAAGTACAACACATGCGATGTCTTGCAGCAGACATTTAATAGGGGATCATATTTCCATGTATTTATAATGAAAATATTAATACATCAACCAACAAAACATTATCTATGGAAAATACCTAATTATCTATATTATACCAAAATTCCTTACATGTTTCAGCTCTCAAAGAACCATTTTCAAGAAGTCATAAAAATCATGAAAAATAAGACGAATAAAATGTTCCTTTGTGAGCCAAAACAATGTCAGATTGTTGGTATAATACAGAACTAAGGCTCAGGGTGTTTCAGAATAGGGTACTGAGGAGAATCTTTGAGCCTGACAGGGGCAAGATAAACAGGGGCATAGAGAATAATTGCATAATGAGGAGGTTAATGAACTGTACTCCTCAACAAATATTATTCAGTTTATCAAATTAAGAAGAATGAGAAACCTGAGGGAAAGAGACCACTTGGAAAATCCAGGCATAAATGGAAGGATAATTTCAAGATTTATCTTCAGGAAGTGGAATGGGAGGGCATGGACTGGATTGATCTGGCTCACCATAGGGACAGGTGGTGGGCTCTTGTAAAGACAGTACTGAACCTTCAAGTTCTATAAAATGCAGGGGAATTTCTCCACTAGCTGAGAACTGTATAGCTTATCAAGAAGGACTCTGCTCCATGGAGCGAGTGAGTGAATGAGTAAGTAAGTAAGTGAAAGTAAAAAAGAAATAGACCATTAGGGACTCTACCTAGATGCAGTGTACTCTGTTGGTTTATTTATGAAGTACTTACTTTTGTGGGGGAATTCAGGGGATTGTTGTATGTGGGCATGTTGGTATAAGGGTAACAGACATTTGTGATCATGTTTATACTGTTCATTGCAATAATCCTGAACGTTTTTTTACAAGGATTCTCCTTCACCAAATAAGGTGTCCCACATCATTTGATGCCATAAAGGACTGTAAACAGATAAAACATGCACTACTTGTCATGAAAACTGTTAAATCAGAGGCCTGCTTCAGGAGGACAGTCACAAATGCAATAGAGGTCAAAGCTGCTCTGACTCAGTTGCCAGTAAGGTTAAGAAGCTTTTGTTTACCATTATCTTAACTACATATAGGTCCTCCATCACACCCAAGACAACTTTCAGGAATTCCACCAAGACAGTAGGACAAAGGACATTCCCATTAGGACTGGCTGAGAACACCAATAATGTTCAATTAGTCAACAGTCCTCTTGCTGGACAGAAATTTAGAAATGATAGGAATGACTCAATGCACTCTGAGTAACCTCATTACAAAAAGACATGGCAACTTTCAGAATACATACAGAACTGCTGGTGAAACTAAATACAATGTCTAAGATTAGGGAAAAAATGATCCAATGTTAGTTAAAAACCTAGACATGCTTTTGACATCATCCTGGAGGCAGGAACTAAGGACAGTGGATGGATATTTTTCCTTGATGCCACAGGATGAACTGGAAAGTCACCATAGCTTACCTTACTGCTACTTAACATCTGAGAGCAATCAAAAACTGCAGCTGCAGTGTCTTCTTCTGGAATAGCAGCAACATTGCTTCAAGGTGATCACATAGCCCATTCCACACTGTGAAAAACCCTCTATGTAAAATTATGAGAGGAACAGGATAAGCAAGGGTTTTACATGAGCGTAAGGCCACTGTGTGGCATGAGTGTACAATGTCCCACAGTCAACAGGACTCTTGAACATACATGGGAAAACAAGACACTAATAAGCAGAGTTGTTAAAATTGCAGGTGATTTTGGTCAGACATTCTCTGTTGAACTAAGGGATAAAATGGCTGATGAACTTAATGCATGCCCACAAAATTCAACTTCATGGAAGGCTATACAAAAACTGAAACTTACAAGCAATATGTGGGTGATACTGCATAGTGATATATCTGCTGGGGTAATCTGCACAAATGTTCTGAGTCTTGGTAAAGAAAAACCACCACCTAAGTCACCCAATGTCATTATCAAATTTCAAAACACCCTTTACCATACTGCAACAAGAACAGAGGAAATTGAAAGAGTGTTTTCCCAAACATACACTCATCATTTCATGGTCCACATATGGCTTCATAAGCCAGCCACTCTTGCATCCCAAAATTCAAATGTGAATACCATCAATCTTCAGATTCAAGAGTTACTACCAGGAAATTTTTAGCAGATAAAGTTCAGGATGTGAATAAAGCAGTGTAATATCCTACCAAGTTCCTCAACTCACTTTCACCCCTTGGAATGCCTTCACATGAACTGAATTAGTTTCTCCAGTCATGTCGTTAAGGCATTTGGATGAAGCAAGACTGTGTAACAGAATAAAGTTAGCAGTCAAAACAGTGACACCATATGTCGTTGAAGAAACAATATTATCTGGCTACACAAAAGGGGAGGATGTATTTATTCCCAAATACCAATAATTCCTGGAGATGTACCACTTCTATTTAGATTTCATTTTCCACTCAGCCTTCCCTTTGCTATGGTCATACAAAAAACACACAAGTGCAATTCCTTAAAGGTGCAGATGTTGACCTGACTGTTTTTCTCATGGACTATTACATGTACTGTGTACCGAGTTGTAAGTACAGAGTAATTGTACGTAAGGGCTCCTTAGGACATACCAAAAATATAGTCTATCAAAAGGCATTCAATTAAATGCAACCTGATCATAAATGTAAACTGACAATAAGCACTGTATAGGCCACCTTGCAATAAAGGTACATAGTATATGGCTCTACTTTAATTTCTAAGATTATGCTTTTGGTTGTAAAGACACAATGGCAAATTAATTTCAATAGATGTTGTCAATGCAAACCATGTGATTTGATGCCATCCTGGACAAAGACTGGGCACACAGATTTGTACATGTGTATGCCACATATTTTGAAGTGTCTATGTAATCTTGAGGAAAGAGTCTGCCTTCAAGTGTGCATTATTTAGAAAACTAATGTATTTCTAGTGCAAAATTCAATTTAAATTAAAATGAAAAATTAGGACTTTTATTTTTTCCACTTCATGTAAATACTCTTTCATAAAGAGCACAATGGGAAGGTCATAATTATAACTAATCCTCTTTATGTGTCAAGCTTATATGAATGAATAAAGGCCATACAACTACTGTCACCAAAGTGATCAAGTATGTAAACTTACAAATGAAAAAATCCAACTCGAGTTAATTAACCACCTCCCTATTCAAAAAATTAATTTTATTCAGGAAACATTTATAACTGGAGCACATGTTTCTGCTACTCCTCTCTGCACTACATCCATCAATAAAAACAAAATGTTGCATTTCTTAACATAATTAACTGCTGGAATATACTGTCCTTTGTTGATTACATGAACCGTCTGTCATCTTAGATTCTGTAATGCTAGGAACCTTTCAATGCTGCCATCAATGCACTGTACCGACCTTTAATTCCTCATGCACTGCTGGCCTTGGTATACTGTATAACTGTGAATAAATTTAATAAATTTAAAAAACTTTTTGTCCTGGGCAGTAAGTGGAATTTAAACCCAAGTCACTGAGCAGTTAATTTGATTTCCATGAAATACTCATCATTAATTAATACTGTAATACCTGGAATACGTGTAAACACTTTTTGCTGAATTATCCTTCCACAACCTCTAAATCCATAATCAGAGTCTGTTCAATATTCATCTCTTACTCAAGTGGAGAAACAGTTGTGATAATCGACACATATCACTATGACTGAGAAAAGTTTCATTTCATTTCATTTGTTAAGCATTCTGTCAATCCATTTACAAGGTCAAGTAACCTATAGGATATAGAGTTTGTCATATTGCTAGTATGATACGTACATAAGGTTATTACATAATAAAGTATGTCTTACAGATAACTTCTATAAGTACAAGATATTACTGAATAAAGAATGCGTTACATTAAGTTCTAAGATCATAGTAAATAAGAGCACAAGTAATTAAAATTCTAAAAACACAAGAAGTAAAGATATTATTTAATACATTATGTGTTGCAGTAATTTCTAAAAGCATAAGAAGCAATAACACAAGTAATTTAAATTCTAAAAAAAAAATATACGAAGTGAAAGCACAAGAAGATTTAAAACCCAGTTCAATGTCCTTGTATGAGAGCGGTATGTCATCTGTTTGACTGCATGCACAGAATGTATGACATCCTTAAATCTTCTCTTATCAATACAGATGTAGCAATTAAATAGTTACATGCTCCATTTGAGATTGACTATTATCCATCAAACAGCTCAATACATTTAATTGCCCTAGGGGATTACGGCTGTCAGTGTAACTAGTACAGCCTATACAACTTATTTGAATGCTTGTATGAATAAGCACGAGTGCTTGAAGTTATATCATAATTTAACATCAGTGCAATGGTGTATGGTATTGCCAAAATGTACTGGTAAGGAAACCAGATCCCTATTTCCAGCTGTAATACTCTTCCAATGTATAAAAGGAGTTTGAATAGAGAAATCTTTTCAGGGCCACTTTAAATTTAGAAATATCATTTGATAGTTGTTTAATGGTAGGAGGAAGATGTTATAAATGTTGATACCAGAATGCCGTGCTCTGTTTTGGAATGCTGTCAAGTTTGCTGGAGGAATATGTAAATCATAGTGAGTTCTTGTATTTAAGTTATGAACATCAGAGTTGGTTTTAAAAAGGTCTTTATTCTTGACAACAAACATGAGTAGTGAAAATATGTATTGAGACTGGAGAGGGAGAATATTTAATTTTGTGAATAAGTTTCGACAAGAATCGTTATTGCCTGAGTTCGTAATAATCATTATTATTCTTTTTTTTTTTGGATTTTAAATATAATTTTACTATGGGTTGATACACCCCAGAATATGATACCATATGATATAATTGAATGGACTATTGAGAAATAAACCATTTTTAATGTCTCAAAAGGCAGCAATGGTTTCAGAGATCTGATTATATAAGATGCTTTGTTTAGTTTAGGTATAATTTGGTCAATATGGCTAGGCCATGATAAATTATTATCAATTATCAATCCCAAAAATTTTGAGCTGTGTATGCTGGAGATTTGTTTATTGTCATATGATATGTTAAGGTCTGTTGCATTAGTATTTTTTGTTAAGAATTGAAGGAAGTAAGTTTTTTCCAAATTTAATAGTAATAGATTATTCTTAAACCATTTTTTAATTGTAATATGACAGTATTTATGTCTTTTTCAAACATTTGTTTATCAGAATTTGTGATTATCAAGCTAGTGTCATCTGCAAACAGCACTGGAATACCTGTATCAGATACTACATTTGGTATGTCATTGATATTTAGGAGAAAAAGCAGGGGACTGAGTATGGATCCCTGTGGTACTCCATTTGTAACAGATTCCCATTTGGAGTGATATTTTCTTGAATCAAGGTCTATCAAGACTCTCTGATATCTATCCTGTAAGTAGGATTTGATTAGGTTGTTAGCTTTTCCAGAAACACCATAAAACTCTATTTTAGATAGCAGGATGTCATGGTTGACACAGTCAAATGCCTTTTGAAGGTCGCAAAAAATACCGCCCACTAATGATTTATTGTTTAGTGCTGTCAGTATACTCTTGGTCAGTGCATAGGTCGCCATGTCTGTTGATGACTGTCTGAAACCAAATTGTTCATCAACGAGTATGTGATTATCATTAATATGATGATATAATCTATTATATATAATCCTTTAAAAAATTTTTGAAAATAAAGTAAGCAGAGAAAGAGGTCTGTAGTTAGATGTATTACTTTTATCTCCTTTTTTATATATAGGCTTGATTTCAGCAAACTTTAATCTGGCTAGGAAAGTGCCAGAAGATAACATTCTGTTACATATGTAAGTTACTGGAGAAGAAATGTAATGGATGCTCAATTTTAAGATTTTTGTTGATATCCCATCATAATCATTTTCATAGTCATATACAACACAGCAAATTGACTTGTACCTTCTATTCATCACTACCTCCCGATAACCACTCCTTTTAAATCTGTGACCACTCTTTCCACATTTTATTTTGTGCTATATATTGCTTCACTTGGTCTCAAAATGGAGCTGAAATAGCACCTTAAACAAGGCCTTATCACTTTATTTAAAATCCTTCCCAGCTTTTCCTTCACAACCCTCCTATCAGTCAACACTATATGAAATATGTGGTTCATACAGTGTCTTGAAATAAACCAATATATATTATCTATAAACAAATTAATTATCAATCAATATACTTATCAGTCAAGTCTCACCTATGCCCTCCACTATGCAAGCAAGTGTTTCTTCTGTATAGGCTGAACATGAAAAGTGGGTTTTGATGTTGTCGGTTATCACAGTATACTCTCCACGACAAACATCTTGGCAGATGTCTGGCACTCCTTCCTGGATACAGCATGGCACATGATTCCTGCCATCTGCATTACCACAGAAATACTACTTTCAGCAATCTCTGTATTTAATTCCAAAGTGTTATATTTTATGATTCATATTTATTATACTGTCTATGGATTCACTTTAAGAGCACTTTTGACTTAAAAATATTCATGACTCTGAAAGAAATATTTGCTATATTAAAAAAAAGAGGCATTTTTAATCAGAAATTTTAATTAGATAAAATTCACATGCCAATCAAAAAATATCTATATGATCAATAAATATCTATATTATTTTATTTTAAACATTCAAAACTTATGCAGAGTTCCATTCTTCTCAAGTATTTTATGTTGAAGCAGAGGAAAAATTTTATATCAACTTGAGACTGAACTCTTCTGCTGTGACTAGCTTCAGTGTACAACAATGATGGTCATATGAACCCCCCTCCCCATTCCTTGACAGTACAGTCAGTTTTACTGTTTTCTTGGCAATGACTAGGGAGATTGGTAACTTCTTGGAATGTGATATCATGTTATTCAGTACAGAAAGAAAGTTAATGCCAATCTGTTAAATTTTTATGCTTTATTCAGTGAATGGGGTGATTACTGACTTCCATGTTTATGCTTTAGTGTTTATTTGTCCCCGCATTACAGCTATTCCAAGTCCTGGTCCCAGTAAAGTCCGTTTGTGTGTGCTTGGAATATGGAGCAACATTTTTTTATTCTTTCTAATCAGGTATTTTCATTTAAAAAATTTCTTTTCTTTTGACAATAGCATTTTACACTTAACATCATTATGAAGACAACTACATTTCATTAGTGTTAAGGTATTAGAAGACACAGATCATTTTCAAGGCCAAGAGGATTCAAAATATAAGAGGCTGAACTCAGAACTGTAAAATTTCATTGTTGGTGGGTGGGGTAAATGATTTTGAATAATGGGGGCAACAGTTTCCTTGGGCATCAAAACCTTATTCACACATCCTGTTCCTGTCAATCAACATCAGGAGTAACTGTGCACACTCTCACCTGCCATGCACTTTACAATTGCCGGGAAGTCCTTCTCACAGTTCTCAGGGTCCTGCCCAGTATTGCCTTCCAGAATACTCTGGATGTTGCAGAAGCCAAAACATGAAGATGCTACATTGTTACTCATACAGCAATCAGTGTAATTATGGCTGCGTCCCAATGGCCCCTTCTGGCTGTCATACAGCATAGGATCGGTCATGTTATCTGGTGGCAGCAGTGCTCTTGACAACACTAACACAACAGAATAAAAAAATTAGTGAGAAGGATTTGATTGAAACATTGTAGTAAGATTCATGTGCACAGTATGCAGGCAGTGCTTAACTTATGACATTAATTTGTATTGTCAGCAGGTCATGCAGCATGACATTTAACCAATTTAATTCTACAATGAAATATATCACCTTGCTGCTGAACTCTTCTGTTCTGACTAGCTTCAGCGTACAACACTTATGGTCATGAAAACATCCTATATCATTTCTTGACAGCCCAAACAGCCGGTTTGCATGTGAGATTTGCGATTTTCATGCCAATGACTATGAAAAATACTATCTTCTGGAATGTGAAGCCATGTAATTCAGTATACAGGTACCTCCGTATTGTATGTTTATTGGACCATGTGTTATTGTGATAGTTGAAGAATAAAAGACCAACTTGATGTCACTTGCTATTTTATTTCACTTCTTATGCACTCAACATGTTTTGGACATTAATATGTCCATCATCAGGAGCTTGCGACTATTCTGTTGAATTACTATATTGGTCGTATTGTTCTTGGTTCGATGTGTGTTGGAGTTTCGGTGTGGTTGGGTTGGAGTAGTATCCGTGTTGCAGGCTGCAACATGGATACCACTCCAATCCAAGTGACATCAAGTTGGTCTTTTATTCTTCAACCTCCGTATCACGTTGTCACATCCTAGAGGACAGTATTGTCAGTGGTAAGAAGTACTAGTATTGCTTTCTGCATCCTGTACTCACCACTGAGTTTATGGAAGGACCTCAGTATTGGATTGCTGTTCACTTCACACACATATATACCAGAGTCACTGGGCTTAGCATCCTTGATCACCAAAACCCAGACATCACCACCTGAGGAAACACGTAAACATTACAATGACCAGACGACTTATTACATGAGTAATATTAAGTGTGTCAATTTTGCCAGGATGTTTCAATACGAGGATTTGTTTTAAGAAAATAAGGTTTGTTCCTGATAATTGTGTAAGTAAATGCATTACTGACATACTTTTACATTAAAATTATACAATGGCATTTAGAAAAGGAGGCGATGAGATGCTTAGAAGAAGTGGCAAACCAGTGATCCAGGTACATAAATGAAGAATCTTCTAAATATCCAGCAAGAAGATGGACATCATCACAATCACCACTGAAATTATTATTATGGTTGTCATCATCATTAAAATCATTATAACTTTGGTGCTTGTCACCATAAGCGTAGTGGCTGCCAAAAATATCACTTCTTAATCACTAGTATACACATTACAATTCTTCTGACCACCACCCACACAATCATCTTTGGCTTCGCCACTAATATCAACACAATTATCACTGCCGCTGCCACCACCACCACCACCACCACCACCACCACCACCACCACCACCACCACCACCACC
>Ga0123355_10022328_pt1 | contig 10144 bp, 5 predicted proteins | sample TergutEmb28metaG_3_FD_89872 | JGI IMG/M metagenome (GOLD analysis project Ga0123355, IMG submission 89872) | Embiratermes neotenicus P1 segment gut microbial communities from Petit-Saut dam, French Guiana - Emb289 P1 | ecosystem: Host-associated > Arthropoda: Insects > Digestive system > Gut ...
GTGGTAATTCAACAGAATAGTCGCAAGCTCCTGATGATGGATATATTAATGTCCGAAACATGTTGATCACATAAGAAGTGAAATAAAATAGCAAGTGACATCAAGTTGGTCTTTTATTCTTCAGTTGCTACTGATGTTTGTTCTGGTTTACCCTTAAGAATGATTATTAGTCTTGTACAATGGAATAACTTTACAACTGTAGGCTATTCTGTGTACTTATATGGTAAAGTAAAGATTAACCCTTGCCCTGCTAACGTGGAAAATATGGCGAGCTCCTAATAATGCCAGCAGATGACAGATGGGATTTAACTCGGTGTTTAGAGGGTTAAAGTTTTCCCTGTTAACGCCAAGAGGGCTTGTGGAGAATGGAGATATAACTCCTTTCATTCTCATCTTTGGCATTAGATGGGTCAGTGTTTAGCTTCGCGCAGCGAATGCTTTACTGCCAGAAAAGATCCCTCCATGCCCACCAAGCAAGGGCTGGTCGGGCTCCGAAGCTTGAGAGAAGAGAAATCTTCCTTGCTGCCGTCGGCAAATCCAAGACGGTCACTCCTGTTATTCGTGTGAAGTGTTACACATTCATATTGCTCGGAAATGTTAATATTATTTCGTTTAGCTCGTGTGTGTAGAAGCAGTACGTCTGAATTCATTTTACGTCTTTGTTAAGTGTAAAGTTTAAGTTTGGGTTGTGGCTGTTTGGGGGTTTAGCTGAGAGTTGCTGACAGTAAACTTATCGAGTGAACTGAAGGGTCCGGAAACTTTTTTTTTTTTCATTTTTCGCAGTAAGGATGCCCACATTCGCGGACAGTATCGTGTGTCCATTCTTCGCTGCTCCTTTATACACTTGACACAAATGAAGATTAACGATGTAAGACTTTATTCATGCGTTTGACGTGGCTTCAAACTCAGGAAGGCACTATATCGCCCAGAGAGTTTCAGTTGATTTTCAGAATAAACAACGACAATTTTAGGCTACTGGGCTTCACAGTCGGCATGTCAAGTTTTCTGTGTGGCAGGAAATAAGATTTTATATTTTCTTTCAGACCGGATTTATTTTAAATGGTTAAAGTACACCATTTTTTGTTAATTGAATTTAAATTCTTGAATTTTAATTTTCTGTTGTTTTCTAAACTGAAAACAACAGCACTTTTAGACGTTGTGCTAACACCAGCCAATATTTATGCCACCCATTTTACGCATGTCCGAATCAGACGTACCATTTTATAAGGTCAACCGTGCCCTTCTGATATCCCTCGACTTCTTAACCTTTTGGCGCCGGAAATATTTTTTTTAATTTTAGCACACCCTCTATATGAAATGTGAATAAAACAGGAACCAAAGACTTTAGATTTATGAAACAAACTGCATTTTGAAGAGGAAAACACGGAGAGTAAATACCATGTTTAAAATATTCAATACCTGTATGTGTTGAGTAAATATATAAAATAAAACATTTAGATGTTAGCGGTGCAGTACGATCACTATAGTCGTTATTAGGCGTCAAATGGTTAAATACAGTGCAACCCCACTTGTCAGGTTCAATTCGGATGACGACCCACCCGAATATACAGAAAATCTGGATAATTGGATTTTTCTTTGAAAATAGGCTACATTGGCAGTTTGAATTTCTGCTGTTACTGTTTACGGTATGTATCTGCGTCGAAATCTTTCGACCACGCCTGACTTCAAGTTCTAGAAGCCATAACACTGCATTGTACTTGATCCGATAACCCGTAATTTCAAGACAGGTTAGTTTTGTAGGATTCTCGACAAATTTACCCGAATGGCCCAGCCGATTCGGATAATTGGGTATCCGGATAACCAGCTTCCAGATAAGTGGCTTTCTACTGCATGTGTTTGATAATTGCCTCGCTCCTTGGACTTCCCTGTGGTGTAAGTTTCCTACTTCAGAAGACAGCCTTATTGGTAGCTATGTTAACGTTCTGACGTCTTGGTAACTAAGTGCATGCTCAATTTTATCTCTAACACAGCAATTTACAAGCTTAGTTCTTTTGTTCCTGCAAGAGACAAAGCACCTTTAAGGGACTGCAAGAATGGATAAAACATGTGCTGGTGGTGAAGACGTCATTATGTGACGCTGACTCTTAATGTTACTGGGCTCTCATCTATCCCACTACTGTAGCTGTATTGCTTTGGTAGAGAGCGGCGTACGAAACGCTTTATTTGGTGCACAGTATGACTTAAGACGGCCCTGCTGTTCTGAAAGAGGCCAACAATATACAAATTGATGGCCCATTTTTACTATTTGTCATTTCAGCGCGGTTGTTTACTTGCCGTGTGATAATATTAATTCACCTAACTGGCTGATGATACCCTTCACGCTCTAGCCTCGTGTGAAGCTGGTGACCCTTTCGATTCTCGGTAGAGACACGCCTTTCGGACGGGTCCTTAGTGATTTTCTCGAATTCTCTGGGCATGTGCTAGAATAGTACCTCTACAATGACACGACCCATTCGTTCCGAATGATTTTAAGTTTGTCAGACACTATCTCGGTGCTGTATAATCAGACGTACTGACGGCTGCATACAGTAAGCAATGAAAACATGTTTACATGTACGTGACTTAATATAAACAGGTAAACTGCACAGTGTTATACGATGACATGAATTAGACGGAGGAGAAATGAAGTTTGGGGGTTGTTTCACAATGCATCTTCCTCATGAAATAATGTGAAATGCCAACTTGATGCAGCAAGGTAATTTTATTGATGTATTCCCAGCTCTACGTGTTTCGGGCGCATACGCCCATCATCAGGAGCATTAGATGTTGAGTTGCAGCATATGGTTTTCTGCACCGAGTTTGTGGATGGGTGGTATTCTTGACAGGCGCTGCGTAGGTCGTGTGTACGGTGCGGACGGTGCTGTGCGACCGTGAGTTGCACGGCACCGTCCGCACCATACACACGACAAACGCAGCGGCTCTCAAGACCACCATCCATCCATCCACAAACTCTGTACAGAAAACCATATGCTGTAACTCAACATCTAATGCTCCTGATGATGGGCGTATGCGCCCGAAACACGTAGAGCTGAGAATACATCATTAAAATTACCTTGTTGCACCAAGTTGGCATTTCACATTATTTCATGAGAAATAAATCACTTGTACAGAATTTTTACTTAAAGTTCCATTGGAAAGAGACCACTTGGAAACTGAAAAGAGAGAATGGTATAATATCAAAATCGGATCTTGAGGAGAGGGATTTTCAACTTCTAAGCGGAGTTGAACTGGCGCAACTTATTCCCAGTCGCGATTTTTTGTGGTGCTTCATAACAATAATTATTTACTTAGTCACCAGAGTATCATTCAACTTCTCAAAGAAACGGGTGTATGGTAGATTTTATCACCTGTGGATATGATGTATACGTTCGCCAGTTGATCTAGAGGAATTAAAAAGCTGTGAATGTTATTAAATCATGATACTCTTTATGTCCACAACCAAGTAATCGTGTTTGAATTCCCGACTGGAGCAAAAGAATTCTCTCTTTTCTAATCCCTTCAAATCGGATCTAGCGCCTCCCACTCTCCTGCTCAATGGACATCGGGCACTATCCACGTCCATTAAGTGCTAACGTAAAGATTAAGTGGAGCTGTAATTCCACCCCCCACATACGCCTTCATGGCTTGCATATGAACAACTCTGCATTTATCTTTTCCGTATTATATCAAATCACAATTCATGGATGTTCATCATTTAAACGTGGAAACCCTATACATACGAGTTTTCTGTTTTACTTACGTATGTATTGAGTTTTCCTGAATTTTCGCTTTTTCCAGTAAGAATGTGTGTTTTAAGGGAAGCAGTAACCTGTAGGGTTTAGCTTAAAAACTCGTGCTTTTTCCTTCAACTTTAATTGATCGTTTACGGATGCGGAAAGAGTAATAAATAAGTGCTGATGTAAAATTATGCGTGTTCCGTGCAGTAGCTGATAGCAGTACATTTGGTGTTAGTTTGTGGCTTATTGTGGCATTTTAGGAGCCGAGCAACTAGTGAGAAGATGGTTACTGAATAATTAATTGAGAAGAACATGGAAGGAAGCAGTCCTACATTAATTTTGGGTATTTTTCAAGAAGAGACTGACAAAAACCACCAAAATGTTTAACTATAATAGCCAGTCTTAGGACCGATTTGAACCTGAAATCTCCAAAACACGAAACAATACGCTGACTGTTGGACCGCGACATTTTGGAGAAAGTATGTGTAAACTAATAGAGTAGTGGTTTTATATATATATATATATATATATATATGTAAGTAATTGACATACATTTTGCCGTCAGCCACAACAAATTCTATTAGTCTTGTCAATAGATACTACATTTTTCAGTAGTACTGACCATTCTCAGGCATTACATACATGGTTTTAAAATTCAATATAAAATGCATAAAAATTTTAAATGTGTGAGATCTCACGAACTGTACAAGCTATAATAATCTTTATATAGAAATTAACGTGTGAACATTTTTATATCTCTTGTACGTTGTTTCGTTATTGTATGTCTTCTTGTTTTGTTTAAAACTTATAAAAATTTTTATTTTAACTCGAGTAATTTGTTGTCTGATGTACTTGCGGGTAGCCGTAATTTCGTATTATGATCTGTACAATTTGAGTTTTACCTACATTTTATATGGGTCAGAAAATTGGACTCTAACAGCCTTACAAAGTCGAAGAATTGAAGCGGCAGAAATGAAGTTACTGAGACCTCTGGCAGGCTACACCCTTTATGGCCACAAAACAAAGGACTACATACGCCGCGAACTACGGATTACAGGCATACTAGACAAGATAGCTGAATACAGACGGAACTGGCTTTCACACTTGCAAAGAATGCCACAAACCGAATCGCTTTAAAATCATACCACTACAGACCACAAGGAAGGAGAACAATTGGAAGACCGAAGAAGCGTTGGCGCGAGCAGCTGTAACTCTGGAGAAGGAACGGATCAAAGGGTCCAATCCTTGATGTTTTTGATAATTATGACAATTTGAGACATGTTGCAAGTTTAAAATATATACGCATTTTATTTTGATTCTTAAAACCAAATATTTAAGTGCTTGAGGATGATCAGTACGACCGAAGCATTTAGCAAGTATTAACGAGACTAATAAAATTTATTGTGGCTGACGGCAGCAACACGTATTTCAGTTGAATATGATATACCACAATGGGATGAACGTTACGAAAACTGTATTTCTTTAATCCACTGTCCAATGAAGGGGACTGGCAATAAGAAGCCTTGTTGAAATCACATAGAATGTAAAATGATAACACGGTTTAAATTCCATTTCATAAAGTAGTGTGTAGGGAAACTGCATATTAAGAATTGGTCGAGTATGAAAAAGGAATTTGACGTTCAGAGGACCGTGCATCATGAAAATTTCTTATAATAAAACCAACTAGATACACTAATTTCTCGAATTTGTTTTAGGAATAAAACTCTACATGTTTCGGACAGTTCCTCTGTCCATCATCAGAAGTCTAGCACTGTACACACACAGCAATAGGTGTATGTCACACAGGTTATGCTGACAGCTTACGTGCAAACTGTCAGCAAGCCTGTAGGACATATAACTTTACAGTGTCTACAGTGAAAAACTCCAGATGATGGACAGAGGAACTGTACGAAACATGTAGAGTATTATTCCAAAAATAAAATTGAGAAATTAGTGTATCTAGTTTATTATAAGAATTTATGAAAAAGGATATCGGATTTTCAGTACCGAAATATCTGGAAGTAGGAAAGATATATCACTACGCTGATTTATCTTGGAACTTGTGTAATATGAGCGTTAATAATGGAAGAGTGCGGCGAAACAATCTGTTTTTGTAGATAAGAAGGAAGATACACGATTTGTGTATTTCTTACGAATGACTAGCGGGAACAGAGGGCCCCTGGGGTGCGAAGACATGTAGCAACTGAAGTATATTTGAACATTTCTCACGTTGTGTATTGCAAGAACGTGTACTACTATGTTCATGCAAGGCTAACATGACGTCTGGCTTGCTTTTTACGGTATTTCGCTCTGTAGCACCACTATGTTTTGCAGGAATCCATAGAGATTCAGTTTCGAGCAGGTGAACTTAGCAGTACCTGAATAGTACAGGACAAGTAAATAAGGGGTACACAAACGCGTCCGTGACCGAGCGGGAATATTGAGTTTTCGAGCATAGGAGACAGAACACAAGCTGCGGTAATCATTTCGCAGGTCTGCAGAATGACCCGAAAGTCATTTACCCGTTTAGTAAAATGTACAGTAAAATACGTTGTGAATTGCCTTATTGCTGACTGAATTTAAAACAAGATAGGCGTTGCACGTGTAATGTGATATTATGGCGCTCTCGCTTAACCGTTTATTGCAATGGAAAAGCAACATTGCGTTTTGTGTATACTGTTGAGCGAAGTGTCACTCCCAACAATATAAAATTATTGAGTGTTTCATGACAATGCTCTTATGCCGAATTTGTGTCACTGGTAGGAGTAAAATGTAGTTAGAATCCCGACATTTTTGTCCTGTTGTAACCAAATATGGTTATTATTGACAAATGAAATCCGTCAATTGGGAGGAGCATCTATAACATGCGGACAGACGGACAGATATAATTGCTGAAGCTAACAGGCGGTTTTCTTTGCTTATGCGAAATGGTCTATAAGTTGTTGTAATAATGTGCTCCATCTTTTCAGAGTACAACCAATAAGATGCGACGTTTCTCAATTTATTTATGCCTGTAAGACGCTCTACATGTTTCAGGTGGTTTTTCCGTCCATCATCAGGAGCTCAAAACTGCACATACAGTGTCAGGCATTTGTTACACCGTTACTGTTACCTACTGCTAGTCTAGGCTAGCAGCAGGTAGCAGTAACGGTCTGACAAATGCCTGACGCTGCGTATGCAATTTTGAGCTCCTGATGATGGACGGAAAAACCGTCTGAAACATGTAGAGCGTCTTACAGACATAAATAAATTGAGAAACGTAGCATCTTGTTGGTTGTACTCTGAGAATATATTAGTGATGCACGGACATATGAATGTTAAATGTACTCCATGTTCAGTGCACAACTGTCACAGCTGTTACACCGTTTTACAAACTGACAAATTGACGACGCATTTTAATGTATGTTTTACTAATCGGTTGACTGTCACTGTGGCCACCTGTATATCTACCATAAAAACATGGCGTCCAATTAGGCCTCTGTTTTGGTATTGGCGTTATCACTTCAGGCGTGTGTTATCTTCCATTGTCTGGTGAATGAAGCGTTACGAGTGATGAAAAACAATGATAGAGTTTAAATGCCTTGCGTCTAATGGTATGATTTACACGTAGATTGTGCCATGTTAACCCACCAACTTTTTATGAATTTCCTGCTCCCTGGACAGTGCTCATACTCTTTCCTGTTATTTTTGTTTCCTACTGATAAGACTAGGCAGAACTTGCAAGTCATGCCCCCGTTCTCCTGAGTTTCTGTGATTCGCCGGAGAAAATATTTTCATATTAAGTAAGTATTATTATCATCATCATCATCACCATCACCATCACCATCACCATCACAATCAAAGAAGTAATTCTGCTCATACTTAATGCGTACCTAAATCTGATGTCTTTGAAATGAACGGCTTTGTTTAAGTGGTGTTGAAGTTGAATTAACCAAGATATGAACTGTACTGTAAAATATGAACAGTCTACATCACTTGTATTTGCAGCACTGAGTAGCAGAGAGAGCATCATTCGATTCTGGACCATTGGAGAGTTGTGGTACACGTGCAAGGTGAAAATACGAAGTGAAGTACAAAGGTCAGTGGCCCCTCTCCTGAAAGTGTCTTGGGGACAGAAAGCGCAAAAAATGAATAACGATAGTTGATTTGGGGGGGGAGGGGGGGGGGTCGAAAAAAAGAAACGTCCGGAATGAAAATTTTTATTGTGACGCCACTTTACTAGTAATGCCAATACGACAAATTCGTTGAATGTGATGCAATACACATTTTGTACCGAAAGTATGCCCGTGTCACAGCTTGTTCAGGAATGTCTGTAACTAGCCGAGTTTTCAACGTCCTTTCCTGTTCTTTGACCATTTATCTGTTTTTATACTGGAGCTTCAGAATATATTACATGCGATTAGCACAATTAATTATAAACCTTAAACGATACTTTTTAATCTTGCCAAACAATCACAGATAGTCACTTTATGATCAAAGTTAATATTTACTTCATCTGTCCGAAATGGTGATTGTTACGCGTAAGGTTTTACTTAGTAATGAATTACGGTACCACGTCTGAATTATATATGAAAATAATTGTACGTTTTAAAATGGTCGTCATTGACAAGGTAGACATTATATTGCACATCTTTATCAAAATTATACGGTCCAAGAATCGTTCATTCCGAATTGAAACTAAACACACATTTGAACCACTCTATATCGTTTTGTATACATGCGAGATTCCTTTCGAGGCTATGCAAGAACGAATATTGAAAACAAAATTAACAGATGGATAGTTTGTGGAACAGAGAAATTTAAATAATATTAATGTTCATAAATTTCCTCTTATAGAGATTGTTAACACAGTGCATTAGGTACACTGGCACTAATCGGGGGACCAAGACGTTACGCAGATGTCTACACGTTTTTACAAAGTATGTTGTTTGCTGTGTGAGATTTACTTCTTGTAACTCATCTACTTTACTTACTAACTTCGTGGAAACATTTTCCGAAGTTGTGTCACTTTTTATATGGACTCAGATTCTCATTTCGGAGAGACAAGTTTACTAATAAAATCATAACAAAACTCCCTCTCGTATCCGTTTTGAAATATTTTAATTTTATTTTTCCATTTAATATGTTTCCATTTTTCGCTTCATTTTTCAGGTACATGATAAAATACTTTGCAACGAAGGTGTTTAAAAATTGAAACTTGTCTATTGTTTCAGTTTTGTTGGTCGGTATTTTTACCATTTAAAGAACTAAGCACTGTGATTCTTTTCTGCAACTAATTTAAGGAATTTCTAATTCTTACGGTTCACTGTATTTGTTTACACAGTATGAGCTTGTATTAAGTTTTAATATATTTCTTCCTAATATATTGTCATGGTGATAGGATAAAGCAAGCTTACCCCTGCTTCCGCTAAAGCTGTAGCTTACTCTGTAATGCTAAAATAGAAACCTCAGTAAGTCGGCTTCTCTGCTCCGTCTGCAAGTTCGCTCTATTAGGAAGCTTCGGGTTTAGAGATGTTTGCATACACAGTCGATCTCCTGTCTTGTTTGCACGATAAGCTGATCCCATTCCTGCAATAATACCTGAGAAAGAGGATGAGGGCTAGATCGACTAAGTGGTCTGTAATGGACTAGTTGGAGTCTTAGTAGGCCGTGCTCTGAACATACAGGACTGGGAATCCATACTGTTTCCACACTAGAGTTCCAGCAATGAGACTCATACAGGGGTTACTTTCGGTAAACCTCTCACATACACGCCATCGCGACTGAAATATTCGTGGTTTTATTTAGTTACACCAGGTCAGAAGGACAAGAATAAGGATCAGAATAACGTACGCTTTTTTCCAAAACAGGTAGAAAGAAAGTATTGATTTTACAATCAAAGATAAGCTAACTGCTAACGTAAAAATTCCATGAAGGCACATTACTTTCGTTCAAATATTCCAGCACATTATTATTATTATTATTATTATTATTATTATTATTATTGATGTCTCTTGTCACAGACCTTTTCTTCCTGGTACTTCTCTTGAACCAGCGGTGATCCTCACAGCTCAGGCTTCAAACTTCACACTGCAGTACTTTCCGGATTACGTGTGATGTTCCAAGTATAGCTGTCTTTTGTAGTGAATCTATCGAACGTTTTCCTGTTACAGTTTCAAAATTTTTCCTTCAGCTTCTCGTTACTATTCCAGTGGCTCCAATTATTACTGATACAATCGTACATTTCAGTTTCCACATTCGTTGTATCTCTATACTTAAACTCTTGTATTTTAACTTCTTTTCCGCTTCCTTTTGCACAACATTTCTGTCTGCTGGTATTGCCAAATCTATCAGTGTGCATGTGTTCTCTTTTTTGTTTTTAATTATTATATCTGGCCTATTTGCTGTAACTTCTCTGTCTGTGTGTA
>Ga0123355_10022329_pt1 | contig 10144 bp, 6 predicted proteins | sample TergutEmb28metaG_3_FD_89872 | JGI IMG/M metagenome (GOLD analysis project Ga0123355, IMG submission 89872) | Embiratermes neotenicus P1 segment gut microbial communities from Petit-Saut dam, French Guiana - Emb289 P1 | ecosystem: Host-associated > Arthropoda: Insects > Digestive system > Gut ...
CATTTTGAAGAGAAAAAAACAGAGAGTATATACCATGTTTAAAATATTCAGTACCTGTATTTGTTGAATAAATATACAAAATGCAACGTTTAGAGGTTAGCGGTGTGGTACGACCACTATAGGGGTCGTTAGGCGTCAAACAGTTAATGACGACTTCCACACCATTTAGGGATATTTTACATGCCGCAAATCTACGACATGGGACCGACAGCTTTACTTCCCCTCCGAAGGAAGGCGCGCTGAGGATTTTTTCGCCCTGAAAAATCCCTACGGCTTCCGCCGGGTTTGAACCCGCGAACTCGGGTACTTAGAGGCAGCACGCTACCCCTAGATCACCGAAGCCGCCATGCTACTGGTATTAGTATTTATCCAAAAAAAGTTGTGACACATAAATTTTTAATTCTAGATACCTATCATCCAGACACCCTACATTTACCTGAGCAAGGATTGGGGTACCCTCGGTCATTTTTCGAAGCTAAATGTGGTACGTAAAAAAGAGGGTTTGGGAAACACTGCACCAGGCGATGCAGATTTACACTTCTCTCATTTTCGTATAAAAAGACATCTGACAGAGGAATTACATAACTCATGTGCTTATTATCACCAACATAATTAATCCAGACACGTGACTGATGGCACGACAGTGATGTCACTTTCCGCTAGCCTCCGACACAAGACAAGTGCTGCCACATTACCTCCACACCAAATCGTATTAAACTAAAAATTATCATGTATCGTCTATGCCACTTTGCACTAAACTGAACATTATCGCTTGAGCACAACAGTAGTATAAATTTTTGAAGCGCCAAAATAAGCCACATAAAACGACACCTGCCCATAAACAAGAAAGAATAAACAATAAACGTCTTCCAATATATGTACTCCTGTATCATCTGATGAAGGAAGCGATGGAAGAAGCAGGTCCTATTAGCCACTGAACAGGTCGATCCACATCGCTGCCCAACATAGGTAATACGCCTGCACAGCAGAAGCAGCAGCTCATCTCTGAATGTCCTCTAGCCCCACACATGAGCAGGGTTTCTATGTCCTATGGTTTTGTGGGATTAATGACAATAGGCATGGCACAGTATTAACCTTTTGTCTAAATTACCTGCTTAATTTTGGCCTCATGAATAATCACCTGCTTAAGCAAAGCCAATACATGAGACTACCTACCAAGGGAGGTTCAGTAATAGAGAGTACACTTGCCACAAACATTGCTACATCAATGTTTTACCTGCAACAAAATTAATCTTAGGTGCTGCAGTAAGAGTTTTCTTGACAATCCCTGGGACTGCAGGTTTTGCTGCAGTGGTAGTCACAGTTTTTACTGGGGTAGTAGTGGATGCAGTTGTACCTGTTGTCTTAATTCCACCACCCACAACCACCGGTTCTGTTGATGGTATTGGCTTTCCAAGCTTCGTGTGCAGCTTCACCACCTGAACACAATTGTTACATATTACAAAAACCTAACTTCTAACACAAATCTGCGAAAAATAGCAAGTAACAAATTGATTCTAATTATCATACACAAAAAACCACATACGAATATGTATGAAATCACATAACGCTAATGCTGAAGAGTGACGGACTTGATACATATACTTGTGTTTTGTTAACTCCTTCAATTCTGTAATGACTTTCATCGTGTGAGGAAAAAACAATTTCCATCACCAGTTAGTCTTGACACATAAAAATACTACCAACAATTCCACTTCAAACTACACCACTTGGTAAATATCTGTGAAGTGTGTGTGCGCGCGTGCCATGATGTGTATACGCATGCACACACACACACACCACCACATGCTGATACAGTTCGTCCAGCACTAAGTGCTCACAAATATCTGTGAACAGAACTCATATTTAACGACTATAAACTGTGGTGAACAAACGCCGCTGATGTATCAGGATTTGACTTATATAAATCCATCAGTCATTCAGCTGACTGAAACACACAGTCACTTTAATGGTCGTCGTCATCGTCGTCATCATCATCAGCAGCAGCAGTGGGGTATATAAGCTATTCCAGGCTTATTTCATATACATGGGTGTTGGTCTCCATCTCTTCCAAGCTCAACCTACATTTTTTTCTGCTGGTTGGGAGTGAATTCATACATGAAATTGGGAATACTGAACCACTTACAAATAATAGGAATGGGAACACTACATACAATAACACACAGAATGTACCAGAGTTATTATGCCCTCAGGACAAATTCAAATTTGCTTTTAATAATTGTTACAGAACACTACATTCAGGCATGCATTCTGTACACCACTCTTAACCGTCAGACTATGATGAATTGCTGCAGGGCCCACAAGTCACGACACCCACTAGAAATTTCAAAGAACCTGCATGGCAGTGGCACAAGTGTGTATCAGAGCATTAGAATGGTGAACAATCTCCTCCATGGCATGAAGGTAGTGTGGTCAGCTGGAGCTCCTGATGTCCATTGCACAGAAAAGCAAAATGTGCACAGATATCAGAGTCCTCTGCAGTCATTAACATGCTCAGGCACAGAATGTAAATAACTGATATAATAAGTTCAGTTGGACAATTCACTTTTTAAAACAGATGTGTACATATGAAACTTGTCCAGAACTCCTAGCTAAAAACCTGGGATGTGCAACAATAAATTTTGATTCAAATGCCACTTCTAAATTAATGAATAGTGCCCAAATATAAGGAACTGATATACCGTATATTCTCGAATCTAATCCGCACCCTTTTTACAGTTTCAGAGGGCTAAAAAATCAGATGCGGATTAGATTCGCGGTCGTGAGCTGGATTTTGGAAAAATGTAGCTGCCGTACATTCCGTAAGAATACAATAATTTATCATTTTATTTATAATATTATATAATATTTATAATTTATTATTCATCAGACTCGCCGTCATCACTAATAACTGAATCGTTATCCATCAACTAGTCACTACCATCTTTATCTTCACCATCGTCCTCCCATAGAATGTCATCTTCGGATCCATCCAAAGCATTGCTTATGCAACGGATAATGGTTAAAGCATTGGTAACATCCAATATTATTCAGTCTGCATTGTAGGCAAGGGGCAGTTGAAGGAAAGGTGCGGATTAGAACCGCGAACTAACTTTTTTTCGTTTAAGAAATCAGTAAAAACTAGTGCGGATTAGATTTGAGAATATACGATAAGTCTCAGAATGGGGAGGAGTCCATGAATTCAAGCACTATTTTGCAGAAACATGAAATCTAGACTGACACGGTGAATAATTTTGTAACTACTAAAATTCAATGATCAGAAAATGTTTTCAGCACTCACCCAAAACTTAGGCAACCACAAACTGATTCTGATGGCAAAATGTAAATGGCTGCACCAAGATCACTTGTAATACAGTATATGTAATGCTAGTAACATGGAATAGAAACACTTATTCCACAATACGACACGTTTCAATTATAGCAGGGACTAAGTCAAAAACTGGTGGGATAGCTGTGCTAGTATTGTGTTTACCCAAGTACGAGATGACTCCCATTCACAACGTTCAATGTCCATAAAAATACTTGCATACCATGTGTTTAACATTGTGCACAATCATAAGGCAACACCCTCCCATTATTCAGATAAATCAGGAAAGATTCTCAATTTATATTTGGGGAAAACTGTAAATCTGAGCTGTTCTCATTAAAACTGATAATAAAGAATACAACATATGTGCACTGTAAGTTATCTCCAACCACCTAATTTGATGTTTGTGTGACCGTTCATCATTGATACAATAATATAAACAGCCAGCTAGACGCAACAATAATAATTTTAATAATAATTTCAATCAGCTCAACATGTTTCAGACGATAATTTCGCCCATCCCCAGGAGCACTAGACTGTGTTTACAGCTTGTGGCATAATGCACCGATGATGATGCCTGCTGGTGACCATGTCACCAGCATTATACCACAAGCTGTAAACACAGTCTAGTATTCCTGAGGATGGGCGAAATTAATGCCCGAAACATGTTGAGCTGATTGAAATTATTAATAAAATTATTATTGTTGCATCTAGTTGCCTGTTTATATAACTGTCTAATACCAGACTGACAAACCTCAGAATTCATGTGTTTTACGTTTCATTCCTAATCATGCAAAGCCTAACAACACTGTGATTAAACTCAAAATTCTTACCTTCTGATGCTTGGCCCCACGAATATGAGCAGCATAGGCATCTGAGCCAGTACATGTTACATCGCACAACTCGCAGCGAAGAGCATTGCCACCTCGAGCTGCTGGGGCTGATCCAAGCTTCAAGGCAGACTCCTTTTTCTTATGTTTCTGCCCTTCCAGATGTTCACGGTACGTCTAGGAGAAAGAGAATTTAAGCTATTGCTGGAAGGTGACATTATGAGAAATACTTAAATTTGAAAGTCTCAAATCTATTACAACTATGGGATGATTTCAACCCTACTAAAATACCCCACATTACATTCACTACACAAACAAGGGGAAAAAATCAGTTTTTGTTACTCATACCATGCATATTTTTACCATCAACATATCTGTTACAAATGCACTTCGCTACACAATATACATAATACATATAACAACTCCTACATGTTTCAGCACCCAGGTGCCATCTTCAATGAGTTACTATAACAAAGGTGTACGAGCTAACCTGCTAATTTATGTTTTGTCCACAGTTATTAGCTTACAGATCCCTTGACCCTGGCCAACTGTGACTTCAATTACTGGCCATACAGTCCAGGCATGTGACCTGAACTCCAGAAATTAGTTTTAGCCATGTGAATTATATTCCTGCCTGTAAATCCAATATTCTGTAAATATGATTTGGACACCACATTTCAGTCATAACAGTATCCTTGGAGTATAAAACTTCACATATGACTTCCCTAAACCACCAAACTCTGCCAAGACAAAGCTGAACTTTATCTTTACATACAAAGTTTTCTTCAAAGCTAGTCAATGCTTTTCAAAAGATTCCTTCACCGTGTCAGACAATACACCAAACCTCTTTTAAGTTTCTTCTGTGGTTGTAAAACATGCTCTTGACTGTCACCTTCTTTCCAGCCTGCACCATAATTCTTTGCAACATGCCTGCAATTGTGTGTGTGTGTCCTATTTTTGTTGCAATTCCAATTGGCCAAGTTTTTGGCAACCCAATTTCGACCGTTTACTCCAATTTTAGCCACTACAACCACTACCCACCAGCAGCAACTAGAACTAGGTCAAATTACTTTTAAGCCACTCCTTGAGGAAAGTATTGCTCAACAGCTTTCACCACAAAAGAAGTTTCCTCAACTGTAACAGGCACATATCAGAGACATGCTCAACAAGGCCTGTAGAGTGCCTGTACATCAACCACGGTGGATCTACAGACCCTCTGTCTCCTCCATCAACTTCTTTGGCTAGTAATACTCCAGAAAACACAGAAGAGGACATTGATGACCAGGAACGAGGAGGAGGAGGAACTATCCAAATGGAATACCCGTCTCATTAGTTGTGCAGCCCACGCACAGGTGCAGTAATAAAAAATTACAAGTAAGAACTTTGGCCAAAATATATGAACCATCTGATCACTCCGGCACCTGTCTGGTCCCCATAGCTGCTGGATTATTTGAATTCTACTATACGCAGTATCTATTGGGATGCACTACATCTGTGCAATGCACCAAAAAACTCCAACAACTCAAACAAATCCAAGGTACCCTGGCACACAGACTCCACAATTTTTACACTGCACCATTATTGCTAGTTTACTTCAAACACCACCAACCGCAATAAAATCCGTTCATGTATCTCAATTCTGGCCAAAAATTGCATACCATAAGTGACACACATTTCTACATGCATTTCAACCATAACTTGCTAAGTATGTACCGGAAAAAAGACTGCTTCCAATGGAAGTTACGACCAAAATCAAATACACATTCTGTGACCAATGCACCTTTTCTGTCACTTGTGTGGTTTTCGAGATAACTAAACAGAACGGGTGGACTGTCATACCTGTATACTTCCTAACCTGCTTCACACCAGAATGGACAGTTGTGATACACTACCTGCAACCAAACTTGATGGAAACCTTACACGAATGTCACAGCTCTCTGTGTAGGCTGAACACCATGAAATGGTTCAAAGAGCCAGTGTACGTCATTTGGTCAACTTACATGTTCCAAACTATTCTGGTCATATGCCAACATTACTTGCAAAGTCAAGACACCTTTAATTATAAACGCGATCCACAGCTACCATAAAAACAGTACCATTCCCCAAACTAGAGACTACATATATAAGCCCACTTTCTCATTCTGATTCACTCCATGTGGCAAGGGCATCAACGTATGATGCATCTAAACCCCCAAAATCTGAAGTTACAAAATAACAAAAATTTAAAAAGAATACTAAAAAACATTTTTAATATTCACCTGTGGACCCGCACAGCTGATCTTGCAAACGTCACAGTAATGAAGCTGCTGCGGTTTGGGCGGCTGCTTTGGCTTCATGGTCTTCATACCACCAGGGATTGGCCCCTTCTTATATCCTTGCCACGAACCAGTTGTCTTTGCAGCGCCTGTATTTGTAGTGACTGCAGCAGCCGCTCCAGCACCAGCACCAGTCTGTGCTTGTTGTGCCACATACATGGTGGCAGCACTGTACAACGCCGCGTCGTACCCCGAATACGTGGTATTGGCGGCAGCTATGTAGGAACATGTTGAAAGCATTTCTTATGAAATTTCTAACCTTGACTTCCGAAATTGTGTGTTATTTAATGAGTGCCAAAAGCTAACTACCTACAGAATCAATGATAGATGAATGAATCAATGAGTATAAAACACTGCTGGGATGATGACTGCCAGGAGAACTGCACTACACACAGAACTTTGTCCTCCAAAATCCTCACAAGGAGTATCCTGGGACTGAACCCAGGCCTTCATAGACAGGCCAGCAACTGCCTTCCAAAGTTGTGTCTAAACAGGGCAGGCAATAGTTGAGTAAAGAGAGACCAACTTGATGCCACTTGTTTTATTATTACTTTATTCAGTGCTCAACATGTTTTGGATGTTAATACATCCATCCTCAGGAGCTTGCAACTTATTTTTTGAGTTATTTCATGGGTTGTATCTGGTTCGATGTGTGTTGGTGTTACGTTGTAGTGTGGCTATGGTGGTGTGGTATCCGTATGCAGGCTGAAGCACTAGTGCTTCAGCCTTCCTATTTTTGAGGAAAGAGAGTCTGCAGTTCAGGGTCATGTTGATGTAGTTGTATGCTCAGCAGACATTACAATTCAACAGATAAAGAAGACCCAGACAATGCCACTGTGCCAGTTGATATAATAGATATAAGCACTTGAAACTGATTACTGAACAACAAAGCTTATGGAAATAAGAGTAACTATGACACATTCCCTTTGATATCTGGTATAGTGACAAAGAGTAAATTCTCTCTGAAAAATTGCCTAACTAGTGATCAAAGTGACTGGAGAGAAACCCACCCAACAAATACTAAACTATCAACAACATGAAACCTGGCACTAATAAAAATGGAAAAGTTTGAGTACAAGGCTTCATTTGTTGTCACCCAGATAGCTATGCCTCAATATAAATACAGACAACTAACTACCAGGATTCATTTTAAAGACAAAGATTTGGCCAGTGAAAGCAAGCATGATTGTGGTTTCAGAATCAAGCCTCTCACTGACATGATGAATCCTGCTTTTCAACAATTTGCAAGTTTTGAGAAATACCTATCTAGAGACGAGAAGATTGTCAAATCCTATGGTCGTAACAGCCCCAAACATTTCATGCATGGTAAACCAGAAATGTGAGGCTGTAAACTATGGTCTGTTTGTGGTACAGGTGGGCACTGCTTCACTTAAAAGGATGGCAGATACAGCCATTGCAACTGCACTGTTCATCTACAGGCAAATACAGGTAACAGATACACAGGACTTTTGTTCTTCAAGCATGCTGCACATGCATCCCGTTTCAAACTCTACACTAGCAGAAAGCAGGCAGAATGACCTTTGTCATTGCGTGCCAGTCACATCACAGTAAGGGCCTGATGTTAGATCTGATGGCAAATGCCAGATTGTATTGAAATGAAAGGGGCAAAGAAACATGGCCATGACAGATGCGAAGGAAATCCAAGACCATTCTGTACTAAATGTAGTATGACCCTGTACATTCAGTGCTTTACTCTATATCACAAGCAAAATTTTTTTATTACTAACGTGGTAAATGGAACAGTATTATACACATTTTTTTTTGGTCTTAAAGACTGTACTTGTAACAGGTAATAATTCCCCAACACCAATGCAGGAGCCCAGCATCCTATCTTGAGGATGGCCAATACCTCAGAAATGAGAGAGAAAAAAAATTAAATCTCTTCATATTCTGTTGTTTGTAGCCCTTCTCATCTATATCTAATAAAAACAACACAAATCTACATTAAAAAATAATTTGGCCTTAAATGGATTAACTTATACCTGTTCTTCCACTGAGTCACCAGTTACTCTTCGTTTCTGTTTCCTCTTGGAATTTACTATAATCAGAACACGTTTAAAATGTCCTATCCTTGAGTAGCTCGACAAGTACACAAAAGCAGTACCCAAGTATCTTAACCTGTTATAAACTCTTGCTACAATCCCTTGGGTATGTCCTGTGCCATTCTTAAAGGACAGAACAGCATATATAGCAAATTTAAATAAATCAGTGCCATGAGATGGATCTAAATGGTAACACTAAAAGTACAAAAGTACTGAGAACATTATCCATCTGGCTTTATAATTACTGCTACATTTGTACACTACCAAGGAATAATGGACATCAGCTCCAATGACAAACACAACACTCTCACAAAACGTCCAATACTTACTTCAAGTAAGGGACATCCACGTCAGTAAACACAGATGCATATAATTTTATACAACATAACTAAGAATTCACCAATTGTTGATTTGATTGTGTGTGTGTGTGTGTGTGAGACAGAGAGAGCGCATGAAGTCTCTTTTAAGACAACTCTTAAACTGCATTTCAAATTTTACAATGCTAGGAAGGAAAAGACCAGTTTAAGTTTCTTTGTTAGGACCAGGGTAATATTTTTGTTAAGTTATGCAATGCAGGGCCCTACAAATACTGAGTCCAGATTGCCAATCAACTTCTTAATTACAGCGTAGAGCTTCACACTTTTCTGCAATACACATCTAAATCTCTTCCATACTTATGCATAAAAAAGAATTTAAGATCTACAGTTCCAACACACATCACAACTTAAGCCAAAGGTGAGACTTTGGCATTTCCTTTCAACCCACACATGTCAACAGAAAAGCAAAACATTATGACTGGCATAACTACTGATCTCAAGAGGATTCCTGTATGATGCACTAATTTCAAACACATGCTGAGTACTGCTATGACCTTTCTCCACAAGTCAAAATCTGTGCAATCTATCACCACTGGACATGCAGAAGACAAGATGACTTCTCTTTTAAGGATGAAATATCAGTGAAAAGGTTAAAATCTGTTAACAACTTTAAAATACAATTCCAACAGTTATTTAATTTATAATGTTGGTTCCTAACTTTAGGGTTGGAGTGTATCTCTATGCAATCAATTTTACCTACAGTCTGGACACAAGAACGGGAATCAGTCACTTCACAATGGTCACTCTGTCCCTCAAAGCAAACCATCACAGTTCAACACACATTGTACTTAATGCAATACAAAGACCCTTCTCCAGAAGGCACCAGGTACTCACATGAAATTCCCAACCCTTTTTGTAACCCGATGAACCATAAAAATGTTCACCATAACCCACCACTAAATCTCATCCCCAGATACATGAATCTAGTCCAAACCCTCCACCCTATTTATATAAGATTCATTTTAATATCTTCTCTCTAACAAATGGCAGGTCTTCCATGTGGCCTCTACCCTTCAGCCATTCTGATAAAATTGTGTAAACATTTCAGACCAACCCAGAAATATGTGCCTCACACACACTCCATTATCTTGCCATCCTAATATGTTATGTAATACTTACTTACTCCATGGTGCAGAGTCCTTCTTGAGAAGCTAACTGGTTTGCAGCTAGTCAGGAAATTCCCCGCATTTCACGGAACCCGAAGGTTCATTACCGCACTCACAAGCGTCCG
>Ga0123355_10022330_pt1 | contig 10144 bp, 7 predicted proteins | sample TergutEmb28metaG_3_FD_89872 | JGI IMG/M metagenome (GOLD analysis project Ga0123355, IMG submission 89872) | Embiratermes neotenicus P1 segment gut microbial communities from Petit-Saut dam, French Guiana - Emb289 P1 | ecosystem: Host-associated > Arthropoda: Insects > Digestive system > Gut ...
TCCTGGGCATGGCAGAAGTGTAACCGACTTCTGAGGTTGGGACGCCCATGAGGCGCGGTTACGTTGTCCCGATGATGTGAGTGGTGATATAAGAGGATGTAGTGCCAGGAGGGCCCTTAAACCTAAATTCTACTAACGTACCCAGACCATGGTCACCGCGGGAATCCTCCCACGGTAGAACCGGGAATCGAACCCGGGACCTCGTGGTTAGTAGTCAGAGACTCTGACCACTAGACCACGAGGCTGGTCTGCTACAAGAATGTAAAAATATTAAAAACGTATTAAATTAAAAGTTCAGACTGGAAATTGATGCAAGTTTTATGAGTCCATCTTTAAACATACCTGTAGCCAAGAGAATCCAGCTCCTATCCTCATACGTAATATCTATAAGGTATTCTGCAGTTGGATAGAGACAACACAATAAAATATCGTATACTCTTCACAAATTGTTACAAATAATTCTATGTTTATGTAATAGAGAAACTAATTTGTTGTAATATGCCGTCGTTACACAACATATAAAACAGTTGTAATTTTAAAACTGGTTAAGCTCGGCTACATGTTTCGGCCGTTACCCGGCCATCATCAGGCCAACAAAGAATTAGTGTTAATTAAGGTACCTTCATTGGCTAATGAATGTACCTTAATTAAACGGGTAACGGCCGAAACATGTAGCCGAGCTTAACCAGTTGTAAAATTACAATTGTTTTATATGTTGTGTAATGACGGCACATTACAACAAATTAGTTATATGTACACAACGGGACGGCATCATTCAAAAATAATAAATAAGCCTTGTGCTTTAAACACACAGGTTCACTCGTGTTTCAGAATATAGCTAAGCGCTCTTTGTGTGTATGAGAGATTTGGTTATGTTATAGAGCTTCGGTTTACACAAGCCTAAATAACAGCGATTTTTTATTCTGGTGCTAAGATATTACTTCTCTAAAAATGTTTTTCCCTTCAGCGGGAATGAATACAAAGGTTCAAGAACAGACATACCACATTAAATTCTGTAGTATGCCTTAACGGAAATTTCACTAACATTAAAGTTGCACAGTGCTTGAAAAATACTGTATTAGTGTTTCCGCGCTTCCGCCCAATTCGATTTCGCTGATTCCGGTTCTGCACATGTGGCAGAAGAGTATAAATTCGATTATCCGTTTCCTTGTTAAAAATTTTAATTTTGCCCTATTATATTTTAATTAATCATTCAGAAATTATTACAAAGTGCCATAGCCTCAATCATTTATCAAAAAATACTTTGAAAGGATGCCAATTACCACCAGTTTGGAGACAGAACTACGTCGACGAGGATAAATGTTTGTGCGGCCCCTTTTCAACAGCACCTGACCGACAACAGTGCCGTGGAGTCGGTTTGATTTCAAATATCAATTAATTATTTCTTCGAATTGCAAACGAACGAATAAAGAAGGAGCCTACCTGTACGAGGGAATAGTTCTATAACCCTACGGCTTTGAAACAGTTTGTATCACAGATAAATGAGTACTACCGCTTCAATAATCAATTTTCAAAAACTTGCACGCCCGCATCCTGTGTCATGAATCTTTCATTAAAATTTATGGAAAATAATTCGTCTGCTTCATTGCATGTTTAGTTGCGAGCAGGTTTAAAATGTGGAGCGTTAATTTCGTCTAAACATACGTGAACATTTCAGGTCTGGGGAAGATTTTGGACCCCTTAGGAAAGCATAAATGGAGCTCAGAGAGCTCTCCAACATTTTTATTTATCTTTTTAAGGATTACAAGCAGCCTTGACAACAAGAAATTTAGAACCAGATCAATGGAGAAACAGAGAGGAATGGCGTTTGGTTACCGGAAGACGGCGACAGTTGTTAAAAAACCGGATAGATAGATTTTTAAAATTTTAACATTTTATGAGATGATGCTATATGTTTTAACTGAAAATGATGTGCACCTCTCTTTTATAAATTGGACCAATTCGGGGGCGCCGCTTCTGTTACCATAAGGATTCCCTGATGATGGCACCCCAGGAGTGCCGAAACATGTGGGAAGGAAAATGTGTATCGATTGTGTTTACTTTTGACGCATGAATAGTTGGCTAGATAGGTAGAATGTCAGGTCTTCATTTTAAACACCGGTCCGCTCAAGATGACTAGGAAATAAAAATATTTACTGTGATAACCACGCCCAACATATTTATGCCCTGTGTGACCAAAATTATTTTTAAGATATTTCAGCAATATATAATCGTTGATAACATCCAGAATGACAGACACAGTGCTGCTAGCGAACTCAGATCATGGAATACGGTACAAGAGGACGTAGTTTCGTTTATCGATACTCAAAGGTTTTGGTGGCTTTTGTATTAGTTAATAAGACTATGTTGAAGTATGATCCGATATTTCGTTTAGCGCGAAAGGCTAAATTATCCGAATTCCAATGACTCGTAATATAGAGAGAAAAGCAGGTGAACGTAGATTGGTCCTTCGGCTACAGAAAACTTCAATGGCAGTAGGATCGCAGGTTCGTTGACAGAATACTCATATGATATGCAAAAAATTCCGGTTTAATATTTCCATTCTACAATGACAATGAACTGATCTGCGCTCGGTTTAATCAGCTCCTTTATAAGTCAACTAACTCAACTGTATGAAAAACTTATTTTTCATGCTTTATGATATATAATATATGTTATGATATGATATGATGTGATGTGATATGGTATGTTATGATATGATATGTGATATGATGATATACTGTGATATTAAATGCAGCTGAGTTTCCACCCGGTGGCAGTGGTCGGTAAAGCTGTACACAAATAGAAAATAAACTACTATACATGTATACATGGGGAGAAAAAATACATAAAATGTACAATAAAACAGAACACACACAATAGAAAGCAAAATATACGAAACAAGAAAACAAACATAAAACAAATAATTAAAAACATAAAAAAATTAATTATAACATAACAAAGAGCAAAAGACATAAAGCAAATAGCCGTGAGACAATAAGAAGACAACAAATCCTACTGTACAGAAACGCACACACAAACTACATAAGTATAAGTCCTTGATAATACACACATTCCACCAAAGATCTTTAATTCACTTCATTCCACCTCACTCCCCATTTTTCACTTCCCTCGACGTTTAGAAGTATTACCATCACGCTTAACATCCCTTCAATTCACTTCCCTTCACTTCACGTCACCTCACTTCACTTATAATTACTTTCCTTACTTTCTTTTTAAAAATATGTGATCTAAAGGGGAAAGTTGCTGGCGCCTCGGCTGGTCGTTCGTTCCTGAGCTTGATGATCCTATTTAGAAGGAATGTTTCCCAGTGTCTGTTCTTTGTTTCCTGACACTAATATTCCTATCATGCTCATCCCTGCTCAGATAGCATGGTCCTTGTAACCTGTCCCCTCTAGCTTTCCATGCCCGTTTTCCGGAATACGCTATGAAGAGGGCGCAAATGCGTGTTATCTTTTTACTATGCGCCAAGGTTTCCCAGATCGAATCGTCCTATGATTTGCAAATTTAGCCGCTTTCTTTTGCACAAGGTCTAAAACGTTTATCTGACCTTCCCTATATGGTTCCCAGCACCCAGCCCCATATTAGAACATCGGACGCATTAGTGACTTGTAGGCTCAACGTATCGCATTACTATTTCCGTTTTTGACAATACTCTTTATGAAATCATCGGAATTTTTTGTACTGTGCAATTTAATTGATTAACCCAGCTTAAATCACTGCTTATGATTACTCCTAAATATTTTCAACATTTCGCTTCCTGAAATTTTTGTTCCCCCAAAAAATAATTTGGCGAATCCTTCGCTCGAGCTGTCGTGAAACTTCCTGCTTTACCTTTACTTAGATTTATTTTCACCGTATTCTCTACCGTCCATTCCCCCAATCTGTCTAGGTCTATCTGCAACCATGTAGCTGTCATTCATGATTTTCCTATATATATTATTCAGTCTACTAGGAAAGTTCCTCCAAATATCATTTACGGACGCCAGGAAGAGAAGTGGGCACAATATGCTCATTTGTTAGCTGAAAATTAAAAAAAATGAGCACATTATTTCCAAGAGCTACTCGTAGTGTACAAAACAGAACACACTTTTAGACTCGTTGTTCATCTTGATGTTAAATCGGAATATTAAGGAAGCTCCGAGCATCCTACATGTTTGACTGTGTGTCATTTATATGTCTCATGAAAAGTGCAAGGCTTCACAGTGAATAATTATTACACCTAAACTATACTAAACAATATATTTTACATGTTGCATAACGTACTTTTATTCGAGACGTGGTTCAAATCATATCGCTTCTATTGTAGTGCCTACGGAAGGTTGTTCGTCCTACCGGTGTCACTGTCTCTAGTGCCCTAGTTGAAATGGCTAGATTATACTAACGTCTTTCCAAGTGGCACTGGGGTGTAGGTAGCGAGCAAATAAGCACTGGTTATAATATTAAACACATCGGTACAGTCTGCCACAAGTCGGAAAGTTTCTGACATGCACAGAGTTTAGTAGTTAGGACACCGGGAAAAAAATAAAACAATCACTTAATATGTTCCACTTCAAATCAACCACAAACAAAAAAAAATAAACTTTTATTCTATTCTAACTAGTATTGCACTACAACCATGAATAATATTCTAATTGTGGTTACACTATCAGAAGAATAAAATAACTACCTTGCCCCTTTTGTATTTTGAAGTCAAATACCCGAATTCAGAAATTTTGCTAAAGTTACCAATTCTATTCCAAAAGTCTCGCTCTACTCGCATAAATTAAATTTTGTAATTATCGTAAGTTAAACTCAGTCAGCACGGCTTACCTTTAATTATCAGCAGACAGTACAGCATTGCAAACTTCATACAGTCACTTTTAACAATACACTGTTTTCACAAAATTAACGTTGAAGATATGTAACAGCCGGCGAACGTTCAAGCTCCGAGTGAGAGCTGAAGCATCGGTAATCGCTGGGTTTTATAGGGGCAAGTCGCAAGTTAAACATTCTTTTAGGTACAGCGAGCTATCACGTCACCGCCGGGTTTCGATACACTTAAAGTGTAATGGACTAATGGGTGTTTGCAGAACCGGCGACGGTGAGTGACCGTTCGTTTCCGTTACATAAAAGTTATACGAAATTTGAACAGTATCTAGTACTGTATTAATAAAAAGGATCAAATCTGTAACATTCATTACACTATCATTAGAAACACGGCCGTATCGAATCACGGGTAGGACCGCGACCGTCCTAAGTGTGCAATTTAGTGATTCCCCTTATTTAGTCCAGAGCAATACAGGTACAGTACCCAGGCACAGGCCACTGCTCTACCCACCGCAAACCATTCCATACTATCCCCTCTTATCATTCGACGCTAAATAACAGCGGTATCTGATACAACGTCGTCAGTAATCTAGATCCATTCATTTATTTTTCACATGCAACGGCGTGGTTACCTTCATAAAGGGATAATTTTTATATTTGTAATAGACCCTAACTAATACCAGACAATCGATCATGCATAAAATTTGTGTGTGGGGAAAATTCATCCGTATATGAAACTTAGTCCACACACGGAGACAGGGAAAAGTAAGTTATCTATCACGTTTCGTCTTTATAAAGTTGGAAAATATAATATAAACGTAGATCAGAAATCTTTCGTAAATACGGGAAGGTTGACGAAGGGAAAGAAGGCAAAAGAACAAAATTACATTCAAGTAAAAATAGGAGTGTGTGAATTTCTGGGGAAGCTCACCTCATTTCATACCAGAAAAGTCTGTCGTGGGTCTGTTTTCTAATACGTAACGTAGAGACTAGGAAACAAGGAATAAAATTTTAACCATTATATTTTATGGGCTGGAAATGCGGCTTCTCGGATTTAATGAAAAATCCCGACTGGGGGTGTCTGGGAACAGGTAGACAAGGAGAAATATTTCGACATGAGGGAAGCTAAAAATACTTACATAATATTAAAATTGTAAAGCTACGTAATGTCTACAGCAGCCAATGTTAGAAACAGAATAAAAACCCTTTTCCTGTTATGGACTTCATTAAATGGAACGTAACATTAGGTCCCACGGCGTTCAGAATATTACTTCTTGCCTTTGTTTGTCTTTGTAGCACAACGCATTAATATTTCAGCAACTAGGCAAACAATAGGATACCCAATATTACTGTGGACTGCAAGTCAATATGCTTGGGAATAGCATTCATCTAATCCACATGTGGTCACTATGACGTCATGCATGACCTACAATACAGCCATTGATAAAATTCGATTTATGTTCTACAATTTAAGGCAGGTTTAACGATTAAAAATTGATCTGTGGAGTAAGGTTTAATGAAAATCGATTTCCGAAAAATTCGAGAAAGACGCTCTGGGAAGACTACATTGCGTTGCACCGGTTGCCTAAGGCACAGATGGTATAAGGTAATGTGACTGTCCAAAATGTATACACATAATGCAAAGAATTCTAAATCCTCGTCTTTTGAACCGACTGTCCAATAAAAACCAGGACTTCGTTGACGCGTACAGTTACGTGGACATCAGCTTTATTAATTTACGTAATACTTCTGATTTCATATTCAAAGGTAATTCCTCTACTTGTGACATAGGCCTAAGGTTTTTCATTGACACTTTGTACTTAACGGAAGAGATTGCTACTATTGTTGACACTTCATCTTGAAATAACAAAATAATCAACGTACAAATTTTACTTCTTATTACAGTGTTTTCTAAACGTGCAATGCAGCATTCTCGGCTGCTATACTTCCTCCACAAATATACCAGTGCATTCGATTTGCGCAACCTATTTTAGCTCTTGGTACGTCTTAAAGTCAAATATTATAATGCAATATCTTATCGTAAAGCCAAAAACAATAGCATTTTCACTTGAATGACTTACAAATTAGGTCACTTAACTTTTTTGCTCAGAGATATTCATTTCAGATATTTAACAAAATACAAGCTACAATTCAATTAATATCTCTTTAATATCATATACCTACATGCATTGTTACAAAACCCATTTCAAAAGAGGACAAAAATTTCAACATTACTTTTTCCAAAGATATATTTTACACAGAACTGAATTTAATTTTATGGCCGAATTAACTAACAAGTAACAAATTACTACAAAAATTAGTGTGGCACTTCAGGTGTAATATAAAAAAGATGCATGTACATAGATTGCTGATTTAAGCGATGTGCAGAAAATTGCAACTGGTGTGAGACCACACGTATCGGGCACTTCGATTACAATATGTAAATAAAGGTGGCCACTGGCAATACATTCACAACGATTCGACGATCTGATTAATTCCTAGTATTGATATATGAAACCATAAAAACCTCCAATTGGTAAGTGTGCATGAAAATGAGTGAACAGCAATTGGCGCTGCATACCTACATATCGTGTTGCCCAAGGGCACAGTCTTAAAATTACAGCCGAAGAGATACCCATGTGGTGTGGTTCCACAGTTGAACTTAATCTTTCCCACTCTCATGCCTCCTCTTCTATATACCGAGCACTGGTTCAATTTCCTTCTTGAAATGACAGCAGGATTATACATTCATGCTATGTGGTTGCGTTGTAACCCGCGTTGACAATGCAGTAATGTGTAGCCTATTTGCATTTCTCCCTCCAACGTGGAGCAGCGGGGTGACAGCTGTTGGGAAAACACAGTGCACAGAATACACAGGAACCTTTAAGTGTCTTTCGACTTACTGCAAATAATATCTAACTCTTAATCAAAATAAGGACTACGCATTATCGGACAAACATTAATGACACGCAAATTACAATGTGCTACTTTGAACGTGTCTTGGATTGATACTGTTGGGATGTTAAAAATGATCCCTGCTTTCGGTGACATTTCTGTGATACAGTCAGGCAAAAAGTCAATTCACTAAATAACTAATTGTTCATACAACAATCCATTCATTCATCCATCCATCCTTCTACCTACCTACCTACCTACCTACCTATCCGTTCCACCCATCCATCGATCCATCCATCGATCCGTCCTTCCATCCTTCCATCCATAGATCCATCCATCCTTCCATCCATCGATCCATCCACCCACCCATCCATCCATCCATCCATCCATCTATCAAACCAACCACATGAAGCCGAAGCGCTTGTGAGCCGTTACAGCTCGGCAGCTACGCAAGATATTCCCCAAACCTTCCATACCAAAGGCTTATTAGTGTTCTACAAAAGCCCGCCAATTGTTAATATCCTCAGACAAACTACTGCACTCCACGCAATCCAGTCTTACTTCTTTCAAATCCTTTTTAATACTATCTTTTGACATAAGCCTCTGCCTCCTTTTCCCACCGAAACCCTTCATGCAACTCCCCTCCCCTGCCACGTATGTGCCATATGCCATACTAATCGCATTCTTTTTAGTTCATCGGCAAAAACTCTGGTGTGTAACACAGAACACAAAGTTCCTTATTACGCACTTTTCTCCAGTCTCGTGCTACGTTCTCCTCTTAGGCTGAAACCTCTTCCTCGGCCCCTACAGTCGAATGCTCTCTGCTTACGTTCTTCCCTTACAGTTCAGACAGCTGCATTCACACCCATACGAACAACAACATAAATCAAGACACACGTTTCCGACATTTAAACTGATCTGCATTTCTTCATTCATACAGTTTGTAGGCGCATTTGCAAAGCTCCGTAAAGAGACTATTGGCTTTGTCATATCTGTCTGTCCATCCGCATGAAATAACTCGGCACCCAAACGGAAGTATTTTCATTATATTTGGAATCTGAAATTTTCATAAAAATTATGTCGAGAAAATTCAAGTTTCAATAACGTCTGAAAGGTATGACAAGTATTTTATATTAATACCTGTGTACATTTATGACAATACCTCGCTAAATTCTTCCTAGAAAGTCAATATTTCAGATAAAGTTCCAGAGAAAATTGAACCACACATTTTAAGTTTAATAACTTTTTCCGGAAAAGCGTCAGATAACGTAGAAAATATGACACAGCCTAACAGGTCACAGATGACAGAAAATATGTACTTTGCATGCCAGATATCTAACGCGAAAATACACACACACACACACACACACACACACATACATTCATAACATAAGACGCTTATTTCTTGTCCACTGCACCAATGGTTAAGCAAACGAGCCTCAAAGTTAGGTTATACGTAAATTGACTCTCTTGTATTTTTTTATCTCAGTAATTAACCAACTTGATGCACAAAATTTTTGTTTTACAATAAGTTTACGTTATTTCATGCCTCTACACGTTTCGAGCGCATGTGCACATGCGCTCGAAACATGTAGAGGCATGAAATAAACTTATTATAAAACAAAAATTTTGTGCATCAAGTTGTTTAATTACTGAGATAAATATCCTGAGATGCACGGTCAGCAAAACGTCAAAATCAATTCACATAGTTGACAGCGAGATAAACAACAAAGCAGCATTATCTGAAGAGTTTGGTATAAGGATTTACATAACCGCTAAACGAAACACGAGAAATATGCCGTAAAGTTTTCTGTTAGTAGGAACACAAACATCACATGACGAGAATCCTTAAGTTCAATTATATGGTCAAAAGTGAAACTGGAATTTAGTAAGTACTCATTAATAATGAACTCGAAATGAATACTGCAGTATGGTTAGAGCGATCTGTAAAAGTACATTTGACGTGCACTGCAATTTTGAGAAGGGATAAAAGACATTTATATGCCCGACATTTTTATTAAGATTTGAAACACTACAAAACACAACAGACATAGCCTTTTATCAAAACCCGTGTTAAACTTCCGAGTCTATATTAAATTTAATGTGTGCGTGTGTGTGTGCAACCACGCAAGCTACCTAGTAGGATACAGAGTCTTTAAAAAAGTTATGGAAGGGATAAAATTTAATTAAACCGCATTGCACAGGTCTGTAATCCACAGCAGCTAATAACCTTGTTTTATTTTCAGGAGGTCACGTCCTGGAATACAAATTAATAAAACTGACATAGATTATTCTATCTTCCACCCCCCCCCCCCCCCCCCCCCCCCCCCCCACAAAATTATGGTGAATTATCAAAAAAAAAAAAAAAAAAAAAAAAAAAAAAAAAAACCAACAAAACACAAACCTCATACTATAACCA
>Ga0123355_10022331_pt1 | contig 10143 bp, 4 predicted proteins | sample TergutEmb28metaG_3_FD_89872 | JGI IMG/M metagenome (GOLD analysis project Ga0123355, IMG submission 89872) | Embiratermes neotenicus P1 segment gut microbial communities from Petit-Saut dam, French Guiana - Emb289 P1 | ecosystem: Host-associated > Arthropoda: Insects > Digestive system > Gut ...
GGGGGAGGGGAGAGGTGTGCACAGGGTTCTAGTGGGGAAACCTGAGGGAAAGAGACCATTGGGGAGACCTAGACGTAGATAGGAGGATAATATTAAGATGGATCTTCGGGAAGTGAGAGGGGGTGGAAAATGGATGGAGTTGGCTCAGGACAGGGACAGATGGCGGGCACTTGTGAATATGGTGATTAACCTTCGAGTTCCATAAAATGCAGGGAATTTCTTGACTAGCTGCAGTTAGCTTCTGAAGAAGGACTCTGCTTCATGGAGTAAGTAAGTAAGTAAGTAAGTATTCTCCATGTGATACAGCACTTGAAATTAGTTAAATCTGTCTGACTTAGGGACGCAGTTTTCATGAAAAAAAGCATGCTAATAATCGACTGTGAATATGAAGAACTTTCTGTTTTACAAAGTAATGGTATAAATTAATGACTTTGAAACAAGAGCGTATCTCTGAGAAAGAGTAACTACTTGGTCTTCACCATGAACACTGCTTCTGAATACCCTAAGGGAAATGAGTGTGCACTGTACAAAAACAAACAAGAGATGCAATGTATGTAAAAATGTAACATTAAGGTGCGTCCATGTAACATTTGTAGCTGTGGAAAAGCAGTCCCTATTACATATTCTGAGTGGTCTGTAACCTTAGTTATCCAGCATGCAATGTACATGTACCGTATTATATTGCCATCTGTGGCCTGTCTGGCTCTACCATATATTTCCACGTTATCTCATAAACGGTACAATTTTCAAAAACAGAAATGTATTGAACATGAAGTGTGTGTTTTGATTTTGTCTATAACTTTTGTCTGAAACATTTGTCATCTAGGAAGAATTCAGCGAGATATCATAAATGTAATTATGTCTTCATGTAAAGTACCTGTTATTCTTGGCAGATTTTCATGAAACTTGAATTTTCTCATTCTTAAATTTTCTTGACATATTTTCAAAAAACAATACTTAGATATAAAACTTCATGAAAATCCATCCAGTGGGATCTGAATTGTCCCATGCAGATGGATAGACAAACAGACAGATGGACAGACAGACAGACATGATGAAGATAATAGTCCATTTTTGAGTTCTGTGAATGCACCTAAAAGTGACTGGACAGTTTTTCATACAACTGCCAAAAGAAATACACAAGAAGGAAGAAGTGTTATGTTAATAAATGTAAAAAAGAGGCCGTGTAATGCAAATGGCAACATTTTGCTTCAAGTATGTTGGTTGGCGGAGGGGGGAAGAGAAAACCAAAGAGAAATAAGGGGGGAAGAGGGAATAATGACATAAGTAACAGAAAAGTAGAACAGAGGGGTAAATAAGTAGAGGTGGTACATTACCTTCACCATCTCAGGATTATGTCCATTGGCTGGCTTTTAGTTAGTTAGTTAGTTAGTAGGATAGTTAGTTAGATAGTTGGTCAGTCAGTCATGTAAGTAATATATTACTGTAGCTGACGTACCAACTGTTTAGATTATTGATACCTGCCAATTTAATCATATATTTGTGATTGTAGTAGGTGAATTTTAATAAACATTTTTCATGTATGACAGGTGGAGAATATGGTGATAACATAGTGTGTAATTGTTTAATGATGCTTTAAATGAGCTACCACTGAAATTAGTGTCCACTTATATGTTTGCATGGTAATAAAGAATTTTAGTTTAGTAGTGTAATGTGTGAGTCAATGCTTCTTGTTGGCTGATTACTACAAGCTTGCCACCCGCTCTTCCTTACAGAGGAGGTAGTTCCTGCAGTCCCAAGCCAACAAACAACAAAAGATAATGGTGAGTTGTATTGGATGCTTATTAAATATTTTATAGAATTGTCTCCTTATCTAGAATTCTGCTGGTTACACACACACACTCAAAACAGTGACTTCGGATGACAAGAATACCAAAAGTTCCTTGCAGTGGCAATATTTAAGCATTCTTTTGCCCTAAATGATTGAAATTTTACATGGTTGCATACACATTCAACACCATTCTGTTATTCTAGTGCCTTAAGTGATGCAGTGTTGCCATATATATACATATGTATGCTTTGATGATTATATAACATTACATTACTTATGAATGAACCATTGAATGCATGAAGAATTTTGCACTGACTGCAGATCAATTAGAAGGTAATCGCTGTGGATTGGATGTTTGGGGTTCAGTCCCCTGTGGCATGGAGTTTATTTTCTTCATATATCCTGAATGGATTGAAAAAATCCAGATTTGTATCCACTGAGATCCAAGGGTAAAGTAAGGTTAAGTATGAAGCTTTTTCTAGTGCCAAGACCAAGAATATTGGACACAGATTTTGTCTAATTATCAATGAAGCTGTAACGTTTCAAGCTTTTGGATGAAGAAGGAAAATGTAATGCTTGTTTAATATATTTTAATTACCATTTCTTCTGTCTTTCATTTTCCCTTTTTTTTTATTTCTGTGCATATCTCTGTCTATCTTTCACATATTCACACAGATTCATGAAACAATGTGTAACTGTTAAGATCACCAAAGATCAGCTGGCTAGGAAACCACTTTGTTCCTGACCACAGACATTTCTGCTCCCCATTTACCAATATATGTGTAAAATATAGGACACAGAAAATACTTTGTACTGTACAGAACACTTGACACATTTCCAGCAAGTTTAATCAGTATGAAAACACATAATTATTTTACTGATCATCATAAAGAGAGGTGGTATTTTTCAGATGAGCTGACAAACAGCGATTATAGGTGTTCCTTTAACTTTAATGGAGAAGTTACTGCAGTCTTTAATATATAAGTGCACAAACATATTCCTTGAAGAAATAATGTAAATGTTTTGTGTTGCACATGGGTTAGGTGTAACCAGAGATATAGCCATTTTTTGTACAGGTATCACGAGCTTCATGTATGCTGTGGAAGTGAAAGTTATATAAAATGCTAGCCCATTTATATAAGCTGTATGTTATTAAACACCATAGGATTTTAATAGTTGCCCTGTAATACTGATAAAGAATTTCCTTATTGTGCCTGTTTACTCAGGAGAAAAATAACAGATTTTATTCATATTCCTTGAAGACCCATGTGTAAAGACCTTTAGGAATAGATATAGTACTGCAGGGTGCACAAATTTTCCAAAACCTAGGGGTCATCTCAAAATTCTAGATGCCACAAAGGTGACATGAAGCAAGTTTTATACTGAGAATCCACAAATATCATCAGGTGCCACCATACCAGAGTTAGACACTCAGGCAACCTGGTACCCAGGATTTGTGCACCATTGTGGTACTGTGTAAATACATACTTTGCTGAGCGATGAATCATTTGTCTAGTTTATTTGGCGAATAAGTCTTTCATGTTTCGAGGAATGTAACTTTCAGTAAGTGTAAAGAAGTGAAATAGCATTAGATATGCCAAGGAGTTACACAAACTTAGTGGAAATGCCAAACAAGATGGTGTGTGATCAGAGACTAACCGTGTCTGTCTGTCAGATGAGACCCTGGCGGCTGTGGTGCCCATCACATGTCCCCTGTGTACGTGCACATGCCCCTCACCTAGCAGCAGCAGCACTACCACCACCGATGCCACAGTGGTCAAGGGTCAGTCCCATACACTTTGACATTTCCAGTAAACTAACTCTCTTATCAGTGCTTCTACCAGGTGGTTGGGCCAGATGCTGAAGGTTTTTGGGTCACCAGTTCTAAGGGAAGGTGGATTTACATCAAAACTTTCTTACTGAAAATATTTTCAGCCAGTTGCAGTCACAAATCACTGCAGATTCTTAAAATGTGTCCTGTTCTGATTAACATTTAATACAGCACTGTATCAGTACATATGTTTGTGTATATACATATATGAACACAAAAAATCAGCCATTGTTTTGTACATGAAAATTAATTTCTTTGAAAAGTGCAGATATTACCTGAAACCTCTTATAGGTACTGTTCACAATGATATTTAATGAAGATTTCTTGTATCCATCTTTGTTATAAGTCAGTTGCATTGTAAACATGTTTCCACTGCGTATTAAACAGCAATCTACAAATAATGCATCAACTTACAAGCCCACTGTCTTAAAAATTTGATTTTGCGAAGATATTCCTTGAAGATGAATCCGTCCTCTACCTTTATTCAAATGAATGTTAGTGCAGTTTTACATATTCTAATTTATCGATGATAGTCTACCGGTTTATGATACTGTCAGTTCATGGGTTGGCACCAGCATGGCAGAGGAACATTTTCTTTCCATCTTGTGGGTGGGCAGAATTACTGTATCCAGGTAGATGCTGAAGTCTGCATCTGCAGGAGAGATGGAATTACATCCAGATAGATAATGAAGCAGCCACCTAGATGTAATTCCATCTGTGCTGAAGAAAGAGGCAGCATGCCCCTGAATATACAGTGTCTACCTCCAGGAAACCATAATATGGACCATACTTTCTGGGAAAGTCTAAAAACCATAGAACTTCTTGCCAATTTGTATAATTACTCTGCAACATATTCTTAGTCGCACTCTGAACGTGTCCAATGTTTCTAAAGACAGTACCACAAAGTTTGAACCTAATGTTATTCCAAAATGAAAACAGCAAAAGAATGGCTTTTAGAACAAAGAATTAATTCACTTACATTTACCAGGTGATATAATTAGTAAGGGCTCCAACCATTTATTCAAAATGCATAATGTGCACTACACACCACTGTCAGCAGAAGCACTGAAATTACAGCCATCAAGGCAAGTAGATAGCGGACAAACATTACACCAAAACTCCCTATAGTAAGTGGAAGTAATTTCTGATTTGTGCTCAAGAATATGTGAATAGAAGACTTAATAATATTTTGATTCTTGTCTTAAAATTCATAACAGATTTAATGTGAACCCACCTTTACCTTTCATAAGCACAGCAACCTGGTATGTTTTCATAATCTTTCTGAGTTGGTGGTAAATCTTGTTCTGTGGTAAATGCTGGCTTTGGCATGAAGCCTAACACAGGGATTGTTACTTATGTTAATAGTAGATAGAGTGAATGTATATACTGAGAGCAAAATACACTTCACTTGTACAGGTTAGCTCTGTTGTACTTAGATTATTCTTCAAACAGATGGTAGGATAATGATGTGGAAAACTATGGCAGTAGAAAATTGAGTTCCTATATTCATAAAATATTAGTTTTAAACATATTTTATAAAAGTAACTTGTCCTAGCAGTTTCCATTGTGTTTTCCCCATCTATCCCAGATGAAGCCTGCGTGAAATGAATTCTTTGGAATTATTGTGTGATCTGATGCTATAACTATTCCCTGCTTTATTTCAGAAAGACTAAAATGAGTTAATTCATCTTATTAAATATTGTACTTAACCAGTGAGATATGCAGTATTATGAATGGACCTGAGGAATGCAATAATTTAAAAAATTTTGTTTCTAATATTGATCATGTTTCTCTATGATGCACTACAAAGAAGTGTGCTCTGCTGCTGACATTTTGGAGATTATTTCAGTCTCCATCTTCAAGGGAAAACTGAGCCAGTGTGCTGTCATGGTTAATTGACTTGTATTCATTAGATGTCTGGTTTGAATCTTGTCCACAAGACTGAATATCATGATTGAGGTTTTTGTGGTTTTCTTCAGTCCCAGGCAAAAGTGACATAATGCCTCAAATTAGGCTGTGACTATACCTACATGCTTTCCAAGGCACTCATCATGTATCTTCCTACTATATGATACTTGTATTCTGAGCTACTTCCAGCATTGTTAAATGATCTATTAATAAGTACAAATAAATTCAAGATGCAGTGAGTACTTTTCCACTATGTATAGCCCTCATCCATCATTAGAATGTTAAGCCATAGCCAACAGCAAGTGTAACAAAAAGAGGTCTGGAACAGGAGGTACCATACAACAAAGGGATTTGCCCTTCTAAGGTCTCTTTGTTTCCCTACTGGCTCTCTTTCACTGCCCAAATGCTGTATGTGTACTGTACATATCAACAAGGGCTGTGGGGTGGTTAGCCACTTCACCCTGAAGATAGATACAGTAATAATTTTTGAAATGTCAGAAATACAGCCCACTTCTACACAGTGCCATCTCCAAAAAATAGGGCATGGCCAGTGTTTGAACCGCTATGAAAATCTGATAAGTCATTTTCTTTTGAAGGGTAGCTGAGTACTTTAAGTAAATCCCAGATTATCTTCCGTGCTACCTTACTTACATTAATGAAACATTTTCAGTATATTCTTGGTGTATGAAAATGCTTTGTATTGAATAATGTGTAATCCTGTGCTTCATTTTGCTTGTCTCTACAGCATTGCTGCTCCTTTCAGTGTTGCTTTGTAGAAAACTATAGAAAACTGAGTTGCTTTCTTGTGAGAACGGAGATGTCTGGTTAGATGTGAAGGAATAAGGAAATTTAATTCATCCCATAGTTTTTTTACCTACTTAGTAAAAAGAGTCATGTTCATCTGCTAACTTTAGAGAGCTAAAGTCCCACATTAATATTACCTTATGATTCATTAAGACTAAAAGATTTACGTGCAGTAATAGAGCACACACGGGGCACGCACTAGAGTAAAGGCACAGAAACAGTGACAGATGATGGCACAATGTGCACATTATTCTTACAGAAGACAACTTTACACACATTTTAAACCTACTGCATAAATAGCAGGCATATGGGCTTCTGATTACATAACATAATAACCATTACCTGTATGAGGACTCCGGTCTTCTGGGATATGATACATATCACTGGATAATTGGTTCCCAACACTTCAAAAGTGTCCCATTTTGCACAACATTGTTAAATGATATAAAGTATAGGTCTCATTTTGATGTATGGCTTTTACTTCAGAGTGTTGTTGTGTGGTATATGTTTAAAACAAAGCACAGTTAAATTGTTGTGTGCGTCCCTCCACAATAGGCACATGGCTGTTCTGATTACTGCTGCTTATTTCTGCCATGCATATACAACATAAGGTGAAAAAGATTTAAAAAAAAACATTTTGTGTCATCTCCAAAAAAGTACACAGTTGTCTATTAATACCTAGTTTATGTATTTATGGTGTCTTGGATTAGAACATTCTTGATTAGCTTTGTAATCAAAAGATTTGATTTTCATTTATTCAACAAGAGGGCACTGGAGGTAAAAAAAAATATGAAAAAAGTGGTTAATGGGAGAAGATGAGCTAATGTGTTGTTTTTGTATTTGACCATCCCGGGCTATATCTACCTGACAAGGTGGAGCGGGAATCCAAATCGCATGTGAGAATACATCCATTTTGTTCTGAAAGTGATCATCAGTAAAATGCACGTAGAGATCACTGTGGAACTTACACCGTTATAGAAATGAAGTAGTATCCATATTATACACATAAATTAACTTTACACCAGTGTTTCGCAAACTCTTTTGCTGACACACACCTTTTGGCTTGGAGAAATAAGCACCGGATCCTTACATCCTTGCTAAATCAAATACAGTGTCTGGGTGATCATCATCATCATCATCATCATCATCATCATCATCATCATCGGTACAACAGCCCCTTTTGAGCCAAGGCCTTCTTCAGGAGCTTCTGCCAACTGTCCCTATTCCTTGCAGCATTCCTCCAATTTCTATCCCCCAACTTCCTGGCATCTTCAGTCACACCATCTTCCATCACACCATCTTCCGTCACACCATCTTCTGTCACACCATCTTCCCATCTTAGTTTCCGCCTGCCCCTTTGTCTTCTTCCTTCTACCACAATAGGTATACAAAATTAAAAATTTATATCTCAGAACTTGTTTTATGTAGCTGTAAATACAAACCATTAGCATACTTAACAATACATTGCATGATTTTACCTTAATTAAACTAATTGTCACTTGTTTCATGAGTACAGGTGGTTTCTTAAGTAAGATATTCTAACAATCATACAAAATAAACACATCACTAATGAGGAAGTTCCACGATTATTTTTAACAAAGTATTAAATGTCCCTTTAATTAAAAAATAAGTAAACTTCAATGTAGCCATTACAGTTGTGTATCCATGGATTCCCTGGGACCTGGTTGCAGATCCTTTGGGATCCATGGAGCACACTTTGGGAACCAGTGCTCTGCACTGTTAGGTACTGGAGAAATAATGTCTCCCTCAGTGCCTGTTTAGTTTTGTCAGCAGTATATATATGCATTAAATAAATATTGTGTTTTTATGATGTGCATGTATATAGCATTTATTCTATAAATTCCAGAACCTTTTGCATACTTATAATGTTTGGGGAAAAGAATATTACAGTTACTGAGTATATTCCATTATACTCAACAGAACACTGGCATGAATCATATGTTCAGATAGTGAAACAGCTGGCCAAATATATTGAGTGGCAGATGAGGGTAGCTGAAACCAGAGGTGCTGAATTGTAACTAAGGAACCAAGAGTAAAAGAGCTTTTTGTTTCACATGTATTTGTTAATTTCCTTGTTATTAATTTGATCTTTGCCTCATTTTTCTGATAGTTATGTAGAAAATACACTGATGAAACTCATTTCCCATGCTTAACAAACACTTTGGGGTGTAATATGAGATGATGATGATGATGATGATAATAATAATAAATGGTAGATATCCATTTAAATTCCCTACTTCATTGGTTTAATTATGTTGGTTTTTATTGACCATGGAAATATGATGCTTAATACTAAATATTTAAGGACTGTAACCAAAATTTTCTGCTTGCTGAAAAGTTTCAGTTATGACTTCCAGTCGGTTTTCTCGTCACAGATTTGGGAAGTATTTAAAACAGTTGTGATTACAGGCATACATAATCATGATAATGATTTGCAGCTTCAAAAGTGGGAAAACTGTAAAGATTCTTGTAACAGGTGCATGTATTGTTAGAATTGTACACTGATACTTTGAGTATACTTCATTAGAAAGTTATGAATAATAATGTAAGAGAAAGCTGAATGTGCTACAGTGTATGTTAAATCAGTTATTTGTAGGTACATTCAGATGTGCAGTGTAATGATCATTCTTACCACTGCATGAAGACTCCCCTCAACTTACTTACATGTACTGATCACACTGAAGATATCTGTAATGAAAAAGAGATGCAAGAAGACCCATGATCAGTGATTCAGTCATGAACAGAGTAAAAAAGTGAACTGTGACTGATACATAGCTCTTCTGAAATACAAGTTATGGTTTACAACACGGATATGTTGTATGATGTAAAGTACTCCTCAGAAATAGGTGAATAAACACGGTGCATTGCAGCCAGGTTATAGACAGGACAGGCTGCACAGAGTAACATTAGGGCAAGCAAAGGAAAATGAAACCTTTCCCTATTACCTTCACCTTCCTCTTGGAACGGGATCTGCCAAGATACTATACACTAATATGCTTTCTCTCTCTCTCTCTCTCTCTCTCTCTGTCTCTGTCTTAGTACTAGGTATTTTCTGCTCATGGTGCAGTTGTCCAGCATATGACATCTGATGTGTTATTTGTAAAACACTTGCAAAGTTAAGGTAACAAACGTCCTTGCAAGTTTATAATAATAAAGTAAATTGTTTAGGCGATGAAGGAGCACTAATCATGTCAGTTCTCATAGACATATGAATTTAGTGGGTAGTTTTAATCCTTCTGTCAGCTTGTCATGCAGAATAAAAAATCATATAATAGTTGACTGAACACTCTATCTAGCACTGTCAAACATTGGAATATGATTACATTGTGGATTAATCTTAAAAACCGAAAAGTTCAGTGCTATGGTTCAACTGTGCAAAAATCACCAGTTACTTTATGTTTTGCTTATTTCGGAAGCTCTGTCACCGTTATTGCCACTACAGAATTGTTTTCATACATTACAAGAACCCTGATGAATAGTGCTAATGTAGCATATATTGTTAAACAGAGGTAATGGGCATGAAAAAATAAGAAATTGGTTAGAGTGTGAAGCAAAACAACTTTCTTGTATTCATGATAAAACAGTGCAAGAAAGAGTTATTCCACTTTAATTACAATTGTGCAGTGGTGATATCAGTGCTTAGTATTGTAACTTTCTTGTTAACATTCTGAATGAGGGCATCACGATGTGCTTAGAAATCAAATATTATAACATAAGTGTACGTCAGCACAATCTAATTATTTATTTATAGTGTAGTTATATTATTGCTACATGTTTCGACTAAAGA
>Ga0123355_10022332_pt1 | contig 10143 bp, 6 predicted proteins | sample TergutEmb28metaG_3_FD_89872 | JGI IMG/M metagenome (GOLD analysis project Ga0123355, IMG submission 89872) | Embiratermes neotenicus P1 segment gut microbial communities from Petit-Saut dam, French Guiana - Emb289 P1 | ecosystem: Host-associated > Arthropoda: Insects > Digestive system > Gut ...
GATGTAAATCCACTGACTCATTCTACTGCTATTTATGTCTTATTTCATATTCACTAGCTTTATTTTGTTTTTCCTACCTTAAGTTATTTTACCTTAAGTTATTTTTATACTCTGCAATTTTGATGTGTTCTATATCCTGAGGGGTGAAGACCCCATGCTGTATGGATCAAATGAACAAAATAAATGAATGAATGAATGAATATACCATACCTTAACTACATATACAACCGTCTTCCTGAAGATGAAGGTTCAAAACGTGGAAGACATCAAAATTAAAAATTAAAATGTTAATTCAGAAAATGTGCAAGATATAAGGTTCTCACAACAGAGTTGTTGATGATTCAGGTTTTCTGGGATGTGACCCTATGTTGTTGGGTCAGCTGTTCCAGGCATTCTTTGGAAATGTTAGGAATCACTCACTGAATCCTCAACATCACAGTGCCTGGCGATGTGACACTGAGTAATCTAGTAAACAAATACAAACTTTAAAGCACAGGAAGTATGTGCCTTGAAACACAGTTATGTATCTACCAGACTACATGGCATCACACCCCAGAAAACAGTTTTCCTATTAACAGCCATGGGGGGCGCAAGTCCCTTTTATAGCAACCATATGACAGTCCATATGTTCAGAGCATGCATGAGACTATGGTGACACCATAACACTAGAAGTACTGAAATACAGTAATTAAACTGTTCATTTATTATGTCAATATATAAATGTCAATATGTCGTAACAAATGTTTCAGTATTGGCAGCCATGGTGCCAACTTGTCATCAGTTCAAGCATGAAAGAGCTTACTTGTAAAGCAATAAAAGAGTAGTGGGCATATAACAGTACTGTGTTAAACAAGGGAGAGGGTATTCATGAGAAAATGTTGCATGTGATTCAAATGAGAGGAACTGAAGGGAAAGGAGAAAATGCTATAGCTCGAGACTGAGAGATTGAGGGTTGTTGGTAAACACTCCACACCTACCGGTAGAAGAGTTTCTGTAGAAGAGTTTCGACTAAGTGAAGTGAAGTGAAGTGAAGTGCTTCAAATGAAGGAAATCATAAATATGGCACACTGTACTCATCTCAGTTATCAGACAACAGATCTATTTAGGGCCCTAGCATAGCGAAACACTGCAGAACATGTAACATTCAGTACTTTCAGAAACTCTAAGCATAACCACACTACATGTATGACAGATGCACATCAGACTCACTCCTCCTGTGTAATATTCTCGTATCCCTCCTGCAGTTTCAGACCTTGGTACACAAATGTTGGACCCCACCAGGCCAGTGCTCCCGCAACAAATGACACACACGTGAAACCAGCCGTTGATAACATGAAACTCTTACTGAAATAAAAATTAAGTTACATTCAGACATCAAGCACAATGGCTGTGTAACACCTTTTTGTGTGAAAAGAAACCGCTTTGTGAACAGTAATAAAGAACTCTACTGAAAGCACATGAACACATGCAAGTGTGCACACGCACACATACGTGTGTGTGTGTGTGTGTATATGTGTATATACATAGTGTACATAAATATATATACGTTTGCATATGTTTGAGCCATGTCATCCCGGAGAATATCTGATATAATCTCAAATAACTGGGCACTATTAAGCAAGATTTCAGGCTTGTGCTGTGAAACAGAAGAGATATGAACTCTTCTGGGATATTAAGTACCATATCGTGGGAATTCCTTACCGATGTTTCGGAAGAACTTATCAGTTCCATATTCAACGATCAAGAAATCCAAGAAGAAAAGCAGCTTGTGACTGTAAGTTGTGCGTTCCAATTGTCGGTACATACCCACAATTGGAACGTACACAAGATGCTCCAAAGATATCGTTGATTTCAATATTATACCGACATCAAGACAGCCAACAGTTTTAATAAAATTTTAACTTACCTATTTATAATCTACATTTTATACAAATATTGATGTAAACCCCCTGAGGATGACCCACAAGAAAGCTTTTAATTGTAAAAACTTTGTATTGTAATTTAGTGAATGTGTTGGTATATTCTTGAAATATGCTATTACCTTCTTGGGTTACCAGTCCTGAACTGGCATTTCCCAACCTTTCTGTCCCTGCAGTAACCCTGCAGACTACCTGAGCAACCCCTCCTGGTCTCACTGACCATCTTATTACTGCATTTGCTGCTTTTAATATCCATATTTAACAAAAGTACTAATAATTACATAGCTGTCTATTCAAAATTAAAGTATCAGATTTTTGTATGGAACGTTATAAAGCCAACAAACACTCTTTTATTTTTAGCAGATCATTTAAACTGCAATTTACTCATGCTGACAAACTGACAGGCCAGGGTTGCTAGCTGTGATGTGATACAGCTTTTGGAATAAGAATATGAATCAGAATAAGAAGAACCCTATATGGACGACCCACAAAAAGTTGGGGAATGCCATTCTCAGACTTTTCTGCAAAAATGACAAGACAATATCTGTGTGACAAAGGGCACAGTGTTAAAGGTCTGTTTCAGGCTCACTTTTTACACAGTTCCCTAAGGTCATTGCTCCATGTGGTGGGTTTGAGATCAGATCCTTCATTCTTTCCTCTCACAGGATCATGCATGACAAAGATGATCAAGAGAACAGCTACAATACCCATCACTGGGGTTACACGCAGCCCCCACCTCCAAGATCCAGTCAAATTTGCTGTCCCGGATCCAACAATATACCCCAGGCCACTGTAAAATAATAATAATAAAAAAGAATAAATCAAACATTTCAGAATATCACTGTACTACTAACAAAAACTACAACATGTGTGGTAAGAAACAAATATGCATGGGTGTAAAAAGTGATAAAATATGAAATAAGGCACATTTATTATCAAGTAATGACTGTCCTGTCTCTTACCTGCCAACTGGTATAGCAAAATAGAAGAATGCAAGCATTCTTGATCTTGCATCTTTTACATAGAGATCACTGATGATGGTTGGAGCTATGGTGGAATAGCTGGCTTCACCAATCCCCACAAGAGCTCTGAATGCAAGAAACCATCCATATGTCTGTTAACAAACATATTAATATGAAGACAAGTAACAGAAGTGCTTCACTTGCTGAGTGACTATGAGACAAGAGCAGGGAATTGCTTCACTTGCTGAGTGACTCTGAACCCCTTGAGAAGGCCCAGCTTCATTACACCCATGAAATCTGGGAATTTTGTTAATTTGTTTTAATGTTCTATTGCTGTTGGTAATACCAGCAGCCAATGTAGAGACAAGTACAGTGCATGCGTGTTGATTGAGACACACTGCACTCGCGATAAAACTCTTTGGGCATATTGTGTGCCTCAGTGTTCAACCACCTGATGCTGCTTGTTGGTCCAAGACAGTTTTATTCCGTCCAGTTGCCATGAAAGCGTCAGATTCTGTATCATATTTTATTTAATGTCTCAGAACGCATTGTCGCAGTAAGATCTTCTGAGCTGTCACACAACTGGCAAGCTAAGTGGCCATTACATTCCCACAAAGGACTCTCCACTCCAAGTTCATACATACAGAATACTCAGTACAGAATTTAAGATACCTGTGAGGAGATGTAAGAGTTCTAACTTTAATTTCCAATACAATGCTGCAGTTACCATTTTTTATGAGTAAAAAAAAAGATAATAATAATAATAATAATACACTTCAACACATGCAAGGAAACAGGGTAAAACTGGACAAAAAACACTGGTATGAACATGTGCCAAAATTAGTAGAAACAAGTCAAACAGGCAAGGTACCCATATTGTGGAACCAACAAGTACAAATTGACAGAACTATCCCCAACAACAAACCAGACATTATAATCCATGATAATGAAAAGGGAACACGTATGTTAATAGACGTTGCAATCTCAGGAGACAGAAATGTGATTAAAAAAGAAGCTGAGAAGATTGTAAAATATAAAGACGTTATAATAGGAATACAGCGCATGTGGAATGTAAAAACAAAGGTGATACCAGTAATAATAGGGGTGACTGGGACTATTTCAAAGTCATTCAGAAAATACGTGAGCAACGTACCAGGAAAACATAAGTGAAGGAACTACAGAAAACAGCCATATTGGGCACTGCACACATACTTTGGAAAGTACTAATGTAAAAATACAATGGATTAAACACTAAAAGTAACGATATAAGCACCATGAATAGTAACAACAGAATAGCTGCAACACTGTATTCCCTAGGGACATAGGTTGTCTCAGGAATATAAGTATAAATACCCTGCATAAAGATGATGATGATAATAAAAAAGATGTACATAAGTACAGACCTGCCTCGACTATCAAAAATTCAGCAGCACATAGTAAAGGTAAAGTGTTTTGGTACCACACCTGGCCTATGGTCCCTTTGTCATATCATCACACAGTCTGGCAGGCAAGTCATAAATATTTCACAGCAACCTGATGTTCCAGCTTCAAGGTTGAAAACCCATATGCAAAACTTCATTTGCTACAAATACCTCATACATTACCAAACCTGACATACTGTACATAAGACAAAAAATCTTTATGGCATTGTGGATGGGAAACATTTTGTGGATAGTAGCCATTCAGAAATTTAGTTTAGGTGGGTGGCTTTACTGGCATGAGGATGTAAATAAGTGTAAGTTGCTGGCTATGATGAACATTAAACTTTTATAAGAAAAAATTATCTATACTGTAGGTAGGACCAGCGACTCATATGCACAACTCACATGCATGAATGAGCCAAGTAAGGTTGTAAGGCTCCACAGTAACACGCCAAAGGCCATGATCCATCTGCGGCTGTAGCGATCACCAAGGTAGCCAAATAGTGGTGCAAATATCATGTAACTCAACACAAAAGCTGTCTGCAGGAGACCTCCCAGGTCATTACCAATGTGAAATTCATCTTGAACATTTTTCAAAATTCCTGGGGGGAAAAAAAAAAAAATCAGTAAAAACAGTCACTAACATGTTATCCTGAAAGTCTGGAAAGTGACACTTCAGATATAACTACTTCTTGCACATTAGTTCTTTGAACTTTTAATTTTGTGTACACTGCTAGTGTTACATCATCAGCACAATCTAATCTGTCACTGTCACTGTATATAAGGAATGATGCATGACAAGGTTCAGTGGCAGGTTGATAAAGTCATGGTACTGAGACTTTCAGATGCCATGAGGGGCAGGAAATGTTACTACCTGCACGAACATCAGCTTCTCATGTAGGGCATTGCGCTATGGAGCTAGCTAATTGACCGAAAATGACTGCTTCCTTTTCCAAATTGCTGAAATTCAAGTTCATATATTCCTCATGTATGACGCAGACTAAATTAAAAAAAAAAAACCCACTATATTTATCTTTCTGTGTGGTGATCCAATCTTAAACAAAAATTAATACCTTCATACCCACACTTTAAGTACGTATGTTGACTGTTACATTCAGAGGAGCACATGGGACCAGCGGCATAGCTTAAACATTGTTTGTGACTGTTCACATACTTGTCAGTTATTAAAGCAATTAAAATGTCACAGGACTAGGTCAGGAGAGTTCTTCTTAATTGTACACACTTCCCACGCGAGACAGAAAGATTCCAGCAGCAATGCAAAGAAAAGAACACACTAAATGTAGGTTAAAGGTTATTCAGCTGGGTCACGGATGCAGCGAGACAAGCGTACCACCGTGTGCACCACCGCCATCACTTCCGTCCATTTACGCTGTTGCGAACTTGTAACTGTCTGCAACTGCGGTTGCTAATTTCTTATTCTTCTGCCAATTTTGAAAGCTCAAATCGCAGTGTGTGCTATAGGCCAAATTAAAACACTATATCATTTTAGACAGCATTCTTTTTCATACTGCGGGCTAAAAGAACATATCATGTAACACAAGGAAAAAAATGATCAAGCACATTCTTACTACTTAAGCATCTAATATATTTGCGATGACATCTCGTTGTGATACCTGAACAGCAGAAAGGAAGTACAAAACGTCGGTAACAACTTAACCTTCATCAGTTTCATTGTCACAATTGTTATAATTTAGAAAGCTAAAATTAAAAAGATATTTGTATCCCACGAAATTTATTTAGGATACACTGCAGAACTTCCCTTTCATGCTCGAAGTACTGGAAAACAATTTTAATATTTTAACATGAAGTTTTTATTATATTTTAATATACTAATGCACAGTATTATCTCTATCTAGTTTCGGTTTATATAACTGCAATTTTTGTAAAGCTGAGATCTCAGCTACGTGGAAAAGTACCAATTCAATGGACTGTATTTAAATTATTTTTCTTCGTGTATTTTTAATTGCCTGACGATGGCTTCTCCAAAGACCGAAATACGTAGCAACGAACAGAATTTGTAAACTTTAAGTTGTGACTGACGGTGTGTCCTTTATGCTGTTTCGCGTTTAATTTTCCCGGTAACTCGAAGCTTGACTCTAACTTATGTAAATATTTAAACTTCTCGCTTTCCGTTCTTGAAGTCAGTTCGTGGGCCGTCGCTGCCAGCTGGTGGACATCACTGTGTCTGACAACTTGGATTAGTCTTGCGCGCATACCGGCAGCGCTGGGCTCACACACTCCAATTTGCAGTGAGTCGGGGTCCACGCGTTTTGGTTCAGTGTACTATGGGTAGCAACGTTTTACTAGTCATATTTAAAGGAGATGCTGAAAAGATTGTCCTTCATAAATCAGACCGCGTAACACCGAACACGTGCTGGTGAAAATAAAACACCACATCCTGAATTCTTCCCCCTCCCCCGGATCATTAACAGCCTAATTATTAACACACGAGTTACCCCTTAACATGCCTCACAGGCAAATATGGGATCAGATCTGGTGAACGGGAAGGCTATAATCTACTTATTGTCATAAAAAAAATAGGTAAACAACTCACAGAAACTGCCGACGTGGTGAGCTGCTGCACTGGCTTGCTGGGGCGGGAGGGGAGGCACAGGTTCTCTCGTAATCGGACATGTGTTCGAATATGTGTAACTTACCGGTGCGTTTTATGATGTAAAAAGGCGCAATGATACTAGTTGCACTAGCACAAGGCACCAATCACACCCATGACGTAATGCCACTTCGCGGATTAATAAGGAATTTTCTGCAGACCAATACCTGTTCACATACTCAGTACGAACCCAAGCTTCACCGCCAAACACATCTAGTGTGTAGTCTATTTCTCCAACAAGTACCACATGCAGGTATCAGTTTAGAAAATTCAGTTTTGCGTCACCGTCTGTGTCGTAGTTCGTGAATCACAATTACTGATCCACAATGGACGCAAATGATTTTTTTATTTCGTGCTGATGACGTGGACACGCCCGTTTGCTGTTCAAGTCGAACCAACTATTTTCTTGTAGATATTTCCAACGCAGTCCTGATTTCGACTAGTTCTTTCTCAGCCTTCTGCGTGTTCTCTGTCTGCCCAGAACGTGACATGGTGCTTGATACCTTTTCAAGGATGGGTATTTCTAAACTACTCTCTTGTGTAGCAGAACAGGCGCATCAGGCAACTTGCGTTTGAATTTACGACGACACTTATTACGGAAGCACCATACAAAAACACGCGATGCTCCAATGGAATAGGATATAGACTGTAGTGGGCTCATGAAGAACTGATAACCTATACCATTTGGAACGAGCGGGCGAGTAATCAGGATTTAAAATGGAAAACCAGCCGATTGGAAGTGGCTAGCTATATTTGTCAGATAAAATAACGTCCCTATATTTATTAAAAAAAAAAAGGTCGGTTCAATGAGAAGGCAGCAGGCCTTATTGAGCTGGATAAAACACAAAGAAATACTGATTTGCTGGCTGTTGTCTTGAAAGTGATGAGTCAGAGATTGTTAAACAATTTCTGTGCTAATAAAGTTACCATATTATGTTCTGTAAGCCTATTATATAACGCTTGTTAAACTGCGTTACTGAAACTATTCAGGTAACCGAGAGCCACAAATACTTCCCTCGAGGGCCGCCAGCTCATCCTTTTACGTGGCGAAGACAACTTTCCCAAAAATTGGTTCGCATGCGGGACATTCGAAATTCATTCTTATACTCAAGGCCAACGAGATGCACTATTTCTCAAATTTATTTGATAAAGTACTCTGCATGTTTCGGACAGGTTCACTGTCCATCATCAGGAGTAACTAAACACTGTAAGCACGCAACAGAACTAGCATAACAAATAGCTATTGCGTGTATACAGTGTTGAGATACTCCTGATGATGGAAACTGGACCTGTCCGAAACATGCAGGGTACTTTATTTTATCCCAACACAACTACCGCTAACACGTTAACAGCAAGATATTGTCACAACATCACGTGCCAGTTGCGGCAAGCTGTCTTTCACAGTGTGCCAGCAAATGGGTGGAACGTCTTCAAACTTCCACCTCAGCTTTACCACGGTAAGGGTTTAAAACGACGCCCTCCCATGTCGTCTCGGCGGGCAACCTAACACTGCTGAGGACCAACATGGTACCCGCGAGCTACGGGCTGAGCGGGCCTGACCTTTCTCTAGTTCATACTCACACTCCTCGGTCAGTGCCTACCCTGAAGACAGAGACAGTATGTTACTCCGGAAACACTGGTAACCATCCACACAAACCAGACGATATTGCTATAATTTAAACCAACAAAAGCATACACCTTATTAGACTTACAATATTATAAGAAACTATTATAAAAAACAATTCCACATGTTTTTGACCTTACTGAGTTACTTACTTGCTCACTCACTCACTCACTCACTCACTCACTCACCTCATCAGGAAGTACAATAACTGTATAAAACAACTGTTTAATATGTCTGTCCCTTGCATGTAAAGAACTATTGAAAAATATTACTGTTCTCCCTGATGATGGGCCAATAAAACTCGAAACATATTGCAGTTAGTGTTTTTATATTATTATTGTAAATTTTAATGCAACTGTGTGCATTTGTTGGTTTTAAGTTATAGTAACTGAATTCTAACGCGCGTAATGGAAAAATGAGAACATTAAGCTTAATCGTCATGAAAATCTACAATATTTATTCGGATGTAAAAAGGGAGTCGCCCTCGGCTATCAGTTCACAACGTTCACCGATCACAATCGCTAGACTGCTGTACGTTGGCATGGATCTTCGTACGGTAGAGGGGGACGCAAGGCGAATGGGTAAATCGCAGCGCAACAGGCACCAGACAGTCTGTGCCTCACAAGGCAGACGCATGTGACCGGACTGTTCACCTTGAAAAGGATGACTTAGAAACTCCGCACAGCAGATAAATACTGGAAGAACGAACAAAGAGAGTGAACGGGAGAGGAAAAAACATGCATAACCGCTGTATGCTGTCACGTGATTCTGTTGGTTTGCTAATAGTTCTGAGAATGGATCAAACACAGCATGCAAATGTTTGTCCTCCCATGTCAAAACTGAAACACAACTCTAGCACGCATATTCAAATTTCGGAATACGACACTGTGTCGCTTGATAAAACCTTCCGCTCCATCTTACGGGTCCAGAGCAGCAAGTTTCTCAGAAACGTCGGGTAACTGCTTATCAATAAACAGGGCGTCATATCACAGGATTAAGCCATAATCAAAATCGCGGTGGAAACATGACACCTCGCAACACAAACGTGTTTCCATACTTTTCATTAAATGGTACGCGAATATCTCATTGTGTGGTCTCGTGCGTTCTGCAAAAACAGTCGTTTCTAGATGTCTCATTAACGCGGTCCTGTGCAGACACTACCGCCCATCAACTTAGAAACACGCTCGCATGATGCCCAATACTGAAGCTGACAAAGGAACCCACGGTACCCTCGTCCTATCGACCCATATATCTGGTAAGCTGCGGTGGGAGAACGTGGCACGATGCTCAGTGAAGGCGGGAACGCGGGCAACTGCATGACGGGCACTGCGGGTTCTTCCTCATACAGCACGACACTGCAGCCGGTACGTCTCGCTGGAAGTCGACAGGAAGGAACTCCGGCATGAAGGAAACAGGATCGGGCTTCCTGAATGTGGCTCACTTCGACGCTGTATGGTTCGATCACTTGCCGAAATATCATATGAAAATGTTACTAGGAGACTTTAATGCAAAAGTGGAGAGAGAGAATATTTTCAAGCCAACAATTGGACAGGAGAGTCTCCATCAGGATAGTAATGATAATGGA
>Ga0123355_10022333_pt1 | contig 10143 bp, 7 predicted proteins | sample TergutEmb28metaG_3_FD_89872 | JGI IMG/M metagenome (GOLD analysis project Ga0123355, IMG submission 89872) | Embiratermes neotenicus P1 segment gut microbial communities from Petit-Saut dam, French Guiana - Emb289 P1 | ecosystem: Host-associated > Arthropoda: Insects > Digestive system > Gut ...
AGTGGACCCCGTTCCAGACCCACTACTACTCAGAAAATCTGGTAGCGCCGGGGATCGAACCCGGGACCTCTGTATCTGTAGCCAGAAACTCTGACCACTAGACCACAGAGGCGGTCAAATATAGAGCATAGACTTATAAAAATGTACCCTTCCACCAAAATTTTTAATTTTTAATTTACAAATCAGAGTGACTTCTCCTATCGAATTTACATGGAATGACGTCATGTGCTGCTTCCACCAGTTTCTGCTCACTTCGTATGACAGTCGCCGTCTTATTGTTTCATATTATCATGTTTGAACATGCGGAAGGGCGAGTAGGCGTGTGATATGTTTGCCTCGAGTCCAAACGAATATCTGTCTGTTCTGACACTGACACTGACACTCACACTGACACAGTGCAGAATGTACCAGACATTAACTTAATTTAACTTCAGTTTCTAATTTACTGTTTCAGTGCTCGTTGAAGGCTCGGTTATTTAATTTTTAAACTTGAGGATTTTTTGACCGTGCATCTTCCTCGTCCAATAATGTGAAGTGCCAACTTGATGAAACATGGTAATTTTATTGATGTATTCTCGGCTCTACATGTTTCGGGCGTATGCGCCTGAAACATGTAGAGCTGAGAATACATCAATAAAATTAACTTGTTGCATCAAGTTGGCATTTCACATTACTTCAATTTTTATTTTGCTGTTTCACTGTTCGTTGAAGGCTCGGTTATTTAATTTTTGACATTATTTGACAGGAGACAAACTGAAGGGGAAAATCCTACAATTCTACAGCTCCATTTAGATATGTGGTTACTGAAACTATAGCGTGCTGCACAGATAGAGAAGGGTTTGTTTTGAACTGATAATTTTAAGAAGATTTGCAACAATTTGTTTATAGTGGCGGCTTCTGTCGGTTCTGAAATTCATATATGCCCTACACAAAGCCATTAATTTTTCATTTTTGTTTCAATTTTATCGAATATGACCAAAAATCTTTTACTTTATTTCCCCAACATTAATTAGTGATCAGCATTTTAGTCAGTCCCTCTGTGATCTGGGAAATCTCATCTGTTTACCATTCTATCAAAATGTGATGAACGTGATGAATCAGAGTTAGGATGGAAACTAGAGAAAAATAAATGGCCTAAAGACCAAAGCTCCTTGGAATTCACAAATACAGTAATAACTGCTCGAAATGGAAGGAAGTTCCCCACAGGGTGGTGGCAGTACTAACGTGTATGAGGGCGTCAATGGGGGCCAACTACATACACTTTGGAATTTAATTGGAATTTGACTTTCCACTAGAGAAAATGAAACACTGCAACTGATTTGACTAAATAGAGGTCTATTACATATTACGTACTTATGCAGAATATCCACACCTACGTAGGTGGGTGTTATGAAGGCCATGCCTATTACTAGACAATTACATTCTACAACACGAGAGTTGTTACTGGCTAAGTAGTTATGAATATTCTATCATAATGTTTAAACATCCCGTTTGAATCAGTATTGTTTCCGCTTGATCATATTTGTAATGCAAATTAGACAGTTATTGTGAACATGTACATGCCATTCCGCTACATGGATCCCAGTTTGTGGGGTAAATACACTTTCTCTTGCAGTGCAAATAAGAGAGTCCAACAGACTTAAGACCGATGCTCGAAGTGGAAACATTTAATAACCGGAACTGTAAAGAAAGACGTATTTTGAGAAGGCGATATATATATATATACTGCAAATTAGTCATTTCGAGAATACGCGAACATTTTCAGGCACCTTCACGTGCGAAGAGCAAATATTATTTGTTATGTCCATCCGTCTGTGTACACGCATGTATCATGGCGACTTCCACCGGATGGGATTCTTGTGAAATTTTTTCTTTCGGAATTTCACTAAAATTACTCGATATGTTCCCATTTTTGTTGAAATCGGACACAAATGACGGATAATTTACACGAAGGCCTTCATACTTTTATGACTGTCGCTGTAATTATTCTTCAAATACTCGCTGATGCAGAAGAAACATTTTGTATAATAAAGCGACTGTGCCGTCTGTGAGATACGAGCTGAGGTTGAGGAAAGGGTTGAGCTTTGAGCATCTATGATGATCGATTATGAGTTTCAGAATTATCCATTTTAAATTTTTCCGCTTACGACATCGGAACGTTGATGTATTGTAGGCCTGTTATTAATAAACGGAGTAAGCTTATAGCTTCACTGTATTCAGTTTATTCCACCCACGAAATCCACAGAATTAATTATATATATAAATGTTACAGACATATTTTCGACATGTTTCTAAACAAGTGTACTATCTTCAGGGAACCAAAATAGCAGTTAAAACCATTTGTCAGTGATAGCTATTATTTACAAGGTTTTGCAATCTGTAGTACCTCCGTTATTGATATTGATTATTTATAAAATGTATAATTTGTACAGGTTTTTAAAGACTTGTGACTAAAATATGATTAAAACATTCCGTACGTAGTTAAACATGGTAATTACAGTTTAAATTTGTTGCTATTGCGACTGGTATTGGAGACGTACGTATAATCATGTGACACTACGTTCAGGTCTCTAGCGCGTATCTCTGTCCAAAGTGTGTCGAGTCCCTGTGATTATGTTGCTTCGTATATCGGAGTCAGAAGGATGTTGTGCATTTGGGTGATGCGATAAACTGAGTAACACGGATTTAAAATATGCACGACATGGACAACTTTAGAAAATCCTGTAACATGTTTGAAATAGGATTACTCTGTATTTTCTGGAACGAGCTCACGAGTGCAATACTCAGGGGCAATAAGAGAGCGCAAACTTCGAAGTGTTGCGCTTTGTGAACATTTCCAAACCTATTATTTATTCAGCTTCTTTCACCTGTATACAGCCTGCCTGTGTTGCTTTTCAGTGGTCTCAAATACATATTCCGTAACTTAATAAGGAGGATTGAAAAGTTGTGCCAAGAGCTTCGAAAAGGAATATGGCACTAAAGTTTCGCTTGTTAAGTCCAAAGAAATCTTAGAGCAGAACGAATCTCTACAATTTCAGTTTGCCAGTAAATGTAAATTCAATGAAGCCAATCTAAAATTCAAATTTATCCTTTTTTTTATTTTTTTTTTTTAAGGTACCACTTTGTGAAGATGCAAGGATGCGTGGACGTATAACTCAGCACTTTGCTAAACTTTTCACTAGACGATGGCAAATGTCAGGCTTCGCCCTCTGACTGCATGAAAATTTCTTATTTTTACGTATACTACGTCAATAGACGGCTTCATGTGGTGCAGAGGAGATGAGTTCTGGAGGATTAGTTAATCGAACCCCCCTTATGCAGCCTCTAGCCCACACACACACACACACACACTATAAAGATAGTGAGATAGAACGGGGCACTTCAGTAATTTGCATAAATATAAAACTGATCTTGTTTTCGTGTTGTTGTTAGTTCCTCTGTTACGAAAGTCAGAAGAGCAATTTTCTATAATATGAGTATTATTTTTTCTGCTGTAGCTGTATGGAGTAAAGGTTTCCAGAAGCCAACACTAACTCATTGATCAAGAAATTCCCATCATTTATGAAACTCGAAATCTATTATTTTAAGAAGTATTTTTCTATCACGCCACCATCTGTATAATTGATAAGCTTTCCAAGACTTCTCTTACCTTACTTTTTTTTTCACTGAATTTTGTAAGTCTCCATTATCACTTCCTACGTGTCACACTTAATCCAACCCTCTAACGTTCCTTGACTGTTCTTCCTAACCATATGTGTTATGTATTTTCGCTAATTTCTTCGAATGTTTTATTACGGTTTGGTAAGACGGATTTTAACTACTGATTATTACAAATAATTCAGTGAGACGTGGCCACTATGAACGTGATGTTAAAGCTGGAATATTCAGTATATATCACAAGTGTCGTAGTGTTAATCCCGGCTTCAATATACGTGTTTTAGCATCCGTCACACTGCTTAGCAAGACAGTGCCGCAGTATGGTTGTAATAACTCCGCTTTACGAATTTTGGGATTTGATTCAAGTAGTTGCCACAGGACCAGCAAGTATACAAAGAACGCCTTTTGGATGTGAAATGGGGCGGCTATTACAAGAAAATTTCAATTCGAATCGACTCGACGGATGAATATGATTAACTTACCCAACAACCAGCCATAAAATTCTACAGAACAGGGTACATCAGGACAACTTGATAGTCGCTGAGCAGGTCAGTGAAATATGCACCACTTATGCAACCTAAAAGTGCCATATAGACAGCAGGTTACAAACCGTATCCAGAGCCATCTGAATAAAGTCCACAAGCTTACGGCTTATTTCTTTAAGACGGGTTAATGAAGATGTTTTCCGTCTAAGCCTGTATGTCACAAATGGCCTCCTGAGACTTACGGGAAAAAAAACACTTTCGATGTGATTCTTATCTGTTCTCTGTGTAAACCGAATTGCATGTCACTCATATCTAACTTATTCTGTTTTGATTACGGTAAAAATACGGTCTTGCCCACTACCCTTGTTAAATCTGTAACATTATTCACAATACGGCGTGTTTCATTCCGCAGAACACTTATGATGTTACCACATCAAGCCCTTTAGTATTTCTGGCAATGTAGCTAACCTCGTATCGCAGCTATTCTTCAGAATATTGAGGTTTTGTACTACATAAGGTTTATCACAAGCACAACTTACTGACGTTATGTCAGCTAGAGAATGCATTTGGCTTCGTTGATGTAGCGTAAGGAGTAAACAAACCCATAACTAACGTAAAGTGCAGTCACAGAAAAGTTGCATAGTATAATTTTGTCCGCCGTAGATAAAAGAAGAATCTTCTTCAACATTCTGTGCAGAGCAACTCACACAACTAGGGAAATTCCAAAAAGAAAACTTAATCAAAATACTGCAAGGTAATTGCAGTCATACGTATTTCTACAGTTTACGGCTGTTGGACGTAAACGAGGTGGCGAACAGTATGTAGACTTTGGAATTGTTTTTCCTCGAAGCGATCGCACTATATATACTGGCAGATTAAAAGCGTAATTTGAGTGCCACAGACTGACTTCTGATATGAGATACCAGTACATAGATAAAACTGTAAAGAGAGATGTCTGAAGAATCTCATAATAATGGATGACATGCCATTAGTGAGGCTGTGTAGCAGTTTCGACAGAAAAGTGGAATCCAGACGTTTTCATTGATTGTAATCCTTAGAGGGGAATAGGTCAAGAATTGTCTGTTAGTTTTATTTCTACTGATGAGTGTACTCAGTAGTTATATTTGTCTCCCATGTCTTCAGCCGGTTACTTAAATAAATTAATGCAAATGTCAGACATTATTTAATTTGCTACTAATTGATTTTTATTTAAGTTCCTTGGAAATAGCTTGAGTTACGTTTATAATCAATCATTTGTAAAAACGTCGTAAAATAATCCATTGCAAATTGCTGTATCACCGGACTAGACTTACACCATTGCAGCTTATGCCTAGCACATAAAGCCTTTTGTGATGAAATAATCTTAAGACAGACAAATCATTAACGTTATGGACTGACTCTGAACTCTTCATAAAGTTTAATGAAGGGAGTATTAACTTTGTTATGCCGTTGCTGACAGTCTGATAGTGCCGTCGCATCTCTTAAGCGGTATCTAGCATGAACTGGCACGTGACAAGAATCGATCAGGCGTTCAAGTAGATAGCAGAATGGTGTTTGTGGTGTCTGCTTTTCCCAAAGTTTGTGGTTCGGGCGTGATGGCGGCCGTAAATGCTGGCTTCCGCTGCGTCGGAATAGGCCTTTTTGCGGGGATTAAAACGTGTTTGGTGACGACCTTAATGCTGGGAACACTCACAGTGCTGGTATCAACCAAGAGCAGGGCTGGACAGTTTAGACTGTCGGAGGAAGTTTAGGAGTACTTTATGCATGGAATACTTTCCGTGCCTAGCGACACTGTAATTTTGATTGTTATCAAATGCAGGAAACATCCTAAACAAGTCATATTGTTACTGAATGAAAAAACGACGTTTCGGGAATTCTGTCCCCATGATAAGGGATTGATGGAATCCAACAGGTTCATAGTTATGCCCACAGAATTGTGTATCTAACTCATAAGACTCCGATAGAATTTCCGAAAATCCCTTCTGACTCCGCTGTTTCTCGAAAACAGTACATTATATTATTTTTCGCTTTAGAGTAATAAAATTTCCAGTGAGGTCTTTTATGCATAGGCGTAACAGTTGTGCTTGAGAGTAATTGAACGTATAATTGTAACGTATTCATTTATGGCTCTTAATTTAATGGCTCTTTTGTTACTAGAAAATAAATAATTATTAAATTAATTTAGAATATCTTATGGTCAATATTTGAGCCTCTCCGGGCATTTACTTTTCTCAGAAACTGAGTGTCTCTAATGAACACCTTTCTTAGGGGCGAAAAGTAAATAGTAATAACGTATCATCCTCATCATCATCATCATGATTGTCATCCTAACCACAATAACCACCAATATTGTTTTCGTACACTTTTTCAGTTTCACAATTTACGCAAATTGAGTACGTCTTATGCACGTCCCACACACAGCCACACAAAACTCTATTTCACTACTAACAAACCAGTTAAATCTGAAGTCATAACGCACATTGACAAGTTCAAGTGGACACTTAAACTGATTTATGGTATTTTTTGTAGCTGGGGGAAATTATGCATAAGTTATTTGGCTTCCGAAAGATTTTAGCGCATTATTTTCCATCTTACCTTAAGCCTTTCTAAACTGAAATATTACATTCTACATATTTATAATTTTACCCACTATTTGCCATAAGTGTGCAAGTGGTCTTCCAGACTATGGGACTAAGATAAAGTGGTGGCACCTGGTGAAAGGGTGCAGAAGACAATGGACCGTCTGCTGCAAAGGGGAGCTGACGACATAATGGACAAAATACGAGCACCATAAAGTGTTCATTAAGTTGCGCTTTTGATCAAATATAAGATTTTTACTATGGCACAACAATCTCCGTGGACCAAGGCCTCCTCATTATCGAGGATTCACGATCGCACTCAGTTAAACACACCACACTCGGTAGGATTCCTCTGGACGAGTGATCAGTCCGTCGCAGAGACCTCAACCTGACAACACACAACATTCACAAGAGACAGACGTCCATGGCCCTGGCGGGATTCGAACCCACAATCCCAGCAAGCGAAAGGCCACCGACTGACACCTTAGACCGCGCGACCACCGGGACAGGCATCAAAGATCATTGAGTTGGTCGAATCAAGGATAATCAGGTGGACAGAAAACAGGGGTGTACAAACCCCGGGCACCAGTTCGCCTTGGTGACTAAATTTACTACGACAGGGCTTAATATTTTTGAATCCTCAGGATGGACCTTGTTTCATATTGCCCTTCTAGCGCCTGTAATTTTGAGGTGGCTCTTAGAACTTTTCTTGGTGGAACGTATAGCACGCGTGGTCGTGAAATTGAAGGGTGCCGAGGTTAAACTGGAAGACAATGTTTATTTTTTGTAGTTAGTTTACAGCGCTATCAGAAACGCAACTATGTACCTTTAACTTCGATTGGTAGGATAAAATATGAACGGGAAAAGATTAGGCAGGAACCAGTCGTGGCCTAATCGGAAGTATCGCGGTATTTGCCTGGGTCACGTGACTAAAATCACGAAGATACTGTATCGGGATGGGCGATGTTCTCAGAGATTCAAACCAAGCATCCCCAAGCGAAGAAACCTGAAGCCTTACCGCTGATACACCGATCCGTAATATGGAGTATAACATAAAAAATGGCTGTCAAAGAAATCAGCATGAAATTGTAGACTGGATACGGAATTTTGTGAGCAGGGTAATAAAATTTCAGTTTCCATAAAATGCGGGTAATATTTTGATTAGCAGGGGAATTATCGGCTTTCCGGGAAAGATTTTTTTTTTCTGTTGAATGAATTATGTTCTCTGGCATATGAAATATTAAAGTTTATTTGTTAGTGCCGCATTATCTCATGAATGTTGAATTTTTCATTGTACATTGTATTTCCAATTAATCTTGATTAATGAAGCCTAGTTTCAGTGAGGTGATTTTTCAACAGCTTTTGGTTCAGAATGTAGCGCAATGTTATGTACTTTCTAACAAGTGACTTAATAGTTTCATTTGCGTACTTCGTATATTTGTGTGTTTTTTTTTTCCATTTCTCTGTATGAGGGAGAAACAAATCTTTTCGGCCTTTGACCTCTAGGGGTTGGCGTTCCTCATCTCTTGATCTACCTTTGACGATAAAATTATTTTTATATGTGACATCCCGTTGTTTTACACAAACAGAGTGAGAAATAAAGTCAGTCAACGAAAATTACACTTCGCAGTGATTTCGTGCATATTATGCCGCGTGTTTCGACTTCAACCAAAAGACACCTTTAAGAATTATAAAAATATTGGTAAGATACATAGTATATAGAGACAACTTGCAAACAACGCTATAAAATCTTTCTTGTCCCTCGCAAGTTCTGGTTGGTTCAGTTTCTGGTAAAATAGAGCTGCCATTTGGTGTAACAGCGATCGAATGACGGACATAAGAGAAGCGTTCTGCAGGCACAATGACCTTACCAAAAAGCCGAGTTCGTGCGGAACGATGCTGTCCTGTTTCGTAAAAGTTGGAATAAAAAAGACTGAAGAGATGTTCAACTTTACCCTTCTGAAGAAATCATTTACCGAACAGAAAACTGAAAGGAAGAGAGAAACGAAAGTTGTTGTGCAGCCAAAAGGATTTTTTAAAAAGTTACAGATATTCTTTTTTTCAATATAAAACAGACCTGTCTATCCAGCTGGACTACTGATCTAAAACATCTGACGTCAATCAATATTCATTTTAAACGCTTTCTGAGCCTTTCCGTTCTTCCAAGCTCTCCAGTCTCCGATTTAGCCCGGCGCTACTATGTTTACCATGAAATTAAGATAAAAATGGGAAACTTGGTCGTGTTCCCGAGTGAAGTTCAGCTTGCAAGTTCCAGGAAAGCACCCGCTGAACAGGAGTTCAGTTTCCATTGTATTGTGGTCGTCGGAGGCGGTTTGTTTACTAATGACAGTTCTAGACATGGGTGAGAGGGGGAACTTGAAGATTCCATGGCATGTAATGTTCTCATTTCACTGGTCAATACACAAAATGTATCCGTAAACAAAATAGTTGATTCCTCTTCAATTAGACGTGCTGAGACCAAATATGGCCCTAGAATTCAACTCTTGGCTCTAGTTTTTATGATACATGAAGTGTGGCCTAATGCGTAAAATAGTTACTTGGGAAGGGATACATGCGTCAACACTGCGCTCCCAGACGGCAAGTAAGGACGTTTTGCTGAGTTGTCGCACTGGCACGGTGCCAGTTAGTGAGGTGGCTGTAGGTGATAGCTCGTGGAGCACAAATAAGCCGAAGATAGACATATATAAAGAAGAAGTTGGTGAGACTAATTGTAAGTTTAAGCGTGTTATTCTTTTCAAGTGAGTTACATTTCCTATACTATGCCACGAAACTGTGTGAACAACCCAGACAATTTTTTGCTATATTTGCGGAGAAGTTACTTATTCAAAACGAAAACGTCCATTAACACCGATGGTGAAAAAACATATGAATGCTTTTTCGGTTGCAAATTCGGAGACCAAGACAAAAATGGGCTCCTCATGTATGTTGTATCTCTTGTGCTGCAACTCTGCGTGAATGGCTTAATAACAAAGGGCGTTCAATGCCTTTTGCCCTTCCCGTGATATGGAGGGAACCAACGGACCGTTTGACAGATTGCTATTTCTGTATAGTTCCGCCACTTTGTCACGGAATTACAAAGAAAAAAGAGGACTGTCAATAATCCTAATATTTCTTTTGCTATTCGACCGGTACCCCACACTGAAGACCTACTTGTTCCATTCGACCGGTACCCCACACTGAAGACCTTCCTGTTCCATTCGACCGGTACCTCACACTGAAGACCTCCCTCTTCCATTCGACCGGTACCCCACACAGAAGACCTTCCTATTCCATTCGACCGGTATCCCACACAGAAGACCTTCCTGTTCCATTCGACCGGTACCCCACACAGAAGACCTTCCTGTTCCATTCGACCGGTACCCCACACAGAAGACCTTCCTGTTCCATTCGACCGGTACCCC
>Ga0123355_10022334_pt1 | contig 10142 bp, 7 predicted proteins | sample TergutEmb28metaG_3_FD_89872 | JGI IMG/M metagenome (GOLD analysis project Ga0123355, IMG submission 89872) | Embiratermes neotenicus P1 segment gut microbial communities from Petit-Saut dam, French Guiana - Emb289 P1 | ecosystem: Host-associated > Arthropoda: Insects > Digestive system > Gut ...
AGAAATCTAATGACCCAATCACAATAAAAAAGCAAATAAACGTAAAAGAAGCCGATAAAATAATAGCACTTCTACGCTCAATAAGCACAGAAACCAGCATAGGGAAGATTAATATGGGCAAGAAGGGGTAAGGAAAATCACTTAAAGACCACACAACAGAAAGAACAAGCACATACAGCGTAAACAAAAGAAAGGCCTCCCGCTTAATAGCGGCAATAGACGGCCTGTAAAACGTTAAATACAAAAGACATGCAAAAAATATCAAGGCCACAACAATAAAGGCCCCGCCAATAGGGATTAATAAATCAGCAATAGTAGCATCGTCGCCAAGTAGAGCCAGTTCTTCTAACATAACAAAGATTTCTCTGTCTACTATTTCACCTACATTAACTATTATTTGCCCTTCCATTAATGTAACCACTTGATAACTAGCAGCCTCGGCTTCGCGCCAACGCTGGGTGGCTTCCTCATCGACTATCTGGTTGGGGGTGAGATGAATTGCTACGATACTGTCAACAATGTCGATAGTATCGCGATCAAGTGCCCATTCGCCCACATAACTCCGCATGGAATCAATTGTTAAGGCATCAACCTCGGCAATATCTCTGGCTTGGGTGTTGTACGCAACATCCAAAATAACATCCCATAGATGCTCATATGTGTATTCATCCATTGACAGAATTAATTCTTGCTGAGATACGCTTAAAGTAAAGGGCAGAGGGTCAAACATGGCCCATACCTGAAATTCCGGCAACACAGATTCCGGCTGGGTAGGAGGCTCGGGCCGCGGGGGCGGGCTTTCACCTTCTTCGAGAAGTGCATTTCCGCTCTCCCACTCTGCCACAGCAGCTTCGTAAGCTGCCCTTTCTGCATTGTACGCTTCTGTAGAATCACTTACGGCCTGCTCAAAATCAGCAATTTCATGAGCATGGAACTCTCGTATACTCTCTAAGCTTTCGGCCAAGATATTCAGATTATTCTCAACAAAATCCCAAGTTCTTGGGTCCATGGTTCTACTAGGTATGAGTGCATCTGCCCTTTCTTGGGCACTTTGGCGATTACGCTCTGTGGCAACGGTGTTAGTTATTTCCCTTGGTGCTAGCACTATTACGTTTGAGGGATAGCCCTCTACTATCCCATATAAATTACCTTCGTCTATCCGGAAAAAAGAGCCAAACGCAATAAAAGCGCATGTCAAAACGAATGCAAGCAAAACCAAAGCCGCATTAAAAAGGCGATTTTTTTTCATATCTTTTGCTTGAGGGGCAGAATTATTGTTCTGCACCCGTCTTAACCGACTTTCGCCAGTTTTCATGATTTCACTTCTTTTCTCCTCGTCATCATAAGCTTAACTAGCAATAGTGACGAAAGGGCTTATCTATAGGTTTTGATACTTTTGATAAAGGCGATCATTAGTTTTTGCGGGTACGAACATATCGCATATGCTTCTTTTCTTTCCGCGCCTCGACAACGCCTTTATATGCATCCCGAGCAGCTTGTTTATCGTAGGCGTTTATTATTTTTTGTACCAGGGGATGTCGCACAACATCCTTGCTGGAAAGGTGGCATATTCCTATATCCGGGATGCCGTCAAGTAATCGTATAGCTTCAGTCAGCCCAGACTGCCTTACATCCGGCAGGTCAATTTGAGTAATATCCCCTGTAACTACAGCCTTTGCGTTAAATCCAAGGCGAGTCAAAAACATTTTCATCTGCTGAGGAGTAGTATTTTGCGCCTCATCCAGCACTATAAAGGAGTTGTCCAAGGTGCGGCCTCGCATATATGCCAAAGGTGCAACCTCAATCAGGTTTCGCTCAAAATTGCGCTGAAATGTCTCAGGGCCCATTATATCATGCAGCGCGTCATACAAGGGGCGCAGATATGGGTCTACCTTTTGCTGCAAATCCCCGGGAAGGAAACCCAGCTTCTCCCCGGCTTCAATAGCTGGGCGGGTTAAAATTATACGGTTTACCTGACCTGCCCTAAAAGCGGTTATAGCCATCGCCATCGCCAGATATGTCTTACCCGTACCCGCGGGGCCTATGGAAAATGTAATTGTATTGTTGCGGATTATGTCGATATATTGTTTTTGACCTATGGTTTTAGGTTTTAGCGGACGGCCTGATACGGTCATGCAGATAGTATCGTCATTGATTTTTTCAATCTGCTCGAAATGCTCATCTTCCAAAGCCGCAATTAAGTAATTTACCTGCTGATCATTAACTGCCTCACCTTTTTTGGCAAAGAGAATTAGCTTTCTTAACACAGATTCTGCATTTTTAACCCCTTTGTCTGCTGTGGTGTTGCTCATAATTTGTACACAGTCATCACGGTTTATTATTGTTACATTGAAGGCCATTTCAATTTTTTTAACATGCTCGTCCAATTTTCCAAAGACATTGCTTATTAATGTGTTAGGTATTTCTATGTTTTTCTTTGGTGCGTCCAAATATATTTGCCTCCTTCACACAACTACTCTATAGGTACCTGTTGGTCTATACGCTCATGGGTGGTTATTAACGCTCTTACCACTAAAGCATCTTCGGTTTCAAACAGCTCAACCTGCCTATCGATGATATCAATACCAAAATCAAACTCCCTTAAAATCCTGTTAGTTAACATACGGTCGGCCAGCTCCGCCGCTTCGTCCATGGTGCGAGTCTGCTGTACCCAAGCAAACTCTGTGTAGTGCTCAGCTATCAAAATAAACGGCAATGGATAATCGCCCCCTACCCCGGGTTGATGGCGTGTGGTTATTCTATCATAAGATTCGAAGGAAATGCCACCTCTTGGGAAATTAACTTGGAGATTTCCCGCAAAGAGTAATTGAACAGAGTGCCGGGTAGTGGCTCGCCCGGTGTAAACCTTTTCGCTAAAGGTTAATGGAACAGCAAATTCAATAGGATGATACCGCCTGGCCCATACCTCCGCATAGGCATGAACGTACACATGCGAGGTGGCCCCCGTATCAACTCCCAGCTCTAAAATACCACTAACTAACATTTCCCCTGCCCGCACAACATCATTTTGGCGCACAAGGGGCGCGCCAGAGGATGTGGCGATAGCTGTTATCAGGCCATCCTTAGCTGCCACCACATGGGTTGGAGTGTGCCGGTCGACTAATATCTGGCGGGGTATGGACTCTGCAATCATAATTGTGGTGCGGGTACCTCTTGTATGTATGTATACCCAGCTAATTTCATCAAAATGATTTAAAAGCTCCGATGTGATAATCTGGGAATCCAATCTATGTTTAAACGTTCCAGTGGCGAGTCCTCGTTCCTCTAAAAATGTAAGAATAGCCTCATGAGACACCCCCTCACCCCCCACAATTTCAACCCGCCATATAAACGATGAAAGTGTGAAAAGCATCAGTACAAAAAAAATAATACCGCCCATTAATAATTTTCGCTTTCGGTAACGGAAGGCGATAAATGGCAGGCCGTTTTTTTCTATGATTTTGGTACGGCACTTTGTTTTGCGGCTACAACCTTTAAGGTGCTTAAACCCCTTAATCGAAACATTTACATGTACACCTTCCGGTGAACGTTCAACATTCCATAGGTACACTCCCCGGTAAGCTGCCATATTTAAGAACCGCTCTACAGAAAAGCCAGTGACTAAAAGCCGCACATATCCCCGTGTAAACTGCCATATGCTAAGCAACATAATACCCCCCTACCATTGTATCACCTTGATTTTGCCGGTAATAAGAATGTTTTCTGTGGTTATTTGTTTAAGCATAAGCTTCTGACCCTCAACAGTCAGCATCCCGGAGTTAGTATTTATTCTCACTTTTGTATCCGTAAACTCAATGAGGGTTTTATAGTTCTCCACATTAAGTTCATCCCGACCGGTAGCCATTATTAGAGGTAAGTTAAGTGCAATTTCTTTAGGCAGGGACAAAACGCTTGTCATCTTCTCTTTAATTTGCATAAATACCCCGCCCTTCTAAGAAGCTATAGTGTTTTCAATTGAGAGTGACGGTTTTATCACTCTCAATTGAAAACACTTTCCGAAGATAGCAATTTCAATCTCGATTGAAATTGCTATATGTTCATCACAAAAATATATGAGTTTTTTTGATGGCTTATGCCTTCTTTACAGTCATTGAAATGGGGAATATAATCATGAAAACTATTTGAGAGGGGTTTTACATGAGCATTAAAACATTTGAGTTGGCCAACAAAAACGGCTTGGCTATGACAGTAACAAACCTTGGCTGCGGGATTATTTCTTTGCGCATCCCCTGTAAAGACGGAAAAACGCGGGACATTGTCCATGGTTTAGATCGTGCCGAGGATTACGCCGCTATAACCCATCCGTTTTTTGGTGTAATCTGTGGCAGAGTGGCAAACCGTATTGGAAATGCACGGTTTAAACTGGATGGGAAGGAGTATGTACTGGAAACAAACGACGACCCTCATCATCTCCATGGCGGAAGTAATGGTTTTGACAAAAAAATATGGACGGTAGAGGAAGTTGCCATAAACAAGCTGGCTCTGTCCTATGTAAGCCCGGATGGTGAAAGCGGATACCCCGGCAAGCTGACGGTATACTGCATATACCGGCTAACCGATGATAATACTCTCCGTATCGACTACAGAGCTGAAACCGATACAAAAACTATCTGCAATTTAACAAACCACAGCTACTTTAATTTAGAAGGCCATGATGCCAAGGATGTCTATGACCACGAGATGCAGATATTTTCGGACAACATAACCGCAGTGGATGAGACGCTTATCCCCACCGGAAAGCTTCAAGACATTATCGGGACGCCTTTTGATTTCCGCAAAGTAAAGCCAATCGGCCAAGATATCGAGGCCGCCGGTGGCTATGACCACAACTATGTACTAGACAAACCAGGAACTGCGGCAACTGTGTACTCCCAAAAAAGCGGCATTAAAATGACCGTAACAACAAACAGCCCAGGAATACAGTTTTATACCGGAAATTTCTTAGATGGCAGCGTAAAAGGCAAGAAAGTGACTTACCAAAAGCACAGCGGCTTCTGCTTAGAGACACAGTTTTATCCCGATGCCGTTAATAAACCGGAGTTTCCCTCCCCCATTGTAACGGCAGATAACCCCCAAGAATTTTTTACTGAATTTAAATTTGAATGGTAATAAGATTTTTGCTTGACACCCATGTAACACCAGCCCTATAATATCGCTTGCAGTTCCCAGCCCGAATGGCGGAACTGGTAGACGCCCGGGACTTAAAATCCCGTGAGGGTTAACCTCGTGCCGGTTCGATTCCGGCTTCGGGCAGTGGTGAAAGCCTTGGAATTACGGACTTTTCTCAACAGAGAAAAGTCCGTTTTCCTTATGACACCATGCCAAAGTTGTGCTTAGACATTTATGGGCCAAACCCTAATATTTACTTTAATTGAGTGCGGTATGGAATTGATTCTACTACCCCGTAACGCGTAACTGATATAGACGCGGCCCTGCACGCAAATGTCACCGCATTGTCAATTGAAGCACCTTCGCTTAAAGATACGGCCAACGCGCCACTAAATGTATCTCCGGCACCAGTCGAATCAACTACTTCCACTTTTGGTGCTGGATAAACCGTTGAGTGTCCTTCTTTGCGAACAAGGCAGCCGCTTCCTCCAAGGGTAATAATGACAGTGTCGATGCCTTTTGCCTCAAGAGCCTGTGCTAATTGATCAGGACTTGTTCTTTTATCGGCACCAATTAGCATGGTAGCCTCATGCTCGTTTGGTGTTAGAATGTCTACCATCGAAAGGTACTTATCCGGTATCGGCGCATAAGGGGCAGGGTCATAAATGATTTTTACACCATTTTGCTTTGCCACTATTATTGCTTTTTTAACTGCATCAAGGTTAACTTCGTTTTGTAGTAACAAAAAGCCACAGTTATTGATGTGCGGCTCGATTGCCTCGATATCTGCCGGACTTATATCAAGATTTGCTCCAAGATCAATCACAATACTATTATTTCCGCTATCATCTACAATAACGAAACCGACGCCCGTCGAAAACGTTTTTGAACGTTTTATCAAGGAGGCATCAATCCCCTCAGATGCATACATCTTCAGCGCATTATCACCCATCTGATCATTACCTAAACATGTATAGAACATGACATCTGCGCCAAGCCGAGCAGCAGCTATCGCTTGATTAGAGCCTTTTCCGCCTGCAATTTGTACAAAGTTTTGACCCATTACAGTTTCACCTTGCTTTGGCATCCGTTTTGTTTTCATTGTCATCCCTACGGCGTAACTACCAATCACCATTATTTTGGGCTTCATTAGCAACTACCTCCTCTATTTTAATCGGGCTTAATAAGCACTTTGCTCGCCAATCATCAGCTTTCTTTATCTAAACTTTATAGCTGTATCATACATCGCAATAATATTTTCTGGCCTGGTGCCAGCTTGAATATTGTGTGTTGGCGCAAATATAAACCCTCCTCCTTTTTTCAAGAGCGTTATCATTTCCTGGGCTTCACGCTGTACATCAGCTACAGATGAAAAAGGCAAAGTAGATTGTACATTACAGCCTCCCCCCCAAAAAGTTAAATCCTTGCCATATTCGGCCTTAAGCCGATACGGGTTCATATTACGCGCATTAGTCTGAATTGGGTTAAGGATATCAACACCGGATTCGATGAAATCAGGAATAAAGTCATATACGCTTCCACAGCAATGTAAAAAAATCGCCACACTACTCCTGGCCTTAATGTGGGAAAACAGCTCGGTATGAAATGGCTTCAGAACTTCTCTATATACATTCGGATCTATAAGCGGGCCATTTTGAGTGCCTAGATCGTCATTAACCTGTATGATCTGAATAAAATCGCCACAGGCTACCAAATAGTCGTCCAATACCTTTTTATATGCCTCCACCAATTTAAACAAGTAATATTCTACCAAATCACGCTTTGTGTACATATTGACAAGATAATTCTCATAGCCGAAATCTTTAAACCCTCTTTCAAAAATACTAATAGATGCAGAGCCAATAATTGCATAATCTGTATTCTCAAAATAATTTCTGGCTGTTCTGCTCAGATATGCAGCTTCTTCAGCGGAAAGCGATGGTCGAGAAAGCAGTGCGTCAATATCATTTTCAGATTTCGCATTGGCTAGTGGATGATAGGCATCATCAAAATATAGTCCACCTTTTGGACGCATAAACAGAATATTGCCGTTCATGTCACGTACAACATGATTACCATTTTGGAGTCTTTCGCAGGCAAAATCTTTAGGGATAAGACACTTGCGGCCATCTGGAAGGCTTCCTTCTTTGTAAGATTCAACGCTAAATCCAAGTGAAGGACAAAGCCGGTGGAGTTGTATTACGTCGGTTCCCATACGCGTAAGCGTAAATTCATCTGGCTCTGATAGTAGTTGCTTCATATCAAAAATTCGATTTTCACCTTCATGTCCCAAATAGTCTAGCAAATCGGCATAAGCAACAGCGTTAATACCACTAGACCGTGTGGAGGCAAAGTCGATTGGTATTTTGTCAGGTTCTTCATGTTTGATTGATTGTACAACTCGCTCTCTGGAAGTCATCGTCTGTCTCCTTTTGGATAGAAATATTGCAGCTTTTAAACCAACACTTAACCTCCGCTAATTTTATCACATTGATATGGCTTGTGGTATTAAATTGTGCGGATTTACATATATGTCAGCTGCCCTTCACGCTTAGCTTGCTAGGCTACCTACTTCGACGCTAGAAGGGCAGCGCACAGCTGGGATTATTATGGATTAAGCCCTCGCGGGAGAATCTTATCAAGCACTCAAAAGACGAGAACTGCGTGTAAAGCGTAGGTTCTCGTTTTTTTGTGAAAATCATACTATAATAAGCTTCCTTTGAAGTTATCTTACAAGCCATTAGGAGGATATATGAAGTCGTTTATGGATGAAAGCTTCTTGCTCCACAGCAAAACAGCGATAGAACTATTCAGCTACTGCAAGGATTTGCCAATAATAGACTACCACTGTCATCTAAATCCCCAGGAAATTGCAGAAAACAAGCACTTCTGTAATATTACTGATTTAGCTTTAAGCGGCGATCATTATAAATGGCGGTTGATGCGTGCAAATGGTGTATCTGAGAGATTTATAACAGGAGAAGCTTCCGATCAAGAGAAGTTTTTCCACTGGTGTACAACATTAGAAGACTGCATAGGCAGCCCCCTATACCACTGGACACATATGGAGATGCGGCGGTATTTTGATTATGACGGCCCAATAGATGGCGAACATGCCAAGGAGTTGTATGCACATTGCAATGGCATAATAAACCGTGAAGATTTTACCGCATGGTCAATTTTTAATAAATTCAAAGTAGAGCAAATAGGCACAACCGATGACCCAGTTGACTCTTTAGAGCATCACGCTAAGATGGCGGTGCATAAAGTCAAAGACCCCAATCTTCCTCAAGTCTATCCCACTTTCAGGCCGTCGAAGGCACTTAATATCGAAGCAGAAGGTTTTACCGAATATGTAAAAAAGCTGGCGGCAATAAGCAGCCAGCAAATTAACAATTATGAAGATTTATTAATCGCCCTCTCTAAGCGGATAGATTTTTTCCATGAAATGAACTGCCGCGTTTCTGACCATTCTTTAGAGCCCCCCGTATATGCCGATGTAAAAAGAGACGCGAACCCAGACCGCATCTTCCGTCAGGCTATCCAAGGGGATATACTATCCCAAGAAGAAATAGATATATATAAGACATCACTGCTATTATGGCTGGGGCAGCAATATGCCGCACGGGGCTGGGTAATGCAGTTTCATATGGGGGCCCAGCGTAACAATAACACACGCATGGCACAAAAGCTTGGCCCGGATACAGGCTATGACTCTATGTCGGATATACCATACTCCCACCCCCTTGCGCAAATTCTTAATGCATTGGAAATAAAAGAGTCTCTGCCAAAAACTATACTATACGGGCTAAACCCTTCTTCAGATGCGATGCTGTCCACTATGATTGGTAATTTCCAGGGCAACGGGATACGGGGGAAGATCCAGTGGGGCGTCCCTTGGTGGTTTAACGACACCATAACCGGTATGCGATGCCACTTGACTACCTTGGCTAATAATGGCGTGCTGGCACGGTTTATTGGAATGCTGACCGACTCCCGCAGCTTCATGTCCTACCCTCGTCATGAGTATTTCCGCCGGATTTTAGCGCAAACCATGGCGGACTGGGTGGATAGTGGCGAATTCCCATGTGATATGTCAAAATTACGCCAAATAGTAGAAGGTATATCTTACCGCAATGCGTTAGTATATTTTAAAAATTAGTATTCAATTATGTATTAACACAGCATATTGCCGCCAAAGGCGGCATGAAATAACGGAAGGAGCACTAAAATGCTAAACATAAAACCAAGAGAAGCTTGCAAGTACGACGAAATCTCCCTAGGTGAGGTCATGTTGAGGCTTGACCCAGGCGAAGGACGCATACGCACCACCCGCAGTTTTAGAGCCTGGGAAGGCGGCGGCGAATACAATGTTGCCCGTGGCCTACGCAAATGTTTCAAGCTAAACACTGCCGTAGTAACGGCCTTTGCTGACAATGAAATTGGCTACTTAATTGAGGATTTTATTTTGCAAGGGGGAGTAGATACCAGGTTTATTAAGTGGGTTCCCTATGACGGAATAGGGCGCAATGCCCGCAATGGCCTTAATTTTACCGAAAGAGGCTACGGTGTACGGGGGGCAATAGGTGTAAGCGACAGGGCCAACACAGCCGCCGCCAACTTAAAGCCCGGCGATATTGATTGGGAATATATCTTTGGAACATGTGGTGTGCGCTGGTTTCATACAGGCGGGATTTTTGCGGCACTTTCGGAAACCTCTGCCCAGGTGGCCTTAGAAGCTGCAAAATCCGCTAAAAAACATGGTACAATCGTTAGCTATGACTTAAATTATCGCCCCTCCCTTTGGAAGGACATAGGTGGTAAGGCAAAGGCACAGGAAGTCAATAAGGCAATCGCCAAATATGTAGATGTAATGATAGGCAACGAGGAAGATTTCACAGCCTGTCTTGGATTAGAAATACCAGGCAACAGTGAAAACCTATCCGAGCTTAACCTTGACGGATATAAGAAAATGATTAGTGCCGCCTCTACCGCATACCCTAACTTTAAAG
>Ga0123355_10022335_pt1 | contig 10142 bp, 8 predicted proteins | sample TergutEmb28metaG_3_FD_89872 | JGI IMG/M metagenome (GOLD analysis project Ga0123355, IMG submission 89872) | Embiratermes neotenicus P1 segment gut microbial communities from Petit-Saut dam, French Guiana - Emb289 P1 | ecosystem: Host-associated > Arthropoda: Insects > Digestive system > Gut ...
TGACAAACCCAAGTACGATAGCGGGAGCATTGGGCGCTGGAGTGACAGCTGGATTGAACACGGGAATATCAGCGAGTACGGGTGTACCAGTGAACAACCTGAGCAGTACGACAAGATTTCTAAGATGCGGCTTAACAAAAGGGGACATTTCTACTGATCGTTGACATTTAACCGAATTTATAGACTGACAAATATTTCGTATTTGTCAACAAATTAGCAAAACCCATTTTTTCCATGGGGTGATATAGCGGATATCGGTGCTGTACTCCTTCAACATCCTGTAGGCGGTTGCAAAATCGGTAAACTGCTATAGCCCCATTTGAAGTGGGAGTATATCGCTTCTTCCCTGATTGCGTTCTGCCCGTTGTCATTTGGCGTTGCTTTTCTGTACATAAATTCTCCTTGTGATAAAGATTTTGGTTAAAATGTAGGTTTTGTGGCATGGGGGAAAATAGGTAAAATATGTAAATTTATTGAGATTGAGAGATATTGAGTGATAAATAGATATGTAGATACAAGTTTTTGGTTATTATTTTGAAAAAATGAGAAAAAGGTTGACTTGTTGTTTAAGTCTGTGTTATCATTACAGATAAACACAGAGTATCTTCTGCGGTGATAAAAGCATCATTATAGTGAGTAGTAATGTTTCTTTTAAATAGCAAAAGCACACTGGTTTGTTGGGGTATAAAGAGGAATTACTGACCTTATTTTACTTTATCGTACGCAATATTAAATTGTTTTTAATTTAGGAGCCGATTGCCAGAATTAACAAGAACAATCGCCAGCAAGTTATTTGTTTGAATAATGGAGGATTAAGCATTTAATGAAAAATTACAAATCACTTAATGACCTAAAAAGTAACATTACTGAACGATTGAGCTCAGAAATAATTTTTGATAATATTGATCTGTCATTACTACAATCAAATGAAATTTTGATTGTAGTAAATACTAATCTGATTGGTGATGTTGAGAACACTTCGTTTTTGCATATTTATGATTGGATGCAAAAAAAAGACTATTTAAACTATACTGTGTATATTCTTCTACCACAGGATATTGAATATTTTTCGCCTGTTTTTATATCTACATTATATCTTTTTAATCAGGGAATTAAAAGCCAATTTATTATTTTAGGACACGAGGAAAATGGCAGAACCTATGAATTTACATTTTTGTCACATTCCGGCTTGCTGTCACAAAATGATCTGAGTTTTTTTACTGTTGCTTCCTATAAATCAGAAAATAGTTTTTTGCATTCGTTCAGCTCGTTTAATACAAAAGAAGTTAAAAAATATGTAGTTTCAGAAATAAATCTTCCGCTTATTTCCTTGAATGAAGAAAATTTTGATTTCTATTTTAAAAAATCATTTAAAAGTTCATTCGAAAAATCTTTTGAAAGTTATTTATTTGTTGATGAAAATAACATTTTTAATTTCTTAAAGGATTCTTTTGACAATCTGCCTGCAGTTCAACTAAAAGAATTAAAAGAACCATATGTAAAATTACATTTCCTCAAGCTGTTAAACAATTTACATTTTTTAGATGTATTCTACAAGTTGACAGATAAAAAACAAGAAATAGTTCTTACATCATACGAAAAAAAACTTGAATCTTTTATAGAAGTTATAAAAGCTCAACCTATCTACCAAATTTTTATTTTATTAGTTCTATTACCAGAGAGTATTATTCGCAAACGTTATTTGGAAATATACAAATCTATTGAACAAACTAAAAAAGATTCACATAACAAAACACTTATTGGCACAGATGATGAAGAAATTCTATCACAGTATCTTTCTTTTGTAGAAGGTCAAAATAAAAAGGCAAGGTACATATTTGATGGGATTTATGAACTGGCAAAAAATACTATAGAGCACGCTAGTACCCAAAAGGGAATATTGACTGCAAAAATAATTAGACTAGAAAATCTGATTAAATTGCGAAATAACAAATCAGAACAAGGTTTGTGGCAAAACTATTTTCACTCAACACAAAATATTGATTTTTACGGCAATGAAAAATGTATCTCGATATTTCTATTGTTGATAGTGGAAAAGTAGGCATTTTTGAAACAACACTCGAAAATATTGATAATAAATGGCGAAACATATCTGATGAAACCAACAATACAGACAGAGAAGTATTATTACAAGGATTAAATGATTTTAAAGATAACAAAGATAAAGAAACAGAATATTTATTTAACTTGTATTTTCAACCGCAAAAACCGTTGCTTTCACGACAAAAAAAAGAAGCTGAAAAGAGTTTTGGTCTTAAACTTTTTGTAGAATTTATTACTAAAAATCATGGTATTTTCACAGTCAAAACCAATAAGTATAAATCAAGAAACGAAACTATAGGTTTTTCTCTCTATGATCATTATGAATATCATCGTAACACTTCCGATAGTCCGTTTGGAACAACTTATAATATTGTTGTACCAATAAAAAATACTGTTGAGAAAAAAGAAAATGCGAGCATTAAAGAGGAAAATAATAAAAAAGAGAATATAACTCCAACCTCGAGGACAGTATTTATAGAAATGTTGTCCCTTAATAAATTTAACCTTGCACAGTTGCCTTTTAATGATATTCATAAAACCTTTAATGAAAAAAATATTAAAAAACAATATATGATTGCAAAAACAGAAGAAGATTTAAATTATATAGCAGTAATTTCTTTATCTTCTATTTTTAAAGGTGATAAAACAGATTTATATCGTGCATTTAAAGAATTTCTTAATAATAACAGTATATGCAAGTCTCTTGTTATTAGAAATATAAAGGAAGAAACAATAAAAAATGTTGTAGATTTGCTGCCTTCTGAATCAACTCAACCTGTCCTATTTGATGCAGAAAATAAAAAAGTTATTATATTGATTACTCCAGAGGACAAAATATTTATATTTGCAGGTGAAACAAATAAAGATTGTATAAATATTAACAAATTTCTTTCACAAGAGAACAAAAACTTTAGCTTTTTAGAACTAAAAGCAAGTGACCCATTAGGCGATGAAATTGCTTTGGAGACAAAACCATATTTAGATGACAACCCATTTTTTATTAACAGGTCTCAAATGATCAAAACTGACTTGTTTGAAACAGATGATAATAATGTTACCGAATTCGAGAAAAAGACAAAATGTATTTTAGAAAAAAATATAGACGACGGCGGTTATAATTGGAAAAATTCTCATTTGAAAATCAGTTCAAAACTGCATCTGCGAGATTTTATTTATGGCAAGAAACTTTTTCAAACGAGTCGATATGCTTTTGATTTTGCATTTTTGTTGTCTAAAGATATATTTAAGCAAATCATTAAACTAAAAGGAACGACTGTAGACAAATATTGTTATACCCTTATTGGTTATGGTTATTACTCTGAATTATTAGTAAGTCAAACCTGCGAATTTATAAAAATTCGTATTGAGCAACATAATAAAAGCTGGCAAGAAGAATTGAAACTTGAATATATAATAATGAAAGATGAGGAGGATATGAATTTTTCTCGTTATTTTCAAAACCTTAAAACTCGCAAAAAAGGTTTTGAAGCAGCACAAGAAAGACTTATTATAGTTATCCCAATTTCTTCTACATTAACTACTTGTTTGAAAATAGAAAACAGTTTAACTAAGCAACTGAAAAAAAGAATTGATGAATTACAAAAACCAGATGATAAAGATGATAAAGATTTAAAAAAAACATTAGAAAGGGTTTTGAGTCAAGATATGGGCAATAAACTCTTTGTACAACCGTTTTATACTATCGTTGTTGTTAGTGATGATGTAGACTTTGAAAAATTAGTTGAAGATTGGGAAAAAGTAGAGGGTGTGCTTAGAAAATCAAAAGTCTGGGCAGGTGTTGAAAAAGACAGGGCTATTATAACCGAAAACAGAGAACATAAATTGAAATATAAAGAAGATGACCCGACACGGAGAAATAAATTTAATATTTATATTAAATCTAAATGGTATTTCCCAAAAGATTGCGAAATGTGTTTTCCAAAAGATGGATCACGACATGAAAAACCTTTATTTAAAACTGACAAGGTATCTGTTACTCCTTCGCTAATTTTCGACAAGCCACATTGGTATGAAAAGACAAACAAAATTTTCTTTGATTTCATGGAAGAAATCGCTCCGGTAATTCCTGATGATCATCCTATTTTTAAAAGTAATATGGTTGATTGGGCTCATTACGAATCGGATCATAAGCAAAAGCATTATACTTATTATATACATTATTCGTCTGTAATTAGTCAGAACAGAAATCGAATTAAAAATTGGGCTTCAGTAGTTAAAGAAGTAGCTGTAGAAAATATAGCAGATAAAAAAATAGGTCAGTTAAAAAATGTTCTGCTTGTTGCTCCGGATAAAAATGAAAATGGTGAATTTCTGCATCTTATCAATCGCTTTGTGTTCGATGACAGAGCAAATATTATCAAGTTTGATAAGAGCAGTGATTATTATACTAATTTTAAGAAATTTTTTGAATATGATATCGATCAAAATGATCTTTCAATCTTTTTCGTTGATAACCTGATGGCAAGCGCTAATACGTTTCTCGGATTTTACGAAGATGTCATTATTGCTTTGAATAATGACAATACTGAACAGAAACATAATAAAAAATTGAAAATTAAAGGCGTTTTTTGTTTGATTAATCGAATGGATTATGTTCGTTATTCCAATGTACAGGATATTTTAGGCGAAAAAAATAATATATTTTCTTTTATGCAGTTAAATGTTTTCGAAAATCTTGATCCGCATATTTTTTGTCCGCTTTGTAATACAGAAGATATGTGGAAAGAATTAATAAACAATGCTTCGTGTGATTGTATTAAGAGGTATGCGCTTGATAATGAAAAAAAATATTTCAAAAAAATAGAAAAAAGCGATTTGACTATTAGAAAATTTCCTTATACCATAAAGAAAAACGAAGCCAACACACTACTAAAAATGATGTTGATACATTTTATTTATAATGCATTTGCTGATACAAAAGATGAAACAAAGTATTATACAAATAATATTATTGGTTGTTTGGATAAAAGGAGTGTTACATATATTGTCGAGTTTAATTACTTTGTAGATATTCTTAAAAATTATATTACATATCATAATCAAACTAATTTCTTTGAAATTTATGAGAATGACACTGAGAATATCAAATTTAAGGCGAATCTTATAAAAGTACTTACCCATCATCATTTAAAACGACATCGTGGTATTAATATTGCTGTATTTGGATGGGTACGAACTGAATTAATAAAAATATCTAATAACATCCATGAAATTTTAAATATTTTAAAAAGCAAAGATGAACCAGAAAGTGTGATATTTGACAAATTTTCATATCTCCGTCTTTTGATTAAATACGGAGCGACACTGAAAACAGCATATTTGCTTAATGAAGATTTTTTAAGGGCAATGTGCTATTTTATTAAAAAAATTGAATGTTTTTTAGGCAAAGAGGATGGATTTACAAAAATAAGGGATGAATATAAAGATTTTAGGATATACTGTACAACACATATTATTCGTTCAATACGAAAAAACGAACAACGCTCAATAAAACTTGAGGAAAATCTGAATAAATTGCTCAAAGAAAACAACAAAAATTATTCCACACCTTTTCTTGAATTACTTATATTAGAAAATACAAGTGTTATTTATCAAACATTGAATAAACTAAAGATAGATGAAGATATCCCTACAGAAGAAAGTATTGATAGTTTTATTGATGAATTATTTTATAATGATGATGTCCGAGTTAGAGATTTTTGCGATTGTTATGGAGAAGATAAAAAAAATCAACTGAAATACATTTTAAAACTGAGTAGAGATTTAACTAAAAACGAAAACGATATTGACGATAATGATGCTGGAAATATTGTGAAGCAAATCGCTGAAATAGTTGGTTACAAGAATGATGACGAAGAAAACTATGGTGGTTTGCTTTTGCTTAAATATCAAGATATTAATAAATCAGAAAAAGAAGGAAACAGCAAGCTTAACAAAATAGAATCTTTACAAAAAAGCGAATCTGATTATATTATTGTAGGTAAAGCAGGCAATGAAATATTTAATGATTTTTTCGACTTTGATCAAGCTAATGAAGAGTGGAAAAAATCTTTTGCTGTAAAAATGCTCAATGGTAAAAAATATCTTGAAAACACTTCATATGAATGGACAAATTACACTATTTATAATGACACAGATGGAAAATGGAAAGGACAAGGTCGCGATGATGAAAACATTGAAGATTGTAGCGAGATAAGAATACTTAAGGAAAATCAACAAAAAAGATTTAAGAGATTGCTTTTTATTCGTGTTGCCGAGCAAAAAGATAAAGCGAATGAGGACTACAAAGAGAAAGCAGAGGTTGGTGATGCCGTTTTTGTATTCTACGACACCAAACAAAACAATGACCACTTTTCCATTCACAATGTTCGTTACGCACATGTTCTGCGCAACGAACTGATAGATTACTTTAAACGTCGATATAATGACGATACTTTCAGGGCGTGGGTGAAACAGAAAGAAAGAAATGAGTATGCATTTGTATTAAATCATGGTATTTCAACTTATGAAATGGCAAAGGATAGCAATCTGGAAGAACTGAAAAACAATCCTGCATATGAGCCAATATTTAAAATGCTATTACAATACTTAGTTAATAAAATTAATTTATTATCTCTTGTAAATTCTGATAAAAAACAACGAGAAACTATTTCTGTAAAACAAATTGTAGAAAAATTTGAAAATAGCTACGTTAAAGTTTTTTCTTTTGTTCACCCTGAGCAAATAAGTATATATAAAGCTCCTGAATATAAGGACCTAATTAAGTTTGATAGCACAGGGGTAAATGATAAATACTATAATGATTCAGTTAGTTTCCCTAAAGGCTTTTTGGATGAATTAACATTTGAATTATTTTATAATATACGAAAGCATGTTATAAATGAAAATAGTAAACAGTTTAGTATTGATAATAAATTAATAATAAAATTATCTTCTTTTGTTAATAAAGGGATGTTGAATTTATCGTTAGAAAATAATTTCTATAAACCTCAACCATGTGATTACAAAAATAAAGCTCATGGAAATACTTTGATAAATAAAATTCTATTAAATTACAATATAGGGAAATTAACACGCTCAATATCAGAAAAAGATAAAACATATAAAATAGTAATTCCAATAGGAGCAGTTTGATTATGGAAAAAAGAATTGTAATATTAGAGAACAATTGGGAAGATTATAAAAAAATTCGTTCGTATTTTCCAGGATACAATTATTATCCAGATGTCCAGAGCCTTGAACAACTTTCAAAGTTTTTGCAAGACATTAAAGATGCATTGAATGATTCATTACCAGAACAAGATAGGAAAACAGCAAGAGAAAAAGTAATTTCACTATTTGAAAAAAATTGCAATAATGTACTTGCTTTTATTATTGATTATCAGCTTAAAAGCGACGATGATTATCTTACGGGATTAGCTTTTCACAAACTATTTATTCGTGGAGATTATAAAAAAATATATACAAATAAAGATATGCCTTGTATAATGCCTACACATATGGAAGGAAACATATTGAGTAAGATTAAAAGTTATGCAGAAGATATTAATGATTCATCTTTATTTGATTTTACATTTAAACCAAATATAAGAGATGATGATACAAAATATAAAAGCACCCTTCAAAACTTTGTAGATAATGCATATCACTCTAAGAGTGAGACTTGCCAAAAATGTTTCTAGAATACCATTTGAATACAATTACGAAAAAATTAAAGATATTCTTAATGATATAATAGACAACCCTGATACTTATGCAGATAAAGTTAATAAAATATTGTTAGACTGCATAGAATATAAATCGAATTATAATGAAAAATACACTAGATCTTTTATAAATGATTTAAAAGGAGCAAAAAATGCCTGAAAACATTAGTAACGAGCAAAGAACAGCAATACTAATTCGAAAATATGATATAACCAATAAATTTGATAATACGGTATTAGGTGTTTTTATTGGTATTATTTCTGGAATCAAAATAGAAGCTTTTATGAATAATGAAAATAATTTTTCGAAATGGGTGTTGATAGGTTGTTGTATAGTATCTGTTATTTTTTTAATTGTAGCAATATGTATAAATTCATCATTTGCAAGTAAGTGCTTAGAATTGGCAAATCAATCTTCTTATAGAGATAGCAAAACGATAAGAAAAGATGTTTCTAATAGTCGTGTACTACAATTATGCTTTTGGCTTTGCTTATCTCTATCGCTTGTCATCTTTTGTATTGGGATATACAAATTTAAACCTGCTTTTTCGCATGCCCCTACTCAAACAACTTGTCCATGGCATACTCAAACAGATGATTCTGTCAAATAATAATATATTATCAAAAATACTGATTTTTATACATCAATTCATGTTTCATTAATTTTTTATACTTTTCTGCAAGAATTTTTGCTTTTTGTGTCACCGCTAGAGCCTATCCTAAAAATTGTGTAAATAGAAATCCGTCTTTTTTCCTTTTTCTTAATTACACAAATTTTCTGGCAAGCCTAGCTGAAAAATGCTTGAAAACACAGCTTTTTAAGAAGTAAAGAAAATGAAAATTCTATTTAAAAATATCTGACAGCTTATTTCTCAGATACTTATTCCTCGACAAGTCGCTTGTTTTATTTCTTAAAATCATTTTTTCCCCCTGTCTTAATTTGCACCGGACTTAACTCATACGTTGTTGGGTAAAAATAAGTTTCCTCAATTTTTATCAATTCAAGATAAATAGCTATCCTCACTAGTTCCACAGCATTACGGACATTCATAGTCCTATATAATTTTCTGTGGTGCAAATCTACTGTGCTTCTTGATATGTGCAATGTCTCCGCAATTTCCTCGTCTCTAAACCCGCAAGATAAAAGCTGTAACACTTCCATTTCTCTGCCGGTAACATTTTTTGCTGCTGGCGGATATTCTTTGCGTTTCTCAATACGCTCTTGTACTTCTGGAGAAATATATTTCCTTCCACATTTAATACAATTTAATCCTTTTTTGAACTCATCCTATCCATCCCACCAGTACGCATACGATTTAGCACCATTCAAAATAAAGTACATCGCAAGGTCGGCAGGATACTCATCCCAAGAAACTACAGAAATATTCAAATTCGGAAATATTTTTAATAACTCTTTCAGCATGAAGGGCGTTGCACACTGATAAAAACCAGCATCAATAATTATTTGCACTGGCTCAATATCACGAATAACAAAATTCAGACTATCTTTCTGTTGTGCGGAACACATGATGTTTTGGTAACCTATTGTTTTGAGTAAGTTTTCATAATAGGAAAATAATTTTTCTGCACGACTTAACAATAGCGTTTCACCTTTCATTACTCCTCCTCAATTCCTTCATTCAGGATAGAGGTAAGAATTAAATTCTTTGACCTGTTCCAAATACAATCACAAGGCTTTAATTCCTGCTCCATAACAGTCAAATAAGTTTCCAGTTCAATTTTCCTCATAAATCAAATATCCACCTGAAAAATCCCAACGGATATAAAGGTTTTGTGTTATTTTCAAATTTAGGAAACATGGTATTCGGGCAAAAAAAAGGCTGCTGGTAATTCAGCAGCCTCAAATTAAGTTTGAATATGGGTTATCATTTTGCCTCGGTTTCGGTTTTGGGTTCATATTCTCTTGTGTTTGTCGTTGTAAAGTAATCCACAGAAGCAACACGCCCATCATGCAATTTAATTTTTACTGAAACACTCCCATACCGCAAATTTGCGGCATTAGCCAAAAGTCTAACCACAATCTCATCTGCCTTTGTTTTATTCATACTCATTTCCTTCCTTTCCGTTCGCTCTGGTTTTCAAACCACCTTTTCAGTTCCTCTCGACTGTAAGCTACCCGATGTCTCATTCTCGACCTTGTAATATCCAAACGGTCAAGAGTTGTAACACAGACACCAAGATATTCAGCCGCCTCCCTACGATTCAGAATATCTCTTTCCGTTTTATCATTTTTCATTTCTGCCTCCTGAAAACTTGGCTTTATTTGCCGTTGTATATAATTCAATATACGCCGATATGATTCAGAAATAAATAAAGGTTTTGTGTTAAAAA
>Ga0123355_10022336_pt1 | contig 10142 bp, 5 predicted proteins | sample TergutEmb28metaG_3_FD_89872 | JGI IMG/M metagenome (GOLD analysis project Ga0123355, IMG submission 89872) | Embiratermes neotenicus P1 segment gut microbial communities from Petit-Saut dam, French Guiana - Emb289 P1 | ecosystem: Host-associated > Arthropoda: Insects > Digestive system > Gut ...
GGCCTTGGTGGGGAAACCGGAGGGAAGGAGACCACTGGGGAGACCTAGGCGTAGATGGGCGGATAATATTAGGATGGATCTCCAGGAAGTGGGAGGTGTGTATATGGACTGGATTGCGCTGGCCCAGGATAGAGACAGGTGGCGGACGCTTGTGAGTGCGGTAATGAACCTTCGGGTTCCGTGAAATGCGGGGATTTTCTTGACTAGCTGCAGACCAGTTAGCTTCTCAAGAAGAACTCTGCACCATGGAGTAAGTAAGTAAGTAAGCATTATTAATAGCACAGTAAAACAATATACCACAAACCTTTTCAGTTTATTATGCGTCCTGACAATATAAACTAGCTGAAGATTTTTTCTGATATCACGATTTTGTGAATACGGTTAACAGTCGAGTTCTGATCACTTACAGCCTAGTGGTTCCTGTACCTACCGCCAGGTTGATCACTAAAAACTTTTCGTTTTGTCCGTACTTTATGTTTGCCTGTTCCGTATGATGGTGGCGTAGTTGGCGTATTGACTGACCTAAGGGCTGATTTTTCTCTCCGCCAAAGTGCCTATATCATCTCTGGAGTCCACCCAGCCTCCTACTCAGTGGGTATCGGAGTTGTGTCTCAAGGGATAAAGCGGCCGGAACTTGAGAGGTTAGTCTAGTGTCGCGGTCAAGATATGTGCAGCTGTAGTTCTGCTCCCTCTATATGCTTTCATGGCGTGGACAGGGGCAACTTTACCTTTTACATTTTTAATAAGTGTTACGTCATCATTTCCCCATATATATTTTTTTTTTTAAACTGAATTTCCCTGTGTCATGTAGTTTAATATTCCTTTCGTAATGGTTAAGGGAAGCAATTCTAAGACCCTGAGCTATGGAATTGGATACTGTCATTATATCAGGCTGTTCCGTCTTCCTGAATAATGCACTTCTTTGGGAAATAGAAACTTAATTCTTGTGAGGTCTTACACATGGTATGCATGACACATATCGACGTCTAATTTTACTTTTCTCTCCGTTATGGGCAACTAAACTCTTCAAAGTACAGAGTCGAAGTGAATTTCAGTTCACACATTTCTGTTCATACGTGTACAAAGCATACGCAAGTAAGATATTCACTTGTCTCTAGTTTTTCTGTTTACTCAGACTTTAACCGCTTTGGCCATCCAGGCGGTTCTTAGAACAAATATTTTGTACAGTCTGCTTGTAAAAGTGAAGTCCCTGTACTTGTTAAAGACGAAGCCACTACAACATAAGGTGGAATGGAGGTGTAGCTGCCTCATTCTTATTTTTGTCACTGTGGAGGTGAGTGGACTCGCCTTGCCGCCAGGAAACATTCCGTCGTATTCAAAAGACAGGATGGACGGGCCATACAAGGGTGAAAACAACGCGGCTGGCGCATGTCACTCCTGCGACGCAGTCACGTTGCCTGAAAAAAAAATGCGAATCTCTGGTAACCAGCACTCTATGTCAGACCACTAGTGATCTACGGTTTTCCCCAAAAAGCGGTATTTCGTGGTGAGTTGTGGCTGAGTTCTGTCCAACAGTGAGTCATGTTGCGACCGTTTGTTTCACTTGATGAACAAAGACATGCCCTTGCCTTAATTGCCTCCTAAAAGTTCGGCCCCTGAATCTTGTCTTGCTTGACACCCCTAGCTTATGTACAAGAAAAGTACCTTTGACCTTTTTCGGAAATCAAAGAGCGATTCCTCGGTGTGCGGGCCTTAGTCCAGGTACTGTACAAACGGAACTGTAATCTGTATCCTATTCTTATTTACTCTTTGGTATCCTGTTACTGATAGAAGCGTATGAACAAACAAACTGTCGCCGTCACTACTTGTGTCGACCTCAGCAGAGCTGTTCGTTATACGAGAGTTTAAGTGTTCGATTCTTGGCCTGGCGGTCAGCCCTGGTGAGGTTGTCGACGTTTTCTTAGACCCTCTAAACAAATTTCCTTATTTCTTTCACGCCCTTCCCACTTCATGATTCAAAACAGTCCCTCCATTTGGTACTGTACAATTGGCGAGCTTTGTTAAAGGTTAGTTAAAGGTAAGTAAAGGTTAAGTAACAAATTGCAGGTGGTATGACTTCAAGTACAGATTTAGTGCAAACCACGCGTATGAGTTGAAAGACTATTAAAAGGAAACAGACCTACCAATACGCTAACATAACTGGTGTGTCCCCATTTCGTTCTAATATATTCCAGATAAGAAGTTTACGAAGCCGATAAGAAAAATCCTGCTCGACATATTCTAGCCTGTGTGATTGAAGGTTATGGTCTTTGGAGACGTGAAGCCATACGGGTTGGTAAATGTGTACCAACATGTCGGTGAAACCTGTGACACCGTCTTCAGTTTGAAAGATGTCTGCTACCTAAATATACAGGCAGCACCTCCCACCGAAACGTTGGTGCTTATCCACCGAACTGTACAGCCTCACCACCCGGATTAATCATATCTAAAAAATTATGGGGATTTTTTCTTGCCAGCGTGGCCTTTGTGACTAGATTCGGTCTTGAGGAAGTCCTCGAAATTCTTCTGTGACAATTTAATGTGAAGTAAGTGCAAAAGTGGAGAATCCATAGATTAAAGTGCTTGAAATTCTTGATGCTGTATCGTAAAAAGTTCAGAAGGCATTAGAAAGACTGCTGCACCCCTTCAGTCCATGTCCTATATTTTTAGGGGAATAATTGCCTGCCAACTGTCTCAATTTGCATTTCATTGGAATTTGCCTTCCAGTTGATCTGACAAGAACATGAATAGAAATCCTACAGATCAAACACCTTTGTGTTGTTTGCGGTAGGTATTCAAGTAACCATCATAATCATCAGACTGGGTTTATGCTCAAAGACGTCCCAGCAACGGACCTACTACTACTATTATTATTATTATTATTTACTGCAATTGAGTAATTGAGTTTTCACTCAGTGGCAGTTGCCCTTACACTAGTAACAAATAAGAAAAATATACATAAAGGAAACAATACATAAACACAGTAAATACAAGTACACATATTACCAAAACACCCATACAATTGTCAAAACACCCACATATTACAAAACTCACACATACACACACCCATACGTTACGAAACAAGTTAAAACAACCACAATACAAGATACACACCAATTAAAATAGTCACAATATAATCAAGTACCCTCAGTATAAGGTCACGCTAATGTGCATGGTACTTTCGTCCCAAAGAACTTCAACGTAAATCATTTCACTTCATTTCACTTCACTTCGTTTCACTTCACTTCACTTCATATCACTTCACTTCAAAACAAAATCACTTCACTTATATCACGTCAGTTCACTCCACATCACTACACTTCACATCACCACTTATTTACACTCAACCCCCACTTGAATTCCCTTGCTTGTAACTACATTCTTAACCCTGTTTCCAAAAGTGTTTAGTTTACAGGGGAAAGACGCTAGTAAGCCTGCAGGTAATTGGTTCCACCTTTTAATGGTTCTATTTACGAAGGAATATTTGCGTATTACTGTTCGTTTTTTCTAAAACCAAGGAATCTCAACAGTTAATGTTTTCATGGGAAAGAGACAGAAAGCAATGTGTTACCGTGTGACCATACTGAACTATATATATTATTCCTATTTAACCAGCAGAACGCCACAGGGGGTTTTCAGAAATTAAGTATAACATTTCGTGTTATTGGTTACGTATTTGCTAGTGTTTGGAAGCTGTAGAACTGCACAGTGCCTGTCAGAAATACAGTCCTGAAGAACGCTTCACACTGAATTACCCGGGTAAATGCATCTGGTACCATACTTGTGTATAAGCTTCTTGTCTGATCGGTTGATCGTGTCCATATTAGAAATGGAAATTTATTCGCGACGGTTAACACAACAAATCGTTATTTTTAAGTCCACGCCGCTCTGAAGTTACATCAGTGAAGATAACAGGAATATTATCACCAAACGCTACACGATTTTAACCAAGGCTTCCCAGGAAGGGCGGAGATGCAAGGGGAAAATTTAGGAGACAAAGCAGAGAGCGTCATACGCAAGATGGCCGTTGGCCGCAAGTGCCTTTACACGACAAATCGCCACCTAATTACATCTCATAAAAGGAAAGGTTAGGCAATCCCTGAGGGTTCCATGCGGTTAAGTCCACCAGATTTTTAGACAGTGGCAAATAAATGTGGTTAGGATGTATGCACTACACACTGGCCCCCTTAACCACCCCCTCCCACCCCCGGAAAAGTTCCTGGTAATCATTTCTGTCAGAGGTCCATAGTGGGGCGGAAGAATTAATTCCATGAAAAATTCCTATGACATAATCAGGAATCGAACCCGCCATCTTACGCCTTGTAGCGCAGATCCTCAACCAACTGCGCCACCGCGTGCCCCACTTACGTCTGATACAACCGAGAAATTCAAAAATATTTGCAACATATGCGGTTCCCTTCCGGACCACTGGCCCTGGTAATTTGTAGCGGATTCGCCCCCTCTCATCGGCGATGATTTTAACTAATAGCGTGCTTTACTTTTACCGAAACGTTTTCCTGTTAATCTTAGTCATGTTTAGGAAATGTACATATTTACAAACATTAAACGCAGTAATCATAGTATCTTATCCGTGCGATGATGAAAAGTTTAATAGATAATACCCAAAAAAGCACAAGTATTAATATATACACTTTCACATGCAATCCACTGATACTCCGACATGTTTCGATCTTCTGAGATCATCTTCAGGGAGTCTTAAATCAACCAACGGGTTTATAACACAAATGTGTTTTGTATTGGCTTGTTTGATGTAAGACTCCCTGAGGATGGTCTAAGAAGATCGAAACATGTCGGGGAATTAGTGCATTTTATGTGTAAAGTGCATATTTTAATACTTTTAATTTTGTTGGTATTGCCTATTAAATCATAAAACGCGTTATTTGTTCTTTTTGTATGTGCACAAAAAGATGTTACTAATTTTTAGAAATCGGGCACTTAATAAGGAAGACTAGCTGTGTGTAGTCAGTCATTCGGCCGGTCATCTTCTGTTGTTAAAATTATCTTTTACAAGCATTAATCATGCAGTCACGCTTGTAACGTTAGTACAAAAACTTTAATGAACTTCAGCAGACCTTGCCGTCAGTAGGGATGGGCCGGGTGGTTTCGCGGTACGGGAACCGGATACGACACTGCTGCTGCCTGACAACAATGTGGCGTGTGAACTGCCGAGGTCTGTTCTCATGAATTTCAGAGCTGGTGTCGATCGAAATATGAAGTCTGAGATGTGTCATGTGCAGCGTGAAACAGCAACCGCTCATCTCTTCCAGCCCTCATGACAAGAGATCAGCGAGTTGCAAATGCTTTTAGTGACATCGGCCATGGTTCGAAAATGCAGACGAATAACGGGAATGATACCGGTTAGGGGATGCCGTCGGATGTTGAAACGTCGGGATAACACTCGATCGTGTCTCCGGAGAGGCTGACCAGTGAACTCGTGATATAATTGTTTATTTACTGGAACAGAGTTGCACTTTCTACACGTAGTCACCTTCCTCTGCTGGCAATGATAGAGATGCTGCATCCTCTTTCCAGTAGGTAGTAGTAACTTGGATAACTGATTAGAACTGATTAGAATACTGCTGTGCAAGTCTGATAAACCGTGCTCACTTCTCACTCTACGTAACCACAGCCTTTCTTTCCTTTAGCTTCACACAGAACGAGACCTATGTGTGTAATTTGCGTTTGGAACAAGCTTCTCCGATTTACGTTTGTACGAGACAAAACTCTTACCACACACCTCGTACCACCTCTCTCTCGGTCCTTATCCACTTTCCCTAAATACCCTAAACAACATATTTCTTTCTTAATATCGTCAGTAATAGAAGTCCAGTTTGTTTTTGGCGCAATAGCCCCACGTGGGCCAGGGCCTCCTCATTCACGAGGTTTCTAGATCACACACAACGACGCACCACAGTCACTAGGACTCCTCTGGACGAGTGATTAGCTCGTCGCAGAGACCTCTACCTGAAAACACACAACACTCACAACAGACAAACACCCATGCCCCCGGTGAGATTCGAACCCACAATCTCAGCAGGCGAGCGGCCGCAGACCTACGCCTTACACCGCACGGCCACTGGGATCGGCAATAGAAGTCCAGTAGGAGAAGATAAATAAAATTCAGCATATTACGGAAACCACTCCGTCTGTCTTTTGCCGACAGCAGTATGTTTGTCTCCGTTCCTTACCCAGCAGTATTACGTACAGGGTATCACGGGAACTCAGTGGAATTTAACTGTTTTGTTTCACGCCTTCCAATTTTCGTTATACAGAGTACATCAAATGAATGGTCTGTTAATTTATTAAGTAGCCGCAGGAAGACTGTGAGACCCAACAGCTGCGAATCCCGAAGAGACATTTCTACAGCATATGAATGTTATTGTTATAATCAGTATTCCAAGTAAACGTGTCCGCAAACTCAGTGTGTTGCTTTCTGCTCTAATGTATGAGTGTCGTCAAGTTTCTGCAAGATGAAGTGGCCTCACGTTATGTTTGGTATGTCATCAATCGAATGGTGGTACTGTTGGCATTACTTTTCAGTTTAATGAGTTCAAGAGTGGCGTTCATTTCAATAATACGCCAGTTTAAAACTTCATATTCTGCCTCAAAAAGAGCACAGTCCATATTCAATTAAAAGGCCAATTAGTTAATGCTCTTTAGGGAAATAATCGAAATTTACTTTGAGAATAATGCGGAACACATAAATTCATTGCGTTTTGACACAGTTTGAGTTACTTTATCTTGCAGCAAGTGCCAGTACTGGGCTTTGAAAAGTTCAGATATTGTTTTAGACCTATTTTTATGAATGAAGCCCAAAATTATTTTTAATATTTCGAGGACCCCCTGCTATGACAACAAACACAAAGCAGAGACGAAGCTAGCAGCGCACGGAGATTACTGCATTATTGTCAATTGCCGAAAAAAAAAAAAAACTTTCCGCGATGTTTCGAGGGATATGTGGAATTTTTCGTGATATTTCAGAGTATTTATTTCTTTATTCCACTCTATCGCGGAACCCTGGTTTGGAAACGCAGGGTTAAGACGAGAATCATTCTAGCGCTGTCAACGAGTCTTGTTTGTTTTAATTAAGAACAACTCGAAGTTCTGTAACAAGTACAAGAAAGGAGGTGTAAGGTTACTGAAAACTGAAACACCACAACAGTTTTACACGTTACAAATATTGTTCCATACGTCTCGCCCCGAAAACGGAAGACCTATGTAACAGAGCGTAACGTATAAAATGTGGTTCATACCCGCCCCTCGTAAACCGTAAAACGAAATCTGTGATCACTGCTACTTATAGAATAGGTCTAGGGCCGAGGTTTTTATTATTTATATTATTCAGCTGGGTTCGTGATGAGCGCCGAGTGTACCGTAGGTATCAGCGTGTCTGATCGTTTATCTTGTGCTTCACTGATCAAAGGAAGGCCGCCACACTGAGTTGGCGTCCCCCTACTAATAGTCTGCCTCTCTTGTGACGTAGCATTAGCGCAAACATACATTGCTTTTCAGTGGCGTGCAGCCCTGTTCGCGCTACAGAACACCTACCGTTAGTACACTACACGTACATCCAACAAGGAGGATGACGAAGATGTGCAACTGTTGCCCACGTGTGGTGTGAGAGAATTAGAATGTCACTTACAAGAGAGTGTATGTTTTTACGGACAGTAGCTTGTGCACAACAGTTGCAGACACGGTGTTAACAATCTGCCGACCGCAGTGGCCTCGCGGTCTAAGGCGTGGGCCTGCGGCCGCCTGCGGTTTCGAATCCCGCCGGCGTAATTGATGCCTATCTCTTGTGAGTGTTGTGTTGTCAGGCTGAGGTCTCTTCGTCGGGCTGATCACTCGTCCTACTGAGTGCGATGTGTCGAAATGAGTGTGATCGTGAAGCCTCGATAATGAGGAGGTTCTGGCCCACTAGGGGCTGTCGAGCCATTGGGTGGGGGGGGGGGGGGCTGTACAGATAAAGGCGTCGCTGTGGATTGAGAGTACGTGTATGGCTGCACTCATTCTGAACTTCGGCGCGAGACAGATGTGAGTGGTCAGCTGGGCGCTTTACTCCTGGAGGAAAGAGTTTCCGCTACCAACTGAGTGGGCCTCAGAGTGCGACTGGACGTCTTGGAGAGAAAAAAAAAATTCTTGCTGCTGACACATAGATATAAATAGATTTAAACCATTTTGTATTGGCACCACATGTTCAGGAATGTCCGTTTTCAAACGTAGGATATCTTTACAGCCGGGAAAGTAGACCCAGCTGCTTTTGGTGAGAGCAGTCTTGAACGTAGTTATGAAGATACAGCTTATAACATCCCTACCAGAAATGGATCCCCAAACTTCTGACCGACTGAGCAATCACGACTCGTAAATGGAGCACATATTAACCCACTCATGACTAACGAATTTGTAAAACGACTGCAAATTTGATCTTAAACCGTTGTCTCTGGATTTTGAAAAATATGTGGGCCAACATATGGAAATGGTTCCAGGAGAAGAAATATGAATCAAGAAATTTACAATATGTTCCGATCTCCAGATATTGTAACTGTATTGAAAGTACGTAGATTTGAATGGCTTGGGGTCATGTTGTAAAAATGGATGGTGCAAGGAGAGTATAGAAATTACTGGAAGGCAAATCAGGGGGACGGATTTGAAAAGGATGACGTCGAATTGGACTTGAAGAATATGCGTGTAAAAGATGGATAACAAATGATTTGGACGGAAGAGAATGGACATATGTCGTGAGGAAAACCAAAGCCAAAAATATAGAAGAAGCAGATGAAAATTAGAAGAATTTCCCTATTCGATAAACATGCAGCTAGCGTTCGAGATTGGTTCAGAAAAGCATGCAGGTTCTCATGTAAATCGCCTGACATCATTGTGTGACTAGCCGGAATATTGCGACACGTATTAGCAGAACGCCAAAATACTAAGTTGCGTGAAAATCCACCTAGCTGTGTCCCAGTTGTTTCGTGTGGACAGACAGGCATCGGAACGATTTTACGGGCTTATTAATTTTGGTCCAAGGATAATCCCCTACCCTCGCAAGGAAAAAGCTCCTATCCGTTTTTGTTAAACACTAGAAAATATGATTTCCTTTTTTTTTTTTTAACAGCTATTTTCGGTTTGCTGAAGAACTGAAGACCTGAATTGAGGTCTGAATGAACTAATGCAGTTGCTGAAGACATTTTCTACAGTTGGAGGAAAATTGCTTGAAATAAATAGGAGCAAATTTAGTGATAAGTCCTTCATTAAGTATTGTACTGCAATAATATATCAATTTTTAGAGCAATGTGGCCTTCTTTTAATGAAATTCTTAAGTGAAGTATAATTACAACAACCAGGCACTTAACTGTTCGTTTAATTACAATTTGTTCATACTTATACCAAATGTCTTGTTTTAAAATGTAACTTTGGAAACAAATTCAAACCTAGAAATGTTCCTATTCATATATTTTTTTTAATTAAATCGTCTATCAGTCCCTTAGGAACGTGACGTCTGTGTCAGGAAAATTAATTCGCCGTAACTGTGCGTAAATAATATTTTGATACACTTTGAATTAATTGTGAAGAAATTGATGTCGGAATGGCCATGATACAAGTATTTCTATAAGTGTGAGTGAAAGAACTCACGGGCTTTCGTTGTCAGGTGCAGACGTACTGCTGCGAGATGACCAAAGCCTGGGTTGGAACAGAACGTCAGAGTCGATGTAGTTTTCCTTCAAATATGCCGCAAGATGTTGATGCTTTCCTCCGTTTCGCAACGTGTTGATGAAGTCTTCGACAAAACAGGCTTCTACTTTTTCTGGATTAAGAAAAATGAGGCCAAAGATATTGTATAAGGTAAATAAAATGTTAATCGAACCTGAGTGGCTAAATATGCTGGTTGATAGCGGTGAACCCAAAGGTTACGTTATTCAAGCTGATCAAGTTGATTTGGCAACCGCAAACGTGGACACGGTGGACGAAACAGAGAGCCACCTTTTTTATATTTGTAGTTGCGTGCATCATAATTCTAGGTTGAAGAAATCCAACAAGATGCAACAGTATGCAGATATTTATTTACTGCTAAATTACTCTACATGTTTCGGGCGTCCATCGCGCCCATCATCAGGAGTACATAA
>Ga0123355_10022337_pt1 | contig 10141 bp, 6 predicted proteins | sample TergutEmb28metaG_3_FD_89872 | JGI IMG/M metagenome (GOLD analysis project Ga0123355, IMG submission 89872) | Embiratermes neotenicus P1 segment gut microbial communities from Petit-Saut dam, French Guiana - Emb289 P1 | ecosystem: Host-associated > Arthropoda: Insects > Digestive system > Gut ...
AACAACACAACCCCCCCCCATCGATTTTCTCCCCCAAGGGCCCTTACGCCCCCCCCCCCCCCCCCCCCGCCCCCACAATTACTTTTTTTTCCAAATCTGTCTCTCAGCCTTACCACTTCATACTTTTATAACCTACATTATTTACATTTTACCACTTTACCACAGTTAGTTGTTTCATTTAATACTGTCACAAACAATATGGTCAATGAAAAGAATAAGAGAAATTAATGCATTCAGAAGTGAAAAATTAGATAAAAACAATATTTCTTCTACAATCCCATACAGTTCTGACATTTGGACCCATTAAACTCTTATACTTCATCCATTGGTCAATGTTTAAAAATACAAAAAAAACTATACACACATTTTGGAGACTTGGGTAAAAAGGGTGGGAGAACTGAGTTGGGCCCAATAGGTGAAGTCATTCTCAATATCTGGGCAATCTATATTACTTCAGTAGCACCATGAATATGTCTCAAATTGTGTAAATGTGAACAGAAGACACAGCTGTCATAAATATTGTGCTTAACTTCTCATATTTTTAAAGACTGGATGATAGAGAAATTCCAAGAATTGAAATATTCTACATTTATTTTCGGCCTGCAGTGCTATCCATTATTTTATTACACACGTGTATCCATGTACTGTCTTTCCTGCTTGATGTAGAAGTTGCAATCTTGCAACACAGGAGGCCAAGCCATGTTGTCACATCAAACCCACGGCTACTCTATACCAGTTAATGCATCCAATGATCCAGCAGCTGCTGTCCACAGTTTCCTTCTAAATTGGCAACCAAAAAAATTCTGCAATGGCAACTAAATATTAATAATTTCAGACAATGAAAAAACAATCCACATTAAATAAATATCAAATACATAAAACATAAATAAAAATACACAGGATGTTCTACATAAGAAGCACCAAAGTTCATAATGTAATTATATGCATCATGAGTAAAAAATGTTGTATCAAAGTATGCCTGATTATCAACCGTTACACCGATACAAGCATTTTAATGTGTCTAAATGCTGTATAATACGATATGGTATCAGTTATCATAAACAGCCTTCATGCTTACTCCAACCTCTGGCAAACATTACTCCCTTGTAATTCTCTTCTGACACATGCAGAACTGTGCATACAAAAATACAAAACAGTGCAGGTCCCTCTGAACCACATTCAGGGTAACATAATTGAAAACTGATGCTCCTTGATATTATCTAATCAAACTTGATTTTTTTGGTTCTGCATTGTAACATAACAATATAAACTTATGTAAATATTCTCGATTTCAAACTTTCATCATGTTCTAAATGTTGTATTCTTTCTTTTGGGTGATTCCCCAGCATTTGAATTCAGACACGGGGGATTTCATCACAAACTTGGTAACATAACTAAAAATTGATACCGTTCTGTTGTGGTATTATCTGACACTTTTATCTTGTACATAGAAAGGTAACATTTAATGCTGCCTTTGTTCTGTTGTGTTACCACACACATGCTGTACAATACATTACAATATGACTTAACGGATATCTGTCATTTGTGGGGTTACCTGATACAATTTTCATTTTATTTGTACACTCATTCTAACAAAAATCCATTGGCCTAATATTTCGTACGCCCCGCTCAGGCAGTGACGTGCGGTACAGTTGCCATCATAATTCGAGTCATTTTACTTTCCCCACATTTGTGCATTCATGGCGTTTCTCTGTCTTCAATTCATTACAATCAATCACACTGCATATATATTAACTGAAGACAACAATGCATTTGCTTAATTTGAAATTAAAACATTAATTAAACTTCATTAACTTTCCCAGACGTGAGGCTAGCTAGCTAGCTAGCTACTTAGCTTTGCTGCTAGGGTTGGATGAGTTGATCAGACCGTTCCGTTCTTATTGTCGGCAGGCGTAGTCCAGGGAGTTGAACACGTGCTAGCAGTAGCCTTCAGAAACAAACTATGTTGGTTCGAGTCCCACTATCGGCATATTTCTTTATGTAGCCCAGGCAGTTGAACACGTGCTAGCAGTACCCTTCGGAAACAAACTATGCTGGTTCGAGTCCCACTATCGGCATATTTCTTTATGTAGCCCAGGCAGCTGAATGCATGCTAGCAGTAGCCTTCAGAAACAAACTATGTTGGTTCGAGTCCCACTATCGGCATATTTCTTTATGTAGCCCAGGCAGTTGAACATGTTTTAGCAGTAGCCTTCGGAAACAAACTATGTGGGTTCGAGCCCCAATGTCAGCATATTTCTTTATGTAGCCCAGGCAGTTGAACGCATGCTAGCAGTAGGCTTCGGAACACACGACACTCACAAAAGACACATCCATGCCCCTGGTGGGATATGAACCCACAATCTCAGGCGAGGGGTCGTAGACCCACTATTGGCATATTTCTTTACGTATCCATATGACTTAAAACATTTACTGAAGAGAATTGTTGAGTGTGTGAGCGTGACGGGTGTGCTTGGAACCCAGGGTGGTTTTGCTCTCGCCTATTTTCAGGGTGGGGTGAGGGAGTGAAATACTATTGGAAAATGTTCAGCTGTAATTTCAGCTTTTGAAACAAGTTCATAATTTTTCTTTCGTGTGGCCTTTTAGAAGACAGTAACACATTTTAAAAATTGTGCGTATTTAAAAGTCTAACTGGCTACAGATGACGGTGGTTATGAAAACCGAAATATTAATGTTTTACTAATAATAAAATCAAAGGCAATGGAGAGCTGCACTCATTAAATTAAGTCAGGTTTCTTTCAATTTTCTGCCAAATGAAGGGAATGTCTTCCGCAACTGCATTATGGTAATTCACAATTTTAGAACCGTGGACGAACGAAGATATCTGCTGCTGGTCATGGTTGAAAAGGAGGGTAGGGAATTACCAAAAGCTGAAAACTTACCTGGCTGTGACAATACAGTCACTAACCCTGAGTTGAGTGGAGGCCAAGTCCCTCTAGAAGACAAATACTGTTATAAAAGTGAAAGTGAAAGCAAATAATGGGCTGGTTTTAGTTCACAGACCTCAGGGAAAGTGTTACAACCTGCAGTATATGTCCACTTGCAAGCGCAGTGGTCGCGTGTCCACTGTTGGGGCTGGATCTCCCATAAAGGGGCTGGAGTTCGCCATCCTATGGAGGGTCACCTGGACAGCCTGCAGTATCAACACATTTTGCAGAACGTAATGGTGCCCTCTGTATGGATGCTTTATCCCGATGGTATAATCCATTTACAGCAAGACCACTCCTCCATTCATTATTCTTGTGTGGTTCAAGAATGGCTATCGCAGTAGGCCGACGTCAAACTCCTTGACTGGCCACCAGGAGCACCTGATATGAACCCCATCAAGAATATGTGGAGTGAGGTGAAAAGGACAGTGCAGGAAACATGGCCTGTCCTCCCTCCCAGAAATAGTGATGAGCTATGGGCCACTGTGTCAGACGCATGGGATGAAGTTGCTTCATCTACGCGTTACATTCGATCACTGATTGAGTCCATGACATGATGAATGAAATCAGTGGTCGAAGCAGAAGGGTTCTGGACGTCTTATTAAAGAAGTCAATTTCTGAAAACAGCCCTTTTAAGGGCTAAAGTATTAATTTTCATTTTGTACGCGTAGGTGCAATACTTTGCCGGTCCCAGTGGCCGGGCGGTCTATGGTCCCTCGCCTGCTGAGATTGTGGGTTCGAATCCCACCGGGGGCATGGATGTCTGTCTTTTGTGAGTGATGTGTGTTCCAAAGGCTACTGCTAGCATGCATTCAACTGCCTTGGCTACATAAACAAATATGCCGATAGTGGGACTCGAACCAACATAGTTTGTTTCCGAAGGCTACAGCTAGTATGCATTCAACTGCCTGGGCTACATATAGAAATATGCCAATAGTGGTACTCGAACCAACATAGTTTGTTTCTGAAGGCTACTGCTTGCACGTGTTCAACTGCCTGGGCTACACCTGCTGACAGTAAGAACGGAACGGTCCGGTCGACTCATCCAGCAGCAAAGCTAGCTAGCTAGCTAGCCTCACACCTGGGAAAGTTAATGAAGTTTAATTAATGTTTCAATTTCAAATTAAGCGCAAATGTATTGTTGTCTTCAGTTAATATATACGCGGTGTGATTTATTGTAATGAATGGAAGGCAGAGAAACGCCACAAATGCACAAATATGGGGAAAGGAAAATGACTCGAATTATGATGGCAAATGTACGTCACGTGACTTCCAGTTTGGGAATTAGAAAATTTCATGCCAATGGATTTTTGTTCGACTGAGTGTACACTATGATAAAACATGCAGTGCTGCAAAATTTATGGTTACAGCGACGCATATATATTAAAATGCTCATAGCAAAGTAACAGATGATAATCATGCATATGTTGGTACAACATTTCTCTCATAAAATGACTTACATAACAACATCCGGAAGTTTGGCACACCTTACACAGACATCCTGCCACACTGTAGTATGTGAAATCATACAAAAATAGGTAAAATTAAACTTAAAATAAGTTTCAGTAAAGGGAAAATGTGACAGCAATGACTGTAAGTGGAAGGCAGAATAGCTCAGTCAGTGTAGTGACAACCAGGGTTTAGTTCACCACACAGGTGGTGATTTCCCCAACTGTCACCACACCACCAGCACTTGCAACCCACCCAGACTCCTATTCAGTGGATACTGGGAACTTCTTGCCCACAAGTAAAGAGATCACAGCATAAAGCTGACCACTAACCTCCACGTCCTGCTGAGGTTAAGAATGTGTGAAGCTATGGCTCCACCCCACTATACATCTTCATAGTGTGGTGTTCTATTAAGTACCGAAGCAACTTTACCTTTGCTGATCCTCATACACCTTAAATAATCTCTGCCTTTCGTTTATTTATACTACAGCAAATGATGGTCATTCTAAAAGACTGAATACTTACTGGTTTCTCCTGTGGAGGTTCCAAGTCTTCAGGTGGGAGTGGTGGTGGATCCAAAAAGTATGCTGGGCTTTTCAGCAGGGAGTGTGTATGGTATTTTAACAGCCTGTGTGTGTCTTCATACCACAATGGTTTACGTTCCACACGCACAGCCCCAAACCAAGACCATGATAGAGGGGCTGGATTCTTGTGGCCTTCCAGCAAGTCCCATGGACTTACTCGCTGCTTCTCAAACACTTGCAACCCCTAATAAAACATTCCAGTACCTAGCATGAAACCTCTCGGAAGTCAATGCAAAATTGTTAAGCATAAAACCTACAAAGAAAAGAATATGTATTCATGAAAAACAATTTTCTTCTACATGAACAAACTTCATCAGAAATATGTAACATCAACAAAGTAGTTTCCACACCACTTTAATACCAAATGTACATGTTTTCTTATCTATGGGGGCAAGTCATACGAAAACATTAAAAGTGTAAAATAAAAATCAAGACCCTACTGTGTTCAGCTGCAGGCACAGCAAGTTATCAGCAGGATTAGAAGCATACTTGAGTGGCAGATTTGGCAAAATGTTGAAAAATGACAACTATGCACTGAAGTTAGCTAAATTAATGATAAAATTATTTAAGGTTTTCATCACACACACACACACTAACATACTAAATTGGCTGCAATACTGACAACCTGTTTATTGCTGACACGTTCTGCCCTTATTTGTAACTCTTATAAACTCTGCCACCTTCTGAATACTAATGCCTTCTGGGATGTGATGACAAGTATGGTATAAAGTCCTGATTTTTGGAGAAACCTGACATGTGGAAGAATAAGCTGAAGTGGGGGCAGCAGCAGATTCCTCCATTGTGTTACTACCTGTCTACAAATCAGTGTCACATCCCAGATGACAGTGGTCAATACTCATCCTGTAAGAATGTCAGACACTAAGCACAAGTAAATGTTCATAGTTTATTTTATGTTTGGTGTGTGCAGCTCTGACTGATACAAAATCGGCTAAATTCAAAATACTAATCAGTAATATTACACACACTTCATTATCCCAGCAGGAGCTGCAAAAGTTCAGTCAGTACTCTGACTAGGCCACAAAACTGGTTGATCAAGGAATCATGCTTGGTTTCCAGCAGAGGTACAAGATCTTTCTCTTCTCCAGAGTCCAGATTGGCTCTGAGGTCCACCTACCCTCCTATTCAATGAGTACCAGGGGCTCTTACCCCAGGTGTTAATCAGCTGGGAAATGAAGCTGACCACTCACCTCTATCCATCGCTGAGGTTAAGAATGAGTGGAGATACACCTTGTCATCCCCACATGCCTTCACTCTGTGGTGCCTAATTAAGTACAGGGACAGGTGTACCTACTCCAGTTATTATACTACGGCTGTGGATACTACTGATGACAGTACGACAACACTCAAGATTACCAACGCTCTGCCAACTACCATCTTCATCTCTAGCCCCAGAATGAATAATGTTTATCATTCACCACCATCCACCAACCACAGGTCACCATATTTTCACATCTCCCAACGTCTGTGGCCGTTACAAGAGCAGCTTTAGTGCTATCAGCTACCATTGGCTTGGTGAATGTCCCAAACCCTACATCTGTTCTGCAGCTGTAGTTGGCCAAACTTCCCTTAAACTTTCCTATAAAACCAACACACTTTCTTCCTTCCTACTATGTCAGCAACACCTGAACCAAATTTTGTCAGTCTGAAAATTGAGGCAGTGCATTCCTCTGAAAGTCAAAGCAAACCAACAAGGTATGGTATAAACACCCTCAAGACAGCAATCACAGGGAAGTAAGCAGGAGCAGGGTCATCCATGGCTTCAGTACAGACTCTGTTATTATATTTGCAACAAGAAGATGCTGACGAGAACACATCCTTCCGTATATATGTACAACAAAAATACATACAAAGATAACACGAAAGTTAAATTTGTTACTCTGTATCCCCCGACATGTCACCCATGAAACAGGAAAAAATCTTTGTACTTTTTGCACATCTGCCTACAGGCTTCAATGTATTTTTAACACCTGTTAATTAAGCACCACTTTTATATAAAAAGCAATCCCATTACAGGTCTGGACAGGCACAGAGGGTTCCAGGAAGTTGAGGCTCCCAGATTTCAAGACAATTGGCACATGAAGGTGGTAAGGTTGTCAGCCCTATGCACCAGCCACCTTTACCCCCCAGGAAATATTCCTGGTACTCATTTCTATTAGACGCTAAGTCAACCCCAGGGCCATAGTGTGGCTGGCAGGATTATGTCAATAAAAAATTCCAATGACACCATCAGGAATCGAACCTGCAACCTTCCGATTTGTAGAGCAGTGCCTCAACTAACTGCACCACTTTTATATGCATGTAAATAATGTTCTAATCAATTTTAATCCTATTATATTCACTATTTACTATTACAGCCTTATTATAATGATATTATGTGATGTAGGATCCCATGCTAACTCAGCAATATATTGTAAGTGTGGCATTTAACTGCATTTTTTACTTGCAATTAAATCTTGTATTAGTCAGTTCATGAATTATTCAATCTGAAACAGCTAGCTATGTGGAATGAAAAAATATATGTTGTGTTTTAGGTAAAGGTCTATCATCTTTTATTATAAGCTTCTCTTTATTTACCTGCTTTTTGTCTATTGAATCAAACCCAGCAATCTTATTTCCCTTGGTGTCTGTGAGACATCCCATTGGTTGGCACACTACTACTTCTGCTGTCACTTTTAGCAGTGGTAACAGCTGCCGAACATGCTGGATGGACGGTGAGTAACGATCGCCCAACTCCTGTGCAAGGAGAAACACACAGCTTCACACAAGATTCATTGCAGAACTGTGACTCAACATGAAAGCCAGTAAAATATATGATAACCACCAAATTACTTTAAAGGAATGTTATTAAATTTTATAACTTGTAGTTATATCCACATACATCTGAAAATTTCTGATGTGTAGATACAGGAGACAAAATTAAATGTGCCTTGCTTCATTTAATATTGGAAAGTCTGAACAACTCTGGTCATTGATTCAAATACATAATTATATATGAGAACTTATGTCTGGATATACAGTGTTTTATACCATATACCAACAGTTCCCATACTTTACCAGTTCACAAAGTCCTTAGGCCTAAAGAAATACCTAACACTTCTGTTTAATAAGTAGTTAGGTTCAAACAACTTAATAACTATTTGTCCTAACAACTCAGTAGCCATTTTAAATACTAATATACATAAACTGGGGGAGGAAAAAAAATAGCCTGTGGTGTCCCAAACACAGTGTGGGAATCGCTGCCATGTTTTATATACAACCAACGGATAAAGCAAGAGTACATCCTTCCAGTCACCTGATGACAGAAGTACAGCAAGCCCCTGAAACAATGTGCTTCTAAACCAAACCCAGCTAATGGAAAATTTCCAACATCTCAGCTTACTTTCTTCTGAAGTTTGTGCACAGGAATGACAGGCGGCATGAAATTTACATATTTGAGGATTCAGGTCTTTTGGGGTGTGATGCTGTCACTGGGTAAATGGCTCCCAACATTTGAAGCATCATGGTGCCTTCAAAACTACGGGAACCAACAGTCCAACAGCACACTGTCACATTCCAAAGACCTGAATTCTCAGCTACACCAATATGAGAACCTAAAATCTCACATCTTTATATTTTCTTACACAGCTTGTGTTTTCCTGTTATTTTTCACTGAACATGGTAAAAAAGTGAGGCTGGAAATGAAAAGAATGAGGAATAGTTGACATATCTTTCACATGCGCCAAACTCTCCATGACTTTCACAGTAACTCATTAAGTAAATGAATATTACAAACCTTTTTAAGTTTCTTCATGAGATTCTGATAATGCTTACGGTTCTCTTCTTTTTCAGACTGTGAATCTGAGACAAGTGTTGAGTGTATCAATGTTGCCAACATGTCTATCACAGTTGTAAAAAGCTCCCTGCAAATATTTGAAATAATTAACTAAAACCATACAGTACTCCTTGAAAGGTGCTCAGTTACTCAAAAAAACTCCCCACTTTGCAGAACCAAAGATCCAGTATTGTATTTGAAAGAGCACACAGCAATCAGGTAGACTAACAAATTATTATTTTATCATATACAAAATAAATGTAAGCTTCAGTATTTTGGGTATTCTAGAACCAAGTTCTTATATAACAAATTTTAAAAAAGCACAAAGTGATCATCTTGACAAGACCCAAATGCTTTTGAACACTACTGTGGAAATTAAAAGTTGAAGTATAACTGGCTAAGAGAGACAGCCACAAAAATGGTGAAAGTATTAAACAAAAAAATTAAGTGTTGAAAAGAAGAATGCTACAATGATAAAATAAAAATTAATTTAGAAGTTATGTCAAAAAAGTAATGTAGTCCCTGTGCACACTGTGAAGGCATATAGGGGAGTGGAAGTATAGCTCCACACATTCTTAGCTGCAGCACTAGAAGGAAGAGCGTGGTCACTTTCTTGACCCAGTTACATCACCCCGGAAGAAGTAGGTCCCAGCACCTGCTGAAATGGAGGCTTGGTAGGCCCCTCTGTGTGTTTTGAAAGAGAGGAATCTGATCCCTGTTAGAAGGTGAAACATGATCCTTCAGCTGTCTGGCCTATAATGCATTCACTATACCAACTGCACAAGGCTAACTCCCATTTTAAAAGGGGAAAGAAAAAAGGGGTATAACAAAGTTACATAACTGAAAACTTGAGATGTGCGACATCACAACACCTAGCTGTTCGGTGAAACAAACTGACCAGTACCTTCTGCTTAATATATTTCAGCTATACGAGATTCTAGTTTCAATATACAGTCAAGCCCAGTTACAATGTCATCAAAGGGACCAAATAAATTGTGTCATTATAAATGAGTGTCGCTGTACGCCAGGTGTGCAGTAAAAGTGAAAGAGAAGCATTTCAAGACACAATACAGGCCAGCACACATATTGTAGTGCCCCGTAGAGAAAATTTTATTTTATTCTATTCCAGTTCATTTTATATATTTCATACATGCTGCTAGCACTTTAAGGGATGGCTGGGCACATCTCCCAGTCGAACAAACAGGAAGGCCAGATCACCTATCACTCACATAGCAACAGCAAACCAGTTGAAACTGCAGACAACTGTTGCTAGGTGAATACCAGAAATGCTGACTTTAGCTGAGAAGTGTGGTGTAGCTTGGTAAAGC
>Ga0123355_10022338_pt1 | contig 10141 bp, 8 predicted proteins | sample TergutEmb28metaG_3_FD_89872 | JGI IMG/M metagenome (GOLD analysis project Ga0123355, IMG submission 89872) | Embiratermes neotenicus P1 segment gut microbial communities from Petit-Saut dam, French Guiana - Emb289 P1 | ecosystem: Host-associated > Arthropoda: Insects > Digestive system > Gut ...
CATCTAGCAGCATCAGAGGATTGCGACTGCTGACCTGCTTCAAAGCAGAGATTATCCTTCCGGGCATTGCACCGATGTATGTTTTTCTATGGCCACGTATCTCAGCCTCGTCATGAACACCACCTAGCGAAATCCTTGCCAGCTTTCTGTTCAAGGCACGTGCTACACTGATAGCTACAGATGTCTTCCCTACTCCGGGTGGTCCTACAAGGCATATAATGGCTCCTTTTATGCTTGGTGAAAGCTGCCTTACGGCAAGGAACTCTATAATGCGCTCTTTTACTTTATCAAGACCAAAATGATCATCATCAAGGATTTTACGTGCTCTGGAAATATCAAGACGTTCATTTGTTTTCAGTCTCCACGGCAACTCAAGGCAAATCTCTATGTAGTTTCTGATAACGGAGGATTCTGCCGACCCATACGATTGCTTTTCAAGCTTATCGACTTCTTTCAGGATCTTCATTTCAGTATCATCGTCGAGCTTAAGTGCGATTATCTGCTCTCTATACATTTGAAGTTCATTTACTTCACCGTCAAAGCCATCGCCAAGTTCTGATTGCAAAACCTTTAACTGTTCACGCAGTACATGATCCCTATGATTACTTTCAAGCTTTGCTCTAAGCTTTGTGTCTATTTGACGCTCAATAGCAAGAACCTCTATTTCGCGTGCAAGAATGTCGCAAACAACCTCCAGCCGCTTGATCGGCTCCAGAGTTTCGAGGATCAATTGCTTACTTTCAGGTCTTGTATATATGTTCTGTATTATGTAGTCTGCAAGAACGCCCGGATCTGTGATCGCGAACAGGTTCAAAACTGTTTCTTTTGTTACTCCGGGAGAAAGTGCAGCATATGTATCAAACAAATTGACTGCTTTACGCATCAAAGCTTCTATTCTGGGTGTCTGTTTTGAAAGTATTTCTTCGGCAATCGGCTCAACCTCAGCAATGAGGTACTTTCTCTCTTCGCGCATTGAAAGAAGTCGTGCACGGCATTTCCCTTCAACAAGCACTTTCATGCCACCACCGGGTATCTTTAATACCTGCTTGATATAACAAATCGTGCCGATTTTATGAAGATCGCGTTGACTCGGTGTCTCTTTAGAAATATCCCTTTGTGCAAGAAGGAATATCCTTCTGTCCGTATTAGACGCAGCATCAAGTGCTCCTGTCGATTTTGTACGCTCTACATCGAAGTTGAGCAGCATGTTCGGGAATACTGAAAGCCCGCGCAATGCGAGCAGAGGTAAATGTTCTATTATTATGCCACTGTGACCACTTTGAACGTCCATTATAGTACTCCTGTTTCGCTACTTGATCTAAGCCGTTAACTCTAACTTGCTGACACTACATCAGGGTCGATTTTTTGTTTCTTACGCTTGGTTAACAGAGGTGGCGAGTCGTTAACAATACATTCTTTTGAAATCGTCACTTTATCGATATCTGTATCCGAAGGTATATCAAACATAGTCTGGAGCATCGTTTTTTCCATAATACTACGCAATCCACGTGCACCTATCTCCATATCGATCGCCTTGTCGGCTATTGCACCAAGTGCGTCTTCCGAACTCAAGTGTAACATTATCATAACCCAGTAACGTCGTATACTGGCGCACGAGAGAGTTCTTTGGTTCCTTGAGTATCCGTATCATATCATCCCTTGTTAAGGACTTAAGCGGTGCAATGACCGGTAAACGTCCGACTAGTTCCGGTATAAGCCCGTACTTGAGTAAATCATGTGATTGCACTTCTTTAAGTATCTCGCTGATATCTCTTTCTTTCTTTGTTTTGATTTCAGCACCAAAGCCAATACTTTTTTTATCAAGCCTGTTTTCAATTATCTTGTCTATTCCTTCGAATGCACCACCACATACAAAGAGGATATTTGTTGTGTCGATGCTTATAAACTCTTGATGCGGATGCTTTCGCCCACCTTGTGGCGGCACATTGGAAACTGTACCTTCAAGGATTTTCAACAGTGCCTGCTGGACACCTTCACCCGATACATCTCGGGTTATGGAAGTGTTCTCGCTTTTTCTTGTGATTTTATCTATTTCGTCGATGTAAATGATACCTCGTTGTGCAGCATCAATATCAAAGTCCGCAGCTTGTAACAGCCTGAGCAAAATGTTCTCAACATCATCACCTACATATCCTGCCTCTGTAAGCGTTGTAGCATCAGCGATAGCAAACGGAACCTTCAGTATCTTCGCCAGCGTTTGTGCGAATAAAGTCTTTCCGCTTCCTGTAGGTCCAATGATGAGAATATTGCTCTTTTGCAATTCTGTTTGGTTATCATCTTGATTTACTAAACGTTTATAGTGGTTGTAGACAGCCACAGCAAGTGTTATCTTTGCATCATCTTGCCCGATCGCATAATCATCCAGCGTGTTCTTGATGTCGACCGGTTTGGGCAATCCCCCAAAGTCAATAGCTGTGTCATACTTATCCGGTTGTACGATTTTCATAGGAACGAACTCATACCCGAGAATACTTGTGCATAGAGAAACACATTCGTTGCAAATATACGATGCACCTTGACCTGCAATTATACGATCGACCTGATCCTGACGTTTGCCGCAAAAACTACAACGTACACCTTTTGTTTCGTCATATCTCGCCATAATTAAAGTACATTCCTTTCAACGTTCTATTTCCTTTGCTCGTCGTGACTCTGTTAACGTTTTGAGATAACGTTGTCAATGATCCCAAATTTCTTTGCCTCTTCAGCGGTCATAAAATTATCTCGTTCTGAAGCGTCGCGCACCTCTTTAACTGTTCTTCCGGTGTTCTCAGCTAGTATTTCATTCAATCTTTCTTTTGTACGTTGGATCTTCTCTGCATGGATTTGGATATCAGTTGCTTGACCCCTGAACCCCCCACTTGGCTGATGGATCATCACTTCGGCGTTCGGCAGAGCTGTACGCTTGCCCTTTGCTCCTGCTGCAAGCAAAAATGCGCCCATACTGGCTGCCATTCCAACGCATATTGTTGCAACATCAGACTTGATGTACTGCATCGTATCGTAAATAGCAAACCCAGAAGTTACAGAACCACCGGGGCTATTGATGTAGAACTGTATATCCTTGTCCGGATCTTGGGCTTCCAGGTAAAGTAACTGGGCTACAACAAGACTTGCTGTTGTATCATTAACTTCTTCACTTAGAATAACTATTCTGTCATTAAGTAATCTTGAAAAAATATCATATGATCGTTCGCCGCGTGATGTCTGTTCTACTACAATCGGTACTAAACTCATTACCTACTCCTTATCAGCTGTTTTCTTACTTGAAGTTGATTCTTTCTTCGCTGTTTTGCTTGCTGCCGGTTTCTTTCCGTCCGTCTTGCTTGCCGCCGGTTTTTTTGTTTCACTTTTCTTGGCAGCGGCTTTTTTTGTTTCTTTCACCGGGGGTTCTGCCTTATACTCCTCAACTATGGCATTGTCAACTACGAACTTGATTGCAGCACGTAGCTTTAAGTCACGAATAATATCCTTTCTGGGAATCTTCTCTTTGACTTCATCCGGCTTGATTTTGAATCGTTCAGCAGATTGATTGATTTCTTCTTCGATTTCCTCATCGCTTATTTCAATTTTTTCCAACTCAGCGACTTTTTCCAGAGCCAACATTCCTCTGACTTGCTTTTCGCTTGTATCACGCATTCTTTCTTGGAATTGCTCAGGTGTCACACCAAGCATCTGCATGTATTGTGCGGGCTGCATGCCATATGCTGAAATCTGCCGCGTAAGATTATTCATTGAGGTTTCTAAATGTTCTTCTATCATTGCTTCCGGTACATCAGCCTCAAGAGTTTCTACGAGTTGATCCATAAGATGGTTTTCGAAGGTCTCATCAACATCCTGCTGTCTTGTTTTCGTCAACCTGTCTCTAATATCTGCTTTGTACTCCTTAAGTGTGTCAAACTCAGAAACATCCTTCGCAAACTCATCGTCAAGCTCCGGTAAAATCTTCTCTTTTACTTCATTGAGTTTTACTTTAAATAAAACAGCTTTTCCGGCAAGGTCTTCTTTGTAGTTGACAGGGAAAACGAGATCTAAATCGCGTTCTTCTCCAACTTTCATACCTACGACTTTTTCCTCAAAACCCGGGATAAACTGTCCGGAACCAAGCTCAAGCTCGTAATTTTCTCCTTTTCCACCTTCAAAAGCCACATTATCTACAAAACCTTCAAAGTCTATAACAGTGATGTCACCGTTTGCAGCAGGTCGTTCTGTTTTCTCAATTCGTGCATTACGAGTTCTGACCGAATTCACTTCATTCTCAACTTCACTTTCAGGGATATCAACGCTTGGTTTTTGCGCTTTTAGCCCTTTATACTTTCCTATCGCTACTTCCGGCTGTAAGGCAGCTATCAATGTTACTTCAGCACCTGAACTGCCTTCTTTTATATCAACATCGGACACTTTTGGATAACCGACAACATTAAGATCAGTTTCTTTCATCGCAAATCGAAGCGTTTCAGGTAAAATGTCATCCAATGCATCGCTGAGAAATATCTCCGGCCCATACATTCTTTCTATTATTTTACGCGGTGCTTTACCTTTGCGGAATCCCGGCACAGCGATACGGCTTCTGTTTTTGATGTACGCCTTATTGACCGCAGTCTCCAACTCCTCCGGCTCAACCTCGATCACCAGCTCAATTTCATTCTTCTCTTTTTTTTCTGTACTCTTAAGTTTCAATCCTATATTCCTCCCGACTATTTATGCGCACATGGCACACCAAGATATTTTACCAAGAATGCATTAAAAATGCAAATCTTTTTACTATGATAAGCTTTGGTACTCTACAAGAGAAGAGTAAACCCCACCCTTCTCGATCAACTCCTCGTGAGAACCGCTTTCAACTATCTTTCCGTCTTGAAGCGCAATGATCAGATTCGCCTTCTTTATCGTAGAAAGTCTGTGTGCAATAACAATGATAGTTCTTTGGCCGATTATTTTTGTGATAGCGTTTTGTATCTCTCGTTCTGTCTCTGTATCTACCGCAGAAGTTGCCTCATCAAGTAACAGGATCGGTGAGTTTCTAAGTACAGAACGAGCGATCGAAAGTCGCTGTTTCTGACCGCCACTTAGTCTGACTCCCCTTTCACCGATCAAAGTATCATATCTCTCAGGTAATGAATCAATAAACTCATCAACACATGCGACCCTTGCTGCTTCTTCTATCATTTGCGGAGTAGCATTTTCGGTCCCGTATGCAATATTCTCTCCAATAGTTCCGTTAAACAGGAAAACATCTTGTAATACAAGGCTGAGTTGATTACGCAAGCTTTCAAGTGTCATGCTCTTGATATCGATCCCGTCCATCGATATAGATCCGGATGTTGGATCGTAAAATCGTGCAATGAGACCGGATATCGTACTCTTACCTACTCCTGTCGGACCTACTATTGCGATCATTTGACCTGCCTTTGCCTCGAAACTTATATTGCTTAGAACTTCTATATCATCCTGATACGAAAAAGACACATCACGAAACTCTATTTGTCCGCTTAACCTTTCAACGTCTTTTGCATCCGGGCTGTTTTTTATATCAGGCTCAACATCGAGAATCTCAAACACACGTTCGGTACCTGCAAGCCCCTGCTGGACATCCTCGACTATGCGCGTAAGCATTGCTACAGGGGCGTAAAACAAGTTTAGATACAGCAGGAATGCTACAACATCTGATATATTCAGACCTGTCCTGAGCGCTATTATCGGCCCGGCTATCAAGACAATGATCGTTCCGAGTGTAGTTATAAACGCAACAGACGGGTGCAGAATACCTGAATAGAAAAGCGCTTTGATTATATCCTTTGAGAATTGAGTGGACTTAGCAAGTACCTTTGCTGATTCCTGCTCTTGCTTATTAAATACCTGTATCTCCTTGATCCCGGAGAAGTTGTCCTGAAGCACTGCATTGAGCTCTGCAATCTTCTCTTGCGCGCTTTTAAAATGCTTTCTCATTAGTCTCGGCAACATCGATACCACTGCTATAAACGGGATTGGAATACAAACCAGAAGGGCAAGCGTCGGGTTCATAACAAAAAGAATAATCAGTACACCAACGATAGTTAATAAGTTTGTAGTTATCTCCGGTAAAGCGTGTGCGATCAAGCTTTCAAATGTTGCTGTATCATTGATCACTCTGGACATCAACTGACCTGTTTGCTTATCGTGGTAATAACTCATTGACAAGTTTTGCAAATGATCATATACGATTCCGCGTACTTTGTTTACCATGTTCCACGAGGCAACATGTGACAGATAGTTATTCAAAAACTGACATACACCTCTTAAGGCAAAACAAGCGAGTAAGATAAGAGCTAGTGTCGTTATCCTGTCGATTGAAGTTGAAAGCTCACCACTCTCCATAATAGCAATTATTCGCCTCGTGATTTCCGGCGCAAGCAAATTAACGCCTGTGATAACAAACAAAGCGATCGTTGCAATAACGATCAAATGTGCCCAGGGACCGGCAAATCTAAATAAGCGAATCAATTTTTTCATTTTTTCTCCTGTAAAATAAGCACCCCCACAATGCAATGCACCTTACAAAAGTGCTCGCGTCGCGAGGGTGCGTTAATTTTTACTTTATTATTCTATATCGAAATCGATTTGCGTAGTTGGTGGAGGCGGCGGTTCTGTCGGTGGTGCAAGCGGCGGTGTCTCTGCAGCAGCTCGTGCTGCCTGGCGAAATCTCTGTCTTGACTGTTTTATCTCTTCCAAAGCGGCTGTGAGTGCCTCCTCAGTACGATGCATCGCATCATCCACATACTCGTTTGCGACACGTCTCAGCTCAGTAGATGATGATTCAGCATAATTGAGCATCTCATTACTTTTTTGTCTGGAAACTTTTATTATTTCCTGATCATCAATAAGTTGCCTGGCTCGTTCCTCTGCTGTTCGCTTTATCGTTTCCGCTTCGCGTTTTGCATTGTTTATAAAATCAGCACGTGCATCGAGAAGTCTTTTTGCTTCAGCTATCTCTGTTGGAAACTGACCTCGGATCTCATCAAGGATATCCAAAGCTTTATCTCTTTCAATGATACATTTTTCAGCTCCAAGAGGAACTCCCCACGCTTCGGTTATCATTGCGTGAAGCATATTTAACATTTCCGGAATCCTGCTGCTCATTTGAACATCATCCCTTCACTTTCTACTTTCCTGACGACATCTTCTATGATCTCGTGCGGTACAAATGTCTTAAGATCCGCGCCATATCTTGTCATTTCCTTAACAGCCGATGAGCTGATATATGTATACTTTTCGCTGGATGGCATAAAAAGCGTCTCTATCCCGGGTTCAAGTTTTCTGTTTATAAGAGCAATTTGAAACTCTTTGTCAAAATCAGATACTGCACGCAGTCCCTTGATTATTACCTTAGCATCTCTTGCTTTCATGTATTCGACAAGCAGATCTTCTGAGGATTCTACTTTTACATTTTTGTATCTAACTACAGTCCTCTTGATGAAGTCCACTCTTTCTTCTCGGGTAAAAAGCGGGCCTTTGTCTGAGTTTATCATCACACACACATATAGTTCGTCGAATACCGATGCTGTTCGTCTTATTATATTGAGATGTCCAAGTGTTATCGGGTCAAAACTTCCGGGGTAAACAGCTATGCTCATGTTGCTCCTCGTGTGTATTTTGATATCTTAATGCTTCCGTATTTGTACTCCTTCTGGAGCGTGTATGGCAATGTCACTTCAGGCGTTGTAGTATCGACTTTTAATTCGCATATTATTATACCATTAATGTTAAGTTTGTCAAACTCAACAATTTTAGAAACAACCACTTTCACAAGATTTGAATCGTACGGCGGATCGACGAAAATTAAGTCGTACTTCTCATCGCTTTCAATGAAACGCAGAGCGTCACGTGAATATATAGAAGCTCTATCTGACAAGTCACATATTTTGAGATTGTCGCGTATAAGCTTGACAGATTCCGAAGCCGAATCTACAAACACAACACTCCTTGCTCCGCGCGATAATGCTTCGAGACCTAACTGACCCGTTCCGGCGAAGAGATCAAGCACCCGCCTGCCCTCAATATCAAATTGGATGATATTAAAAATAGACTCTTTTACCTTATCGCTTGTTGGTCTGATTTTTTCTCCCTGTGGTTCTTTAAGTTTTCGTCCTCTTGCGACACCACTAACTACTCGCAACGTCGTTCTCCTTCGCTTTTTTTTCTTTATTAAGCATTGTTTTTGTCCTGAGATTTCTATGGTATTCCACCGCAAATCTATGCGCTTCCTCTTGTATAGTACCTATAAGTGCAAATACTGCAGGATTTGCAGAAAGCCCTATCTCTTCTCCATCAGGCGACACAAGAGCTCTTGTTCTGTGTTTCTCATCCTTGACCATGCCAAACACAGGCACTGATTGCTCCAGTTCAAGGAGTTGCTTTCTTACTACTGAAGCATGATTAGCTCCGCCATCAACAAACATTATATCCGGCAATATTGAGAATTTATCGTCATTTGCAAGATACTTCTTTATCCTTCTCGATACGACCTCCGCCATGCTGCCATAGTCATCCTGGCCTTTTTTTGATTTTATCTTGAATCGTCTGTAGTCCTTCTTGCTGGGCTTCCCTCTTACAAATACTATCATAGACCCCACTATATCAGATGAGCCTGTATTAGATATATCATATGCCTCTATCCTATCAGGAGTCGACTCGAGATTTAACGCCTTTTCCAGCCATTGGTGAGTTTTGAGCACCTTCTCTTTATATAAAGCTGCATGCTCATCTATAGGATCTTCTGAGAAAAACTGTTTCTGCTCAAGCACCTTTATTGCTTTTATACGGTCGCGAATCAAAGCAGCAACTTCAAAGGAAAGGTCATCTGAAGCTTTTGTCATTTCCTTTGTGAGTTTCTTTATCAGACTTCCGGTTTTACCCTGAAATATATCGATCGCTGCAGCTATAGCATTTCTATAATCATCTGCAAGCTCCGCTTTTTGGCAATATGCACGGCAGTTTCCCATATCATTGTTCAGACACGGGCGTTGCTTGCCTATCATCTGCTTTAGATTTTTTCCACATGTTGGGATTTTTAGAGCTTTGCTGACCGCAGCAACTGCCTTTCGTGTATCTTGTCTCCCTCCGTAGGGGCCAAGATACAGTGCATCGTCATCGCCGGCATTAGGCACGATCTTAAAAACCGGATACTCACTTTTTATGTCTACACGTATGACCGGATAACCTTTATCATCACGAAGTTTGACATTATACTTCGGCATGTACTCTTTTATTAACGAGTTCTCAAGAACAAGCGCTTCAAACTCCGACTCAACGATGATAGCGTCGAAATCTGTAATCTTTGATACCATCAGATCGGTTTTTATATCATGATTAGTAAGCCCATCGGTGCCACGTGCAAAATAGCTCCCGACACGGTTTTTAAGACGAGCGGCTTTGCCAACGTATAAAACATTGCCAATCTCATCTTTCATCACATAAACGCCCGGAAGCAATGGCAATCCCTGCGCCTTTTCTTTTAAACCGTCAGTCATAACTAACTTCCTTGCCTTTTTCGCGCAGTGCTACGAATATCGGGAACTGCAAACTATGAAGTCCTGTCTTTTTGTCGCTGCTTTCTTCCTTGTATTTGACCTCAATAACTCTGCCGGGCATTTCTTCCCTCATCAGCCAAAACTCATCGCGTTGCTGATCTGTCATACCGGAGCCTACGTTTAAAGGATTACCTTTATAATCAACAACAAAAGCACCAAGCTTGCCTGAAAGTCTTCCGGAGCCTTCTTCAACCGATGTTACCTTTAAGTCGACTGTATAAAATCTCTTTATCTTAAGAATGCCATTATGTCTTTTGCATGAATATTTGCTATCCCGGTTGAGCATCAGCCCCTCTTTATCTTCACTGACCATGATATCCAGATAATGGTCAATCATCTTTTGATCGGTCCCGGTATATAGCACTGAAACGGTTGTAAGTGCATTGACTTCCAACTCGTCGATTTTTTTACCAAGTTCTTGTAAAGCCGCAAGACGGTCTTTATATGTCAGTAAGCTTTCACCTTTTGCAAACTCGCTTTTGGGAAGGAAGTCGAAAACGACAAATTGCATACAGCTTTTATCGGCATCATCCTGTCCTAAAAGTCCGGTC
>Ga0123355_10022339_pt1 | contig 10141 bp, 5 predicted proteins | sample TergutEmb28metaG_3_FD_89872 | JGI IMG/M metagenome (GOLD analysis project Ga0123355, IMG submission 89872) | Embiratermes neotenicus P1 segment gut microbial communities from Petit-Saut dam, French Guiana - Emb289 P1 | ecosystem: Host-associated > Arthropoda: Insects > Digestive system > Gut ...
CTCACTTATTGATTACCAAATACATATTGAAACTGGCAGGAATATGTGGTTTCTGTAATGTTAATATCTGTACATAACATCAAAGTAACTTGTGAGTGACATAAAGCCATTAAATAGAACTACCACTATACACTCCGAACACCTGTTCCGAAGCCAAAGTCGTTGCTGTGAGCTGCAGTCTACTGCAGGATTGTCACGGTGAAGGTCAAGCGGATCACGTCACGGACAGAGTATAGTACGCAGACACCAAAGAAGTCCACACTTTTCTCTGGCCAATATTTCCGTAACCATTGAACTTTGGATATAAGTGTTTTGGGTTACATCGGTATAGTTTGACCTAAGGAACACTCTCCCAAAGTCTGGCACATTCCTCCTGGGACACTCTGTATACTGCTGCTCACCACAAATAGCAGTAAAGGCATTTCCAGGGTGGATGCCAAATGACTATATGGCATAAGACAAACCTGTGAATCAGCCTCTTCAGCTCCAAATACTGCATACCATCACATATCTGGATTGCAAAATCACAAAGTGAAAGAATGGGAAAGCTGGCTCTGAGAGATGGTTCCTTCAAACACTCCAAAAGTGAACGGAGAGGGGCCAATTCTGTCACCTAAAAAATTATACCAACCACTAAAAATTTTACATAATGGACACGCTTTGTCATCATCTGTAATTGGTCTCTGAGTATGAAAGAGATTACATGTATATGTAAGCAATTATTAGCATAAAACTATATATTTTAAATTTGACCACATAAACGGGATTACAACTGTTGAAATAAAGTGAAATAAGTTGAAAAAATGTCTATAGAGCAAATTTTTTCTGGCATGTTTGCTCTGTTACTGTCCCTAGACTTTTAAATTTTCAGTATTTTCAAATACAATATTGACAGTGTGGTTTAAATATGTCTTCCCACATACAACACAACACAAACCATACGTTTTGTCAAAGGATACAACCAACTAGGTACACATTGCTGTATCATAAATACATTTATTATTTAATGTGTCCTACATGTTTCAACCTTCTCAGCAGCCTTCAAAAACACTATTTAATACCATAAGAAGGTGATCAAGTAGAATCCAACAGATAAAAAGGAACTAATAGCAATGACAATGACATATTACTTCCAGATGTAGCCAAAAATAATCAAAGAGCAATAACACCATTCATGTCCACTAATGTTAAATGAAGTGGTATTTTTCCTTGTGGGATGACAGACACTCCTTAATATTTACAGACATACAAAATACAGGGTGAGGACTGACATTTGCAAAGAATTACTCCTCTCTGTAACACCATAGGTCTCGCAAAATAAGCTGTCTAGGGAACTCAAACATGTGGAAGAAGTAATGCTGCAAGACTAATTGGATAATTACTCAATTCAATCAGAGTTGTAAATTTTAGATGAATGACACATAATTTAACATTAAGTTACAGAAGAATGTTTTTACTATTGTATTGTTTTTAACTACACCATAAGGTAACATAAAGTGAAACCTCTATCCATCATTCCTCCACACACAGTTTTTCTGCAATTACCACCCATTTCTTCCAGTCCCAAAACATGGCCTATATATAAACAATGTACTATATCAAATGCATCTTTCATACATGCAACAGTCCTGATGACATTCTTGTGGTATTACATGGTATCTCTGAAGATGACTGACATGGTTGAAACACGTAGAAGAGGTTAAACAATAAATGTATTAATGATTCCCGAAGGTGTACCTTGTGGGCTTTAATTGATAAAAATGGAGTACATGGTGAATATGTATTACAAAATAATAGATTCTGTCCGAATCTTAATAAACGATATACAGTCTGGTATAATATATACATATCTCAGAAAAAGTAAGATATCAGTCATGCTGGCTGCCATGTTTAGATCATCTTTTTTCTACAGTCCCAGTTTGTTTGGGACAGTCTGCAAGTAATGCCTCCCATTTTTCTTTAATGTTGGAGGCATGAATTTCTTAAAACTTTAATATGACATTGCTAAATGCAGAGTTATTCTTCAGTGTTGTGTTCCACCTTTGCCAATAGTCTTCCATCTTCAAACAAGTGCACGTATTCTCACCCCACAACCATTGCTCTCCTTCCTCTGCTACTGGTGCATGGTGTTCTGCAGTACCTCAACAATAATGCAATAATGCTTTCACATGTTTCTTTAAGATGACCAAACAGGTGACGATCTGAAAGTGCAAAGTCAGGACCATGTGGTGGGTGCAGAAACACTGTCCATACACAGTGATGACATCTGGCATACTCAGATGTCTGTATCCTTCCACTGTCATGGAGAGGCGCAACACTTCAGACATCTGCTGGACAAATGAACTCAACAAAGATGACTTCTTAGCGTTTCAATATAGCGACCAGTGGTCACTGCTGTCTCCCCAGGCCTTCCTCATCCAAAAAGACTCTAACCACAATTTTCCAGCTGATGACACATTCACGAATTTCTTCTAAGTGGGTATTTTGTGTGGCTATGTTCCACAAGATGCTGCTTTGAATTGGGTTCAAAATGGTGGACCCAAGTTTCAATTCCCTTTGACAATCAGACAGGAAACCCTCACCTCTGGTGTCATATTGGGAACAGTCACAATTGCTTTCCTTGTCTCTTTGTGTACATCTGTCAGCATCCACGGCATGAAAAGAGCAAAGACCTTAGAAAAGCCAAGCTATTCAGTAACTGCTATTACACTGTCTTTACAGATGGAACAGCTGGAGCATAAATCATCTGTTGTATTATCAGTTCACCAACCTGGTGGAATGTGTGAGGCATCACTCTAGTGCAAGTCTGAACACTCCACAGTTTGTCATAAGTGCAGCTTTGCCCATTTCAGCCTCTTGAATCTGTCTCACACATTGTGACACAGTACTCACATCCACACAAGCTTCACCATACACTTTCCACAAACATTAGTGAATGCTAGTCAGCTTCTCACCTGCAGCAACCAAGGACTCTATAACTGATCATTGTTGCAACCACATATTCATTTCTGTCATTTTAAAATCAACTGTGATGCTGCCATCTGCGGACTGACAGAGTTGCGAATAAAAGAATATGTTGGAGAATGTTCAAGAATTTCACTGATCCAGTGGTTAATCCCACAAAAAAAGAATGTAAGGAGATATAAACAGGAGGCATTACTGCCTGTTTTACATCAAAGAGAAAAATGCATGATCACATATAGCACAAAAACATAACTACATGAGCGTTTGTGTAAAGTGTGCTTTTTTTCTGTGATTTCAATCAAGATCAGAATATGTCACCAACTTTTAATAAAAAACCCAACTTTGAAATTTCCTGAAAATCAGTCCAGTGGGATCCCAGCTGCTTCATACAGACAGTAGGACGGACATGGTAAGGCAAGAAGTTGATTTTCACAACAGCTTTGCAAATACATCTAAAGATTATAATTAAAATGGATAGATGGAATGTCATAAATCTTCCCAACACAAAATTTTTCAGCTTATACAATGTAATTCCTATTTAATGAATACCTACAGGAATGGCTTTTGCCACACTGTGGCATTATGTAAACTATTCCTCTTTCTGTAAGATTTAATAAATACAATTATTATACAAATATTACCTTTACATTAGTTCTTACAGAAACTGTTTGAACACATATACTAGGTACAGCTATTCAAGAAATAATATAAACTAATTCTGAAAGCAACTCATGACACATAAAATTAACAAAGAGAGAAGAACTTGTTTCTACAAAATAAAGACAATTCATGGCAAGTAATATCAAAGTAAGTGTACCTATGTTCCCCTCTGCCTATCTACTCTCAACTCTCTGCATTTTTCTTCCGAACTCTTGAATAGTACTTTTGCTCAATTCCATGACCAAGACAACCTATCAGAAGTGTGTATAAGTGTTCATTTATAAATTTTGTTTTGTAACAGAACACAGTGGGCCAAAGTTGCTGCTCTGGCATTGTGGGTGAGTAAGTTAACTGGTACTGGACACTGATTATCCAATAACACTAGGCAGGTAAAACATTCTCAGTCTAGCACTTGTGTCAGGTGCTTGAAGGGCAAGCAAACCAATGTTCTGAGAAATGCCTCTGTCCTTGTCATCTGGGAACTGACAGAAGTTTTAAGTTATATACCATTCAGGTGTTTGTTTCATATGATTTTTTTTGACAAAAAGGCAATGAGTCGTCAACTGGGAGTAACTTGTAACTTACATGTGTACAGCACTCGTAAGTCCTGTTACTATAGACTGTTCTTCATACTCTGAAATATATGTTCTTTATGGTAATGTGCACTCCTCTCTACTTCCATGATTCCTTTACCCCAGTCTTGTGTGAAGGAAAAGAATTGGGTGCACAAACATAGGGAAACATAAGCTAATTAGCCAAGGCAAGCAAGCTGCATGTTCAATCATCTTATCTCGACTGAAAAGTGAGATGCTCATCCAGCTGAGTGTTGTGTCTCACACATGACAGTGCAGTGCATGATAAAAATGTTGTCTGCTGGGCAAAGACTGTTCACTTTCCACATTTTTGTAAATTATATGTCATGGTAAATATGCCAATGAAAATTGTGTACAAAAATATCCTGCACCAATGATAGCATGTAATATAATATACAGAAAATTTTCAGATTACAGGTTCAGTACTGGAATAAAATGAAATAGGAAAGTTGTATTTTTTTCCAACAAAGCATGATTTACATTAAGTAAAAATATAAACAGCTAAAATAGAAGCACCGATGTTACAAAAATTCGCATACAGATCATGAAGTTCCTGTATGATGCCAGAAGTACAGTGAGTGAGCACAAAATCAAAGGACAGTCTTTTGAAGAATAATAAATGACCTTGTGAACTGGGGCCTCCTATATTTCTGTCCAGATTTGAACTCAATTACTATTTGTCAGGAACATTGGAACAAACCAAATTCTGTGCAAGTAAAAGAAGACAACATTCAAAGAGGAACTACCAATCTTTCAAGTAAGGGAGTCCATCAAGTGTCAAAAAATATTTTCAGAAGGTGTGAGGCCTGGTCAGAAGTTGGAGATCAGCACTTTGAGACACTTGTACAAAATAAGGTAAGTTAAAAAGTATGGGAAAAATGGACTATTAATTTCTGAAAGATGTAGGCCTAATATGCAATAAAGCTCTCACAACAGTTGCCATGCTGAAGACTTTGGTGTGGGGAGGAGATAGAAGATGCGGTAAGTATATGCCACATGCAATACGTGACATCACTCACTGATTGTGTAGTAACATAAATATCAAATGTTGTGTCATTCAAAATCACAGTAAACTGAAGTACAAATTTCATAAGGTCCAATATTTCTTGCATTTAATGTGAGTTACTTATTGAATCCAAATTCTGTAACATGGGAAAGAAATGCACTATCTCACTGGGCTTCATATGACACCAAAAAAGATCCTCTCTAAACGTGGGATTTCACTTATTACAGTTTTTATATTCCCATTACATAATCGATGTGAAAAGGTAAAAATATCTCTATGCCTGAGAATGAAGGAGTACAGCAGAGAAGAGGCACTATTAATTTTAGCACTACACACAAAGCAGTGGAGAACTTCATGCTCAAGTGTTTTGACTTTGGGAAGACAGCCTCAGTTCACACCAGACAAGAGGCTGGGTGGGCCTCACTGCCAATCTTAATGCAGTGGTATGAGGAAGAATCCCACATCATGTCCATTTATCCAGTCTATCATTTTATTGAAGTGTACTGTCATATATTTATTACTACTTGTGTAATTCTAGAGTTCATGTCACACAGGTCAAGTTTTAAGAACACATACCTGCTGCGACTGCAGAGTGGCTTCAGGTGGAAGGTTAAGCACTTAAGGCGACTAGCAATCGTGGGACCCGTCAGTTGATGGTAAATCATCTGTACTCTTTTGAAGCCCTATGTTGCATTACACAGACACTGTCGATCAAGCAGTCTCTGGGACAAGACATTCCAACATCATCTCACGAGTCCGGCAGCAGCAGTAGTGCCTAATTACGCTTCTCTTTCTTGTGTGTAACTACTAATTATTAGTAAAGGCTATCAGTGGAAGTCTGTGAAAGTTACACTGCATAGCCATCACACTCCCTCACTCCTTCTAAGCAACAAAGTCGGATCCAATCCCTAACCTGGCATAATCTGAGATATGTCCGATCAAAATAGTTTCTTTGGTGGATACAACAGAAACTTCTTTCTGGTATCGGAAGTGGGGTAGAAGGAAGCCGCAGCTTGAAGCTAGCAGTATCAGAGGGAAGAACATATGGCACGGAGACAAGGAAAACCTACCAGATGGGAGGATCGAAAGGGAAAACAGGATTCTTGAAGTGCCTTGCCAAAAAGATGAACACACAAGCCACATTTAATAAACGGGTAAATAATAATAATAATAATAATAATAATAATTTCCCGTCATTCCTCAAGGGAACATAGGGTCCTCACAAATTTTCGCCATCTGACACGATTTCTGGCAAGTGCTTTAACTTCATTCCATGTTTTGCCTTGTTGTCTGATCTCTTCAAGAATTGTTCTGCGCCATGTTGTTCGGGGTCTGCCTCGGGATCTGGTTCCCTGAGGATTCCATTCTAAAGCTGCTTTTGCTATGTCGCCTGGTGGTCAACGAAGTGTGTGTCCCAGCCACCCCCACTTCCTTTGCTGAATTTCTAGTTTGATTGGCTTTTGCTTAGCTCTCGTCCACAGTTCTTGATTTGATATGTGGACCGGCCAGAATATATTTAGTATTCTGTGGATGCATCTATTGACGAGAACTTGGAGTTGATGTATGATGGTTTTAGTAAGCCTCCAGGTTTCACAGCCGTAAAGCAGAACGGACTTTACATTGGTGTCGAAGATCCTTAATTTGGTATTATTAGAATATGTTGTGGATCTCCAGACTGTGTTGAGCATTCCGAACACACCGCGGGCTTTCTTAATTCTCACTGCCACGTCTTTGTCTGTACCTCCGTTGTCCTTACTGATTATACTACCCAAATAGGGAAACTGTTACTTGCTCAATTTGTTGGTCATTCAGAAGGAGTGGTTGGTTGTTGAGGGGTATGGATGCGCATTTCTTTTGTTTTGCTGATATTAATTTTCAAGCCGATTTTGGCAGTTTCTTGTTGTAATCGTTGTAGTTTGGTTCTTATATCATTGAATGTCTGTGCTAACAGGCATATATCATCCACGTAGTCGAGATCTTCAAGTCTGTCGGTTAGGGTCCACCTTATTCCTCTTGGGGTATCAGTTGCTTTAGCCAATGCTGTGTCCAGAACGATATTAAAGAGGAGTGCAGACAGCACGCAGCCCTGTTTGACCCCGCTTCTTACGGGTATATTTTCGCTTTTCCTATTTCTATGGATAACTTGACATGTTGACTTATTATATAATTCCTTTATGATGTTTACTAATTTAGTTGGCACTCCACATTCAGTAAGTGTCTGCCACATAACTGAGTGTTTCAGAGAGTCAGAGGCTCTTTCAAAGTCAATGAATATCATGTAAAGTGGTGAACAATATTCGAGGGATTGCTCGACCACTATTCGCAGTGTGTTAATTTGGTCAACGCAGGACTTATGGGTTCTGAAGCCAGCTTGTTCTTTCCTCAATAATGGTTCGAGCTTTGCAATTAGCCGCTGGTACAAAAGAGTGGTGACCAGCTTGTTGATGGTATTCAGTAGCGTTATGCCTCTCCAATTCTTGCAGTTGCTTAAATCTCCTTTTTTTTTGTAACTTGATGATATAGTCATTTTTCCATTTGTCTGGGAAATGTTCAAGTTCCCATGTAGTCTTAATCAGGGGTTCCAGCAATGTTGCCATCATGTTGGGGCTTGCCATGAATACTTCAGGTCGAATATCATTGGGGCCAGCTGCTTTCTTTTTTAGTTATTTTATGGCTTTAACTATTTCTGTGTGCTTGGGGGGGGTTTTTTCATTTATCACGAGAGGGTGTTCGGTGGTATTTACCTCATGCTCGTGCTCTTGGGCAGAAGTGGACAAGATTTCGCCAAAGTGGTCTTGCCATCTCTGAACCTGTTCTTCTACTGCTGTTAGTTGTTTGCCGTCTTTTCCCCTTACTGCGGAGGTGGCGTTAATGAAGCTTTTCTTTGCTATTTGTCTTGTGATTCTGTACAGATCGCGAGGATTTTTAAAATAAACGGGTAAGTCTTTACTAATTAAACATGTCTGTTGAATCCACCAGTTCCAGTTCCCTGAGCACAAAGGCTCGTAGAACACCCACAATGGATGGTGATTTTTTAAGCGTGGGACAGTCACTTAAGTTAGTTCACTATTTTCATGGTAATAAACAAGAAGTACTGGCATTCATTGGGAATGTGGACATGGCATTTACTGTTATAAATCTGGTTCAGGAGAATGTGTTGTATAAGTCTGTACTGACTCGGATAAGTGGGGAACCCTGGACAGCAATAAGTCACAGAAACTTACGTATCTGGGCACAATTAAAAGAGTTTCTGAAGAACTCGTACACTGGGAAAAGGACACTAGATTTTCATACCAGGCAGTTATTTAAAGCTAGGCAAGGGAAAGATGAAAAATTCGCAAAGTGGATTCAGAGAATCCAGACGCTGGAACTGCAGTTTTGCGAGTCTGTCTACTCAACTGCGGTGATGGGGAGCAAGAAGGTATATTAGATTTGTCAGATAGAATGCGGAATATCTGCTTTGTGTAAGGCTTCTCATCAGACCACATCCAAACAATAGTTTCGAGTAGGAACTATCATAATTTTCATGAGATCGCAGAGACCGCTTTAGTGGAAGAGAGCACGATAACATCGAAACGAGACCAGTATAGGGCAGAAGGGAGCGCCTTACCCAGTTGTGGCTCCTGTGGGAAATTTGGCCACTCAAGCAAAAAATGTATTATTTTTTTGAAGGAAGCCATCCCGTTGTGAACGTATAACTATTTATTATATTAAGTCGTCGTTACACAACATATAAAACAGCTGTATTATTACAACTGGTTGCATTCGGCTACATGCTTTTGCTGTTACCCAGCCATCATCAGACCAACAAGAAATAGTGTTAATTAAGGTACGTTCATTAGTTTTTTCCAATGGGATCTCATTGTTTACATTAAAAACCTTTAAGCTTATGAGGCCTGTATTTATGGTTAAAATGTTACTGGATATAAAATTAAGTATAAAATGTATAACTTTTTGAATTTCCACTTCGCAGGGATGGACGTATGTTGTACCGCAGTCCGTAGTAACACTTTTCCAGAATGTGTATGATTGTATATGAATGTACGTAGGGGGAAGGATCGATCACGTTAAGTATCAATTAGGATTTTGATTATAATAGTTTTATAGTCATAACAGTTGTGAGTTGGTTTCCATATTATTATGTAATCGGGACTATGCGTCTTACACAGCATGTATTTTTTAGCACTGTGTTCTTGGATTTGATGCGGTTGTACACCTATATTATGCACGGTTCTGTGGACTTCCAGTTCAATATGATATAATTAATCTTATGTTTATTGCACCGTGCATTATCTTGATATTTGAGTAAAGTTGAGTAAATCCTACATATCGCCCAACAGAATGGTTTCCCACCCACAGTAATACATAAACTAAGACACCAAATAGAACACAAAACAGAACGCCCCACACCACACGACAGTAAAAACAAGAAATGGGCAACATTCACAAGCATTTCCCCGCAAATAAGAAAGGTCACCAACATATTCAGAAAAACAAACATCAAGATAGCGTATAAATGCCGCAACACCATAGCCAACCTGACTAAACCACCCAGAGACCACCACACCCCACCCCACAATAAGTGGGGAATCTACCAGCTAACATGCAACACAAGCAATCTGTCGTATGTAGGCCAGACTAGTCACAGCCTAAACATACGGTACCAAGAACACATACGATACATCAGATACAATAATCCCCAATCGGCATACGCTTTACACATTCTACAAAACCAACATGAATACGGCCCAATGAACGGTACTATGACCCTACTCAAACCCCTGAATAACCCAAACTTATTATTACCTTACGAACAATACTATATCCAATCCCTCCACCAAGAAAGAAGACTCATTCCGGAGCAGAGCCCAGGAGAAACCAACCCCCTGTTCCAAACGGTCATTAACCCCCAACCCCC
>Ga0123355_10022340_pt1 | contig 10141 bp, 7 predicted proteins | sample TergutEmb28metaG_3_FD_89872 | JGI IMG/M metagenome (GOLD analysis project Ga0123355, IMG submission 89872) | Embiratermes neotenicus P1 segment gut microbial communities from Petit-Saut dam, French Guiana - Emb289 P1 | ecosystem: Host-associated > Arthropoda: Insects > Digestive system > Gut ...
GAAGCAAAGATCAAAGAAGATCAAAGATCTAAAGATCAAAGATCTAAAGATCAAAGATCTAAAGATCAAAGGTGACGACGAAGCGAAGACAGCTACCCCCCTGCACGGCATGCTTTGGCCGTCACTCTGTTGCCATGCGCAGCCAAGATTTTGACAGGAGGAGTGGCGCCGGCATCGAAGTCTCCGGCGGCATGGCGCTTTAGGATCACGTTGCCCCGGCCAAAGAATATTGCGACCTCTCGCGCCCCGCGATCATCTTTCATATCGAAGCGCGGTTGGCGTCGAGCCCGGTTGCGAACTCAGAAACACATGTCAGAGATCGGTGCTACGAACGTGCGCGCACTGTGGTGGTGCCACCGCAGGTCGGTTTGGGTTACCCCACGCCCCGTTGGTTTCGCGACTGTACACGTTCACCTCTCAGTTCGCGCACTCTATAACTGATACTCGGACTCCACTCCCGTCATCAAGGTTTCCCGAGTGACGGAGTCTTGTGCGTTTGTGACGTTCAAGCGTCACTTCTGTTGGTGTCGAAGACTCCGAATCATCGCCATTCTAATCCGGTCTCGAGATATTGAGAACTAGAGCGTCTCCACCGGATGGCGCATCGATCGTGCATCAGGAACCCCGCAAGGCGCACGAACTCAAGAATTTACAGAACCGAGAGGAATCCAACTCTCGCCCATCCTCATCCTTGGTCGGGCTTCGGGATGCTAGTCAGATCTTTCTGTCGGCTTTTGCTGTCGTGTTGACTTCGACAATTTCGACTTTCGCCACCAGCACACTCCCTGTTTCGCTGGAAAGTTAAGGATTTACGGACTTCTCGGTTTGGCACCTTGGTTGCCTTTCCTTATCGCGAGGAGAGGGCTCATGTTTGAACGCTTTCATACAGGTTTCGCTGTGGTCGGCTTGGCGATTGTACTTTCCTTGCCGGCGCTCGGTCAGAATGCACAGATGCCAGCTGGCCAGAACGCAACCCTAATCGGCACGGTCACGGATTCAAACGGCGATACTGTGCCCAGTGCAGCGGTTGTTCTCAAGGGGTCTGATATTCATGACCAGCGAACAGCCACAACCACCCAAAACGGATACTTCGAGTTCCGGGACCTGCGGCCAGGGGTGCCCTATCAGATCGACATTAATGCCAAGGATTTTGCTGACTGGAACTCGCCCCCGATTACGCTCGAACCCGGCCAGTTCAAGATTCTGGCAGGCATCCAAATGCGAATTGAAACCGAGCGTACCGAAGTCAACGTCAAGTACGATCCAGTTGAGGTCGCGGCGGAGCAGTTCAAGGCGCAGGAACATCAACGCGTATTTGGAGTCATTCCCAACTTCTACGTTGCCTATGATCAAAATGCCGAACCCCTCACCACGAAGATGAAATTCCAGCTGGCCCTCAGAACTTCGACCGATCCGGTCACGGCCGCCGGAGTCATGCTGGTTGCCAGCGCCAAACAGGCTGGAAATAGTATTAACTACGGGCAGGGCTGGGGAGCCTACGGAGAACGCGTGGGCGCAGTCGCCGCCGACGGTTTCACCGACATCATGATCGGGGGCGCGATCCTGCCGTCGCTGCTGCACCAGGACCCTCGGTACTTTTATCAAGGGACGGGCACAACCGGTTCGCGAATCCGGCATGCGATGCTGAGTCCGTTTATTGCCAGGAACGACAATGGAACCTGGGGACCCAACTACTCAAGTGTAGGCGGCGATTTGGGATCGTCCGCCCTCGCGAACCTCTATTATCCCCAGTCGAATCGCGGCGCGGGCTTGGTATTTGGGAATTTTGCGATCGGCACCGCCGAACGCATCGGCGCAAATATCGCCCAGGAGTTCATTGTGGCCAGGTTCACCAAGCGCGGCGGGCACATAAATTAATCCTTCATAAACCAGACACTGCGTGCCGCGCACAAGCGCGGCACTTGTTTTTTGTGGCCAACCGCCTTCGACAGCCCCGGGAGAGCTCTTCCGCCTGTTGAATCTGTTTTGACACTTCGACTCTCCGGTTCGAACCTCCAGTTAAAATTCCATGCCTGCAGCCTTTTCCTTTTGGCCGCATTGCCTCGATGCCATGCGGCAGGCAAATCCCCCAGATTGAAGATCTCGCTCATCGACACACTCGCCCAGCGCGGGTTGATTTGGGAAGGCAAACTCATCGCGCCCGGGGCAGCCGAGCTCGGAGCTGCATGTGAAAACACCAGGCGACCTCGACGATCCTGAACTGGTTATCGACCTCAAGGATGTAAAAGACGATCAGCCAGGCAAAGTCTTCCCTGTAAATCTGCGCTCCCTCGTCGGCCCCGCTTGGCAACTCTCGCGGTTGTCTTCAACACCTTCAACACGCTTCTCAAGGCCGGCGCGCGTGTTTTTGTCAATCGCCCTTAGATTCAATCACTTACTCGACCTCGGGATTTGGCACCACCCTTGCTTGGCAAAGGGGGTGATGGCGAGGAAATTCCAAATGGAGATTTTGGATATGGCTCAAAAACAATCTCTATCGCCTCCTCCGCAAACTGCCCGTGTTGTACCTTTCTTTGACTTACGGCGGTCGCTCTCGAGTCGAGTCGCGGCCATCACGCCGTTAGTTGATCAACTCATGCGCTTCATCCTGAGCTTCCGAAAAGCGGATGGAAGCGAGCTCGAGATCGAGGTGGCTTTGCGTGAAGCCCTTGCCAATGCCATAATCCATGGCAATGGCGAAAACCCTCGCAAACGCGTGTACGTCGCGTGTCGCTGCTATGTCGACGGGGAAGTCCTGATCACGGTGCGGGACGGGGGGCGAGGATTTGACTCGAATAGGGTGCCGGATCCTACGACAGCCGCAAATCAGCGGTTGACGCATGGCCGCGGAATCTACTTGATGAAGACGCTCATGGACGAACTCTGGTTCGAGAATGGCGGCTCCGTCCTCTGCATGCGGAAGAAATCCAATTCAGCTTCCACCGCGCAGAGGCGAACAAATTGACGGCCGCCGGCTTGGAGCAGGGGGCGCGGTTGGACGAAGAACCGGATTGCGACTTTGGGGGTCGCGAATTCGCGAGAAGGGATCCTCGACTGCCTTGGGAATGGCGAGGCAGAGCGGAATTCGCGCGCAGGCTGAAACCAGACGAGGCATGAGGTCATGTCACAATCAGGAGAGCCGTGACATTCAACCCTGAAAAATTGCTGGTGGTAGAATCCGACGATGCGTTGCGGGATAGCATTGTCCACGTTCTGAGGGATGCCGGATATGAGGTCTCGACCGACTACAGCCAAGGAATAAATTCCGTGGTCGGGTTCGGTCCTGATGCAGTTATGTTGGGAGCTGACCCTCCTCGGCTCGACTGCTGCGATCTTCTCTCGGAAATCAAAGCCACGCCGGGTACTGAGAACATACGCGTGATCATGCTGGCCCATGGTGGTCCAGCCGAACGCAGCCGAGGGTTGGATCTGGGGGCTGACGATGTGCTCTCCGTGCCGTTCGAGCCCCACGAGTTGCTCTCCCGCGTGCGCTGGCAGCTGCGGAACAAAAGAGTGGTCGACGGATTTCAGCAGCAGGCGCGCAGCGCAGAAGAGAATCGAAGCGTCGCCCAGCAGGTGGTGACTGCAGTCGACCAGGAACGCCGGACGCTTCGCATTGGCGGCATGATAACCATTGCCGCACTGCTGGCCGCCGGCACGGCTTTCCTAATTTTCTACCATCGCAGCCAGCAAGAAAACACCCGCGTCTATGCCGCCATTACCCGGTTGCAGAGTGGCATGCTTACGCAACAACAACTCATGGATCGGTCGCATCAGACGCTAGAAGAAATGCAGCACGATCCGTCTCGGGCAATGGATTCGCAAAGGCTTCAATTGAGAAAGCAGAGCGAAGACCTAAGATCGCAGATTGCTAGCGGCGGGAGCGAAAATCCTTCCGCGTTACAGAAGCAATTGAGTGCGGTAGAGACGAGACTGGAGCGGCTGGAGAGCGCAGGCACGGTGGCCCAGACAATAATTCAGTCTTACGAGCCCAGCGTTTGCCTGATTCACGTCGTGGTCGGGTTCCGGGAGCGCACGACCGGATTGAAGCTGCATTACGTCGCCCTAACCAGCACCGGCGAACCTGTCACCGACGAGCACGACCACCCCCTTCTAGGCGTCACCGGAGCCGGTCCGGAAGTCCGCATGGATGTTTTTGGTACAGGCTTTCTCGTCTCCCCGAAAGGAGAAATTGTCACCAATCATCATGTCGCCGAGCCCTGGTGGCAGAATGATGATCTGCAAGAGATGACCGATCAGGGTGTGGATCCGACAATCGTTGAAATGGAGGCGTATTTTTCCGGCGCCCCCCACGGAACTTCCGTCTCTACGGAGAAGATCTCTTCGGATGCCGATGTGGCTGTGTTAAAGGGTGACGTTTCCCAATTGGGCATCAAACAGTTGGCTTTTGCCGATGGCCGCCGCTCAGCTGTCAGCGGCGGGGCAGTCGTGCTGCTCGGTTTCCCAACTGGGCTCGATGCCATTCTCGCTCGCACTGGAGAAGAGACTCTCCGGTCCATTGCCACTGCGTCCAAAGGTGATCCGAAACAGGTGGTTGAGGAGCTGGCGCGCCGGCATTTGATCCGCCCAGTTGTCACCCAGGGTCACATCGGCGACATCCTGCCGGACAAAATCGTCTACGACGCGCAAACGACTTCCGGCGGCTCCGGCGGTCCATTGTTCAACAGCGAAGGCAAGGTCATCGGAATAAACTTTGCGATGGTGCGGGACTTCGGCGGATCCAATTTCGCGATCCCGATCGTGTATGCGAAATCTCTTTTGAGACCTTGATAGGGCGGATTTGGGTTCGCTTGAGAACACCGTGGGTTGAGGCGGCTCCTCCGACGGGGAATTTGGAGCGGGCAGCGGACGTGCTCGTGGCCCAGACGTCGTTTTTGCCGCATAGGATGGGGACCCATGGCTTTGCCAGGTGACTCGGTCATTCGATAGCGCACTGAATTTCAACGCCAACTTTAACCGATAGGAGAGTCTATGCAGCTGGGAATGATAGGACTGGGGAGAATGGGCGCCAACATGGTGCGGCGGCTGATGCGAAAGGGACACAACTGTGTTGTCTTCGACCGATCGCCACAAGCGGTGGCCGAGCTGGTCAAAGAGCATGCCATCGGATCGGATTCCCTGATCGACCTCGTGAAGAAACTCGAGAAACCGCGCGCGGTGTGGTTGATGGTCCCTGCGGCGGTAGTTGATCAGACTATCGCCGAGTTGTTGCCCGTCCTCGAAACCGGCGACATCCTGATCGATGGAGGAAACTCTTACTATGTGGATGACATACAGCGCGCAAAACACCTTGCCGCCAAACAAATTCACTACGTGGATGTGGGTACCAGCGGCGGCGTGTGGGGTCTCGAACGTGGTTACTGCATGATGATCGGCGGGGAGAAAGAGGTCGTCCAGCACCTCGATCCTATTTTCTCCTCGCTCGCTCCTGGAGTGGGCGACATTCCGCGCACTCCTGGACGCGAAAAGATCGATGGCACCGCCGAGCAAGGCTACCTGCACTGCGGTCCGAATGGCGGCGGGCACTTCGTCAAGATGGTCCACAACGGAATCGAATACGGAGTGATGGCGGCCTATGCTGAAGGGCTATCCGTGCTGCGCTCAGCCAATGTGGGCAAGCGAGAGCACGGGGCCGATGCCGAAACCACTCCGCTGCGCAATCCCGAACACTACCAGTACGAGTTCAATCTGCGCGATATCGCCGAAGTGTGGCGCCGGGGGAGTGTGATCGCATCGTGGCTGCTCGATCTGACGGCAGCCGCATTGGTCGAAGATCCTTCCCTTTCTAAATTCGCCGGCCGGGTGTCGGACTCCGGCGAAGGCCGCTGGACGATCAAGGCTGCAATCGACGAGGCGGTTCCGACCCCGGTGCTCACCACTTCGCTGTACGAGCGTTTCAGCTCACGCGGCGAAGCTGAATTCGCCGACAAAGTCCTGTCGGCCATGCGTTTTGAATTCGGCGGGCATTTGGAAAAACCAAAATCTGAGGCTGCTTGAGGGCTTTTTAGGGAGAGACATTCATGACCAGTTCCCGCTCGGATGCGCTTGTGTTCTTTGGGGCCACCGGTGATCTTGCCTATAAGAAGATCTTTCCCTCTCTGCAAGCCATGGTAAAGCGGGGGCACCTCAACATCCCGGTCATCGGGGTTGCCAAAGCGGGGTGGAATCTCGATCAACTGCGCGCTCGCGCGAAGGACAGCTTGGAGAAACACGGTGGACTCGATCCCGCTGCTTTTGAAAAGTTGATCGGTTTACTGCGCTACGTGGACGGCGATTATCAAGACCCGGCAACCTTCACCGCGCTTCGCCAGGAGCTCAAAGATGCGAAACGCCCCGCGCATTACCTGGCAATTCCGCCGGTGCTGTTTGAAACCGTAGTTGAACACCTGGCCCAGTCGAACTGCGGCCGCGGGGCACGCGTCATCGTGGAAAAGCCCTTCGGGCATGATCTCGAGTCTGCGCAAGAGCTGAATCGAGTTCTGCTGGGCGTTTTTGAGGAGGCGGACATCTTCCGCATCGATCACTACCTCGGAAAGCGCGCCGTGAACAATGTGCTGGCATTCCGTTTCGCCAACACTTTTGTGGAAGCCTTCTGGAACCGCAACTACATCGAGAGCGTCGAGATCACGATGGCGGAGGATTTCGGGGTTCAGGGCCGCGGCGCTTTTTACGACCAGACTGGAACCGTGCGCGATGTGGTCCAGAATCATTTATTCCAGGTGTTGTCGAATCTGGCGATGGAACCGCCTGTCCGCTACGATAGCGAGTCGGTCCGCGACGAGAAAGTCAAAGTATTGCGAGCCATTCCCTCGCTCGAGGAAAATAGCCTGGTACGCGGCCAGTTCCGAGGCTACCGCGATGAAAACGGGGTGGCCAAGGACTCCGCCACCGAAACCTTCGCCGCCGTGAAGCTCGAAATCGATTCCTGGCGCTGGAAAGGCGTGCCCTTCTACATTCGGGCCGGCAAATGCTTGCCGACGACTTGTACGGAGATCGTTGGCAAGTTTCACAAGCCCCCAACCCTCATTCCGGAAAGCAGCTTGCTCGAAAACCATCTGCGGCTGCGCTTGAATCCGGAGATCACCATTGCCATGGGAATGATGAACCTGGCACCCAACGCGGAAGGGCTGGAGTTTGAAGCCGGTGAGATGGTGGCCAGCCATTGTCCACGCGCCGACGAAATGGACGCCTATGAGCGCGTGCTGGGGGCGGCGATCGCCGGAGAAAGCACATTGTTTGCACGCGAGGACTACGTCGAAGAAGCATGGAGGATAGTGGAGCCGGTGCTGAAGGAAAACACGGCGGTTTATCCGTATGCGCCGGGGACTTGGGGTCCGGAAGAAGCAGCGCGGCTGAGCCCGCCGGGAGGCTGGAACAATCCCAGCGAACCCAAGGCACTGGCAGTAACCAGTTGAGCATCGATTTTGTCGTTGAGGCAGAGCGAGCGGTTACAGGAGCCTTCCGCCTAGGAATGAAGAAAACGCATTGATTTCCCCCGACGATGAGGGCCAGCGGCGGAAATTACTGTTTTATCTCCTGTACGCTGGCGGCGATCCAAAGCTCCATAGCTGGTGTTGACATTTTCTTGGACATCTAATATCAATGCTGCGAAGAACAGCACAGGATGTCTGATCATTCTTTCCGAACCGAGTTGGTCGTCCCGCAGGATAATTTCGCAGGTCGCGAGGTTGTGAATGGGATCGAACACAGGCCCGACGCCGCGTCAAGCCAACCAAGGTCCTGCTGCAAACGGACTGGCGCTGGTACGCGTGACGATTGGTGCAATGTTGGTGTGGGTATTCTTCGAGAACTTGGGTAAACATCTCTACAGTCCCGCCGGATATGCGGGCCTCATCAACTACTACATCAAGAACAGTCATTCGCCTGCCGTGTGGAAAACGGTGATGAGCGTGGCGGCCAGCCACGCCTCAATGGCAGGTCCCATGCAAGCCGTGACCGAGATTTCTCTTGGCATCCTGCTGATCATCGGTCTACTTACCCGCCCAGTCGCATTGGTGGCATTTTTATATCTCGGCAGCTTGTGGATCTCCGAATGGGGAACGGCATGGATCTGGGAGCTATTGGTTCCGGTGCTGGCATCCCTTGCGCTCGTGATCGGATCCGCGGGCCGGAGATGGGGCGTCGACCATTGGCTGAGGCAACGGTGGCCGTCCTCTGCGTGGTGGTAATCGGACCAAGTTCCTATGCGATTGTCCGTTATGGTCCCCAGGCATAAGCTCGGGCCACTGAGTCGCGTCTGGCTGGAGCAGGGGCGGCGCCTGCGGCTCGGTGGGTTGAAGAATCGCAGCTTGTGGCGGCACAACTCGGACAGGCACTGGATCGCTCTAAAGATCCTCCCTGAGTGGAGAGTGTACATACTGGGGGCCACGTTGTGCGTAGCGCTAACCATCTGCTCGCGCAACTTCGGCGACAGAGGTGGACCGCGCTTCATGGCTGCTTTGACGGTTGCGGGCATCGCCTACCTGCTTGTGGTCCGTGAGCTTTTTGCTGCGCCGGGATTTCCGCGGCGCGTGGTCGTGGTTGGGCTCGTCCTGGCGGCTATATGGCACATTGAATTTCTTCGGCTGCCGGCAGGCGCCGATGATGATATTCACCGGTATGTCTGGGACGGCCGTGTGCAGAGGCTCGGCTACAACCCTTATGTTGTCGTTCCCAGCGATCCTGCGGTTGAAGGGCTGCATACCCCTGAAACCCGCAACTTGAACAATCCGGGTCTACCGAGCCCATATCCTCCGGGGGCGCAGTTATTCTTCCGCGCCGTAACCTCCATTCACGAATCAACATCTGCACTGAAACTCGCATTTGTACTTTGCGATTTCGCAATTGTGCTCGTGTTGCTCGACCTCTTGCGTCGCCGTCAAAAACCAGCGCACCTGGTTCTGGTGTATGCCTGGCATCCGTTATTGGCGGTTGAGGTGGCGGGAAGCGGGCACATCGACATTGTTGGCGCGCTGCTGTTGGTGATATCGGTCGGCGCGCTCGTGCACGGTTGGCGCGCGATTGCAGCTCTAAGTTTCGGGCTAGCTGTGGCAGTGAAATTTCTTCCCGTTGTATTAGTGCCCCTCTACTGGAAAAGGGTCCGAATTCGCGACGCTGCGCTCACGGCAGTCGTGGTCGGACTCCTGTACCTGCCCTTTCTTAATCACGGGCACATCCCGATCGGCTCGCTTGGTGCGTACGTGCGAGGATTCCGATTTAACGGCCCGGTGTTTGCGGCACTCGATAAAGTCCTGCCTCCGCAGCTGCTAGCGGGCATGGCAGTGCTCGTCGGGCTCGCGACCGCCGCCTGGCTAAGAAGCGCAGCGGCCAATTTGTCTCCGCACGAATTTGCCTGGCCAATGGCGGCGTCTCTTCTGTGCGCACCCGTCGTATTCCCCTGGTACCTTGTCTGGCTGCTGCCCTTTCTGACATCAACCTCGACGCTGGTGATCATCATCTGGACTGTGAGCATTATCCCCACGTACGTCCAATGGCACTTGCGCGCACTTGGGCATGCATGGGGAGCCCTTCCCTCCTGGGTGATGCTGCTCGAATACGGATGGGTTGCAATCGCTGCCGCAATGATGGCTTTGCGCCGCATAACACGAGCGGCCGTAGAATGTTCTACCAACGGGGTTGCGTGATGTGCACTGCGCTCGAAGCGAATTAATGTATCATGGATGCCCTGTCATCGCTGAACGTATCCTTTCAAATCTGGTTGAGGAGGAAACTTATGAGAAGTGCGCGTGCCACTATGATCCGTGCTCTGGCTTTGGCAGTGGTTCTCTGTGCTGTACCTTCCTGGGGGCAAGAGCGTCCGGCAATTCTTGAACAAATAGCCAAAACCTATGGTCTCGATTCGTATGGACAAATCGAGGCCATCCGCTACACCTGGAACGGGGAAATCACCGGACTCTTCAAATTTGCTCACGCGTGGGAATGGGAGCCAAAGACCGGCAAGATCTCATTCGAGGGCAAGGATAAACAGGGCAAGGAGGCCAAGGCGGCTTACGTGAGCTCCGAGCTAAACAGCCAGCCCGACGCTGTAAAGAACACCGTCGAACCTGCTTTCGTCAACGATAATTATTGGCTTTTGTTCCCCCTCCATGCTTACTGGGAC
>Ga0123355_10022341_pt1 | contig 10140 bp, 9 predicted proteins | sample TergutEmb28metaG_3_FD_89872 | JGI IMG/M metagenome (GOLD analysis project Ga0123355, IMG submission 89872) | Embiratermes neotenicus P1 segment gut microbial communities from Petit-Saut dam, French Guiana - Emb289 P1 | ecosystem: Host-associated > Arthropoda: Insects > Digestive system > Gut ...
AGCAATATTGGCCATATCGCTTATAATCTTATTACTTAGGCAGATATATGGGCGATAGCCCGCTTGTTCATGTCCTTGTTTTGGGTTAAGGTTGATTTTGATAATATCCCCCTGCATCGGAACGCCATTTACCATTTTTACCATTTTTCGCCCCCTACTGCTTCGCCCAAGTCAATTAATTCCGCTTGAAACGAACCGTCATTGTAATCTTTGAAAAGATATTCTAATGTCCCTTGTTTTGGTGTCGGGGATTTTGTTAGGATGACCCTTTTATTTTCGTCGACCTCAAAAAATAACTTGTCGTTAAGGTGGATTTGAGCTTTTTTTAAAATCTCGACGGGCATACGTATGCCTTTGCTGTTTCCCCATTGCGATACGACAGCAGCTTCTTGCATTTTTTCAACCCCTTTACTGTATTTATTATAGTATATACGATATGTATATACATAGTCAAGACTGTTTGGAAACTTTTATTTTTTTGTGGTTGCCACAAATTTTAAATTACAACTCAGGCCCGTCCCACCCGCGCCGCTTTTGTTGTTGCCGTTGTAAGTTTTCTTCCTCAGCCTTCCACTCCCTAACAAAATCCTGTGCAGCCCCATCAGCAATCTTTCCAAGCACACGGTTGACCCTAGCGATAAGACCTTCATGCTCTTTGTCTTTGGCGACCAGCTGCTTGCCTAAATCCTTAATCGTTGTTTTGTCACGAGTAGACCATGCACTTAATTTTTCTACCTCTTTTTCAAGGGCAATTATTTTTTCCTTCATGCCATGCCACACCATGCCAGATTGTGACTTTATAAAATTGTACATAGATTTTTCAAGTGATTTTTGCATTTCTTTGATGTAATTAACTTCGTTGGCCGAAACATGTTTTTCCTCCCACTTGTCTTTAGGTACGGTCACAAACTCATCTTTGCCGAATGTCTTTTTTGAAACTTTAGCGTAATCAGGGTACATCATTGAAATGTCGCTTGATTTTTTTGCTTCATTCAAATATTTTTTCTTTGCTTCGTATTCTGCATTGACGGCGGTTGCGTGAGCTGTGTTTTGATGTATTGATTTTATTTGCCCCTGCATCTGGCTAGTCTGTATTTTGATTTTATTATTTTTATCTTCTTCGGCTTTTGTTTTTTTCCTAAGACCTTCAAGTTTTTCTTCTTCAGTTTTTATTTGCCCCTCTATACCCCCTAATTCGTCATACAAGCTATCTCTTTTGTTTTCAAGGTGACTAGCTTCATCAAGAAAACGAATTGCGTCAGAACGAGCGTTTGACAGGTCTATGAGGGTCTGCTCTTTTTCGGCTTCAATTACCGCCATTTCTTCATGTAATTCTTTTCGCGCTGTTTCTATTTTTAGTTCGTTAATAGTCTTGTTGCCATCCTTAGTAGCTTCATTCAAAATTCCAATCTCACGCCCAAAGACTTCCGCCATATATCGCTCTAAATCTGGATGAAAACTTTGTAGGTCGCGCCGATGGACAAGCTCTTTGGCTGAAACTTTTTCAATTTCTTTTTTCTTATCCCAGACCACAGGTACGAAAGCATAATGAATGTGTGGTGTTGTTTCGTCCATATGAACATAAGCCGATACAACATTTCTATCTGAGCCGTTAAAGTAACGGTTGTTTAAAAATTTGTAAACTTCTTCAAAAAAACGCCCATGTTCATGTTCCTTTAAATCTTTAGGAGCAGTAACCACCCAGCTGCACATGACCTTTACGTCTGCGCGATTATGACACTTAACCTCTGATGTTCGTTGCTTAATAAAATCTAACTGACCCTGCCCATCCCGCTCTGGTGCAAGGTTGTAATTTAAGTGAATTTTTGATACATCTATGTCTTGATTGCCAAAACTTTGATATTCCCCATCATCTTTTTGCGCTCGCTCGTAGTGCCTTGACATTGCTCCTACTTGTGCTTTTGTGTACTTTGCTACATGAGCCAAAAAACCACCTCCTAAAAATCTAAAGCAACCTGATTTATAATTTTACGATTGCCTTAAAATAAAAACCTACAGAGATATGATACCACATGTGCAGACCATTGTCAACACAGTATGATAATGGTATAGCAAGTTATACCAAAAATAACACCCTCATATCGCCGCTCCCCCAGTACCTAATCGGCACTTGGTGGGCTGGCGATATGAGGGTGTTATTTTTGGTATAACTTGCGGGGGCGAAGCCCCTCGACCCCTGAAGGGATAAATTTATTCAACGACACCTAGACAGTTGTGATGATGCTCGCCATTGAAATCTATAATTCTCTCAAAAAGCTACGGCTCGCGGCAGGGATGCAAATTATAGTTTACTTAAAACTTAAAGATTTTTATCTATACAAATTTGCTTATCTGATAGCTCTACTAATCTCATGTCGTGTGTGATTATTATTATTATTTTTCCTTGCTTTTCTTTTTCCAAAATCGAGCAAAGATTCCTCGTGCTCTCCTCATCTAAGCCAGAACTTGGCTCATCAAGCAATATGACGTCAGAATCTTTCGCAAGAGCCTTGATTATCGACAATTTTTGCTTTTCTCCGAGAGATAGGGTATTTACATCAACATTGGACACAAAACCCTCCGCATTAATTCTTGATTCACTTGTTTCATTGAAATATTTTTCAAAGTTTAACAAATGGATATATTCTTGCGTTTTCTCCTTAGATAACTCTGTGATACTGATATTATCAGATACCGCTTCGTATAAAAATGTTAAATCCTGCGTAACAACCGCAAGATTTTTCTTGCGCAAACTGTCCATATTAATTTCAGTTATATTGAAATTATTATAGAATATTTTTCCATCGAAATCTTTGATTAATCCTAGCAACAACAGAAACATAGTGCTTTTTCCAATACCGTTGTTGCCTGTCAAAGAATAAATGTTTCCGGCTTTAAATGTGAAATCAAACTCTTTATATAAAGATGTCGCTCCTCTTTCGCAATCGTAGCTGAATGATAAGTCCTCAATGGAAATGGTGTTTACTGAATCCAAAACGATATTACCATCACTCTCTGCTTCGGAGTTCATTATTTCCATTGTTCTGCTATAAGAAACATTTGTGGCTGAAAGGGTTTTTCCGAAAGTTAAGAATCCTGAAATACCTCCAACCAGCATACCGACATATGCATTCAAAACAGTAAAATCACCTACGGTCATTCTCCCTACAATAACTTCGTTGAGCGAGTATACAAACACAATGATGCTAATAAAATATTTTGCAAGCAATTCAGAAATGCTATACCCCTGTTTAATTTTTGCATTTTTGATTGCTGAATTAAGTACTGGCGAATATTTTGACGCAAGAAAGTCATCTGTTTCTTTTTGTTCGCTGAACATTTTGATTTCCTTCATCTTGAGTATCTGCTTATTTAGTGATGAAAAAAAAATATCCCGACTTTCCTTTAATGAAAATGTGGATGTATATATCGGCTTTTTCAAAACAAAATGGATACCAAAGTACACAGGTATTATCGAAAGTGTAGCAACGGTCATGGCAAAATTTGTCTGTAGCATTGTTATAATTATAAAGACGATCATCAGAGCATTAATTACAGCGGTTAGCAGAGTATTCAAAAAGAAATGCAACAAGCTCGAAACATCTGAATTGATTCTTTGTGCAAAATATGCCGAAGATTCCTTATCAAAGTAGCGCACGGGTATTTTTTTTGCATGGGAGATAATTCGCGATGTCATATTAAAAAATACTTTTGCGTTTATTTTAACCGACACTATATTGTGAAAATACGACATTGCTATTTGTAGCAACCATACAGTGAATATCACCATAAGCAAATGACGCGCATCTTCCGGTGTAGCAAAATCAGATAACAAATCAACAAACATCCCTATCAATTGCGGCATTGCTAGTGTAAAACCAACAAAAAATAAAGACAGGATAACATATGCAATGAATAGAAGGACACTTCCTTTAACGGAACCAAATGCGTACTTTATAATCTGAAACACAAAAACGACCTCCCATCAAAGCTTAAGAGCTATTGTTGATGACCTTCTTATAAGGACAAGAAAATCCATAAAAAAGCCACGATGCCAAAAACTGTGTACACAAAAATTTCAATTGATTTATATTTTATGGGATTGATGCGAGGGGATAAAAATCCGTGCAAAAGGCCTTCTAGCACGTTGTTAGCCGCATGGGCAATCACGGCAACCCAGATACTGCCTGTTACAAGCACTAACCATCCAAAAACTGCACTCATAGCTACAGTATGTATAATAAAAAAGACAAAACTATTCAACTTCGGTATTTCTGGGGCATTGTATCCTACTAAATTTAGCGGCAAATGCCAAAATCCCCATATCAAACCAATTAAGAGGATTCCGTATGCACCAAACTGCTCAATAAAATTTGTCTGTAGGTATCCTCTCCAAATCAATTCTTCACCCAAAGCGAGAGGCAACAGAAACACAGACATGACTATAACAGAAATAAAAATGTCAAGCAGATATACGATAGGTTTTTTTGGCGGCGGGAAAAACTTGTCCAAAATAGTACTTATTCCTTCTAACTTCCATCTTCCATCTTTATCTTTGGAAAAATTTTTTAAGTCCGAAAATCTTCGTAGCACTAAGAAGGCTACCGCTGTGTATGCAATTGGAACGGCAACCCCCAGTGCTACACCAAAAAAACTTGGCGAGCTTACGCCGAGCATATCCCAATCTAATGGTATATATCCAAGACCAATAAAGATAAACAGCAATATGGATGGTGTTAGCATCGTTAACATAACTAATTTTGGCGATAAATACTCTCTAATCGGTAATGGCTCTGACTGAGCTGCGGCTTTTTTGCGAGATAAAATAATTGCCAAAATTTGCACCGTCCATGACGTAGCAATCAAGGCAACAACAAAAATTACCATATAAATTCCCCCATATTATTTTGTGATTTACCCTTATACCAAATCTTTGCTTCCCAAATAGGCCTGATATATTTTCTGTTTTTCCTGCTCTATGTGTTCCCCAAATTCCTTATAGAACCCTTGCTCATCTTGTAGTATTGCATTGCACAAATCACACAAGAAAACATATTCGTTGTCAAGCTTAGGATTCCTGTCTAAGAACCACTTGAACCCATATTTTTTCAAGATTCTAATGACCATGTTAGAGTTGAATTGTTTTTGAATTTTTTCAGCTTCATCAATCCCCATATTACCTATCTTTAATATCTCGTTCTGACAAAATTGTGAGCAACATGGGTAAGTGTCTCCATTAGGGAAAACAGCCAGAGAATTCAACATACCGCATTTAGAAAATTCGTTAATTATTAACTTTTTCCTTATTACAGGAACGCTATTTCGCTTAGCTTCACCAATAGGCAATACTTTGTATTCAGCAAACAAACTATATGGAGCAGTGTCACCCAGCTCAAGCAAAACATCTGCCAATCTCTTTGAACCAGCAGAAACCATGACAACTGTATTTATAGCGATATCCACTTCCTCTGACGCTCGCAATATGTTTTTGATGTTTTCGATAGGCACAAATTCTTGGTGAAAATCATCAGTTGAAAGCTGTAATTTGATAATCCCACTTGAACGCAACTCAAAAAGTATTTTGCGGGCTTCGTCTATAGAAGATGCCCAAAAACCATTAGTAGAAACACTTATCTCTCTGAACCCTTTTGAATAAGCGTGTTTTGATATTTCGCAAATATCTTCTAAATACAAGAGAGGCTCACCGCCAGAGATGCCAAGGCTATTAATTGAATTTATAGCTAATGAAGCATCAATATACTTCTTAGCTTGACTCAAAGACATGTTCTCTCTCCTGCTAGGGCTACAGCTAAAACAGCATATTCTGCAACTTGCATTACATTTCATCGAGTACAGCAAAGCCAAACTTGTTATCATTTGAAATCCTCCACGTTTTATTTGAATGTATTACTACCTAACAGGATAAAGGCTAAGAAAAGACCACTCTCTGATTGTGCCAAAACGGCACAATCAGAGTTTTGGTCAAATTATGTTAATAAAAACTCTTACCACTTAACTATGCAAACTTTTCCAACTTTGATGAAAAAACCAAGAGGCTGAATGTCGCCTACTGTTGCCATGTCAAAATCGGTTTCCAAGACATCTTGAATAGCAATCAAATCATACATGCTGACACGCTCCTTTCTTTAGTAATTTTGCAGGGACAAACTTTCACCGCGGTTTGTAAATCTATCCAAGCAGGTATGTTTATGTGCCAAAATTGGCATAAAAACCAGTACAACAATTACATGTTTCTAGTTATATTATTTTAGGGCGTACTCCTACTAACAAAACGCATCTTTATGGGCTTATTTTTCACCATTTTTAACCCCTTCTTCTTTGTGTGTCTTGGTCATGCAATTCGGATGTTTGTATAATTTTTGTTTAACTGAACAGCTCTGCCAATATGCAAAAAATCATTCCAAAAAATTTTTCGTTTAATTTTAAAACAAGATACAACAAAAAACTACAACATTTTACGCTAAGAAAAAATTTATTTTTGAGCGCAAAATGTTGTGGAAGTTTTTGGATAAACATAGTAAACTTCAAAAATACCAAATAAAACGTACAAAAAGGGGGGTTTATCGTGATTGGGTTCAAAAAAATTATTATTTGTATTTCTGTTTTATTCATGGCGACAACAGCTAATATTTCTTTGTTTGCACAAGATAGTTACATGGCGCACACTTCAGTTTCATCAGGTTACGGAAGCGTGATGCCGTTTAATTATAACTGCCCTGATAGCGAGAATAACTAATCCTTTTCCTCGCTTTAGAGCTCCTTGATGCCGAAGTTGTCTTCGGCATCTTTTTTTATGAAGGCGGCAATCTCACCACGACCCATGCCCAAGGCACAATGATAAGCCCTAACAAGATATGGTTTGTACTTCCGTTCTTCTTCGCCCATCAAGCGATGGCTCGTCGCTATATTAAGCATCAGCTCTGGAATTAATCTGAAGTTATTGTTCTCTTGACATACCACTAAGCCCTTTTCAGCCGTCCTCAAGGAGTCTTTTATCTTGTCAGACTTCCCGTAATAATTCGACAAATTAAAGAAAAGTGTAGGCAATATAATCGCTTTGTCGTCCTCTGAAGTTTTAAAGTTTTCCCTGTTCCTCAAGAGAGACTCGGTTATATAAATAGCTTTTTCCCTATCACCGATTTTGTTGCTTCTTGAGGCTATGCTGACGAGCGTCCATATTTCTTGATAATAAAGACGCTGCTCATCAAGCTTATCTTCATTGAAGCTTGGATTAGACATACGCAACACCTTGTAAAATTCTTCAATGGCTTCTTCGCCAGAAAGACTCTCATTCAGCCTAACTCTAGCCCATGCGATAGCTTGACGTACAAAAGGTTTTTCGCATACAGCACTTTCCTCTAGTTGTTTTAAGTGCTTCCTAGCATTGACACCATCATTGTCTCGTAAACTTTTTCTGAGGTTGCGGTAAATCAAATACCCATCATAATCATTTGTGCCCAAATACATCATCCAAAAATCTTCCGACGGCCGACCGAGCAACTCTAGCATTTGCATTATGTACCAAATATCTGGCGGGGTTTTACTTCTTTCCATACGGGATACCTGATGTGGTGTTATGGATAGCTTTTCCGCCAGCACTTCTTGGCTCATGCCTAGCTCTTTTCGTAAGTTACGAATTATCTCTCCAGACTTCATTTTCATAAATACGCCCCCAAAAATCAATGCCCCCTAGCTCTTCTGGGGATTTTTAATTTTAACTTTAAGATTATAGCACACTGTAATACAAAAAGTTAATTGCTTTTTCAATGAAACAACCACCAACTTAATCGCCCTTAAAAATCTTTCTAAAAAATCCCGACCGTTTCGCTTGCCTATCTCGGCCGCCATCTTCTGTAGCTTCCAAAGCAATATTTATTCGGTTTTGTTCGCTCCCAAGAAGAATTTGGTTGTTGCGGTTAAGCTCTTGCGCTTCCCTCAATCGCTCGTTCAAATCCGCAATTTGATTATCTTTAACTTCTAGTTGCTTATAATTTGATTCTATTTGTTTATCTTTTACACTAAGTTGTTCCTCTAAAGTCTTTAAAGTTTCTTTAAAGCACTTTAAAATATTTTCAACTTGTTTATCACCTTCTTGTTCAACTTGCTTTAAAACAAATACATCTAAAGCTTTAATATCAAGCCTTTTTTGTCTTTCAACCACTTTAAAGAAAGGTTTCAAGTCCTTGTCAAGCCGTTGATAAATTGCTTGAGGGCTAACGCCAGCACGAGAAGCAAAATCTTTTACAGAAATATATTGGTCATCCATAGAGTCACCCCTCTTTTTTATCGCTAGCAATCATTTTCTTAAGATACCCGAATCTGGATTGCTTTGGCTTCATCACTTGCATTTCGTTATATTTTTTTTGCAAGTAATCGTGTGCTATATGTTCGTCTTGATAGAATTGCGGTGCAGCTTCGCGCATTTCGGTATACAAAACAACGATTTCATCACGCGTAAATTCTTCATTGCAAGCGGTCATCAGATATGTAATGCGTTCTTCGTACATCCAATGCCTGCCTGTTGCTCGTACGTTGCCGTTTTCGTCCAAGTCCTCAAAGTCAATGTCACAAGGACGCTTAAACTCCTTCGGGACATCTTCGTAAGCAATTTTTTGCTCTATCAAATAATCGTTAAGCGTGTATTGTCTTTCAAAATCATGGTTTTTTTTGATTGTGAATTTTAAAGCATTTATTTTTCCGCCTCTGCCCCTTTTGCCAACCACTTCCCAAGTGAATTTTATATCTGTGTAGCGCGCAAGAGCCTCCTGTGAAGCATCCAACACTCTTGTTTTAAACCTTTCCCACTGAGGATATTGACTAGGTTCTATTCCGAGCCATTCCCGCAAATCTTTTACAGTTACAACTCTTTCTCCAACTTTTTCATATTGTTTTAACACCTCGTACATGCGCTGCTGGTTGGGGCTTGTAAGCTGCAGTGTATTCCAAAGCTCATATTTGAAATAATACTTTTGTAAATCAAACATGAGATGAAGAACGTCATCATGGCAATCAATAGACACATACCATTCCCCATCGTTCTCATCCTTATATAGCTTGAACCTCTTAAAAATCTGGCATATCACGAATCCAATAAGGCCTTCGCTACTATATTCACCTGTTTTATCAAAATATTTGACTGTCAAGCCCAATAAATCTTCCGCTGTCTTTATTAGGCGCGTGGTGTTGACCTGCTTAAACTGCATCACTTTTGCATATTCATCAAGCTTAAATACAACCTCTCGCGTCGCCTTGTCCCTTGGATTTATCTTGCTCAGATAAATCGAAAAAAGGCGTATTTGCGAGATTGTCATGCGGTTATTGCGCACCTCGTTCAGCGCATTGCTTTTTTCTATCCAATTGTCGGAAATCAGTTCAAAACCTTTTTGTTTTTTCGCCATATTATCACCTCATGGAGGCAATTATATAATATTAACAACACTATGTCAAGAGTGTTGTTAAGTTCGTTCCGCAATGTTGTTAAGTTCGTTCCGCAATGTTGTTAAGTTCGTTCCGCAATGTTGTTAAGTTCGTTCCGCAATGTTGTTAAGTTCGTTCCGCAATGTTGTTGATTAAATTCTACAACCCGCATAAACACTGACTTTCAGACAGCCGAAAACAGGTTTTAAAACAGGTTTTAAAACAGGTTTTAAAACAAGCTAACAAACAAGGCAATATCAGATTGATTGACCGATTGCTCAAACATAACCAATCTTACAAAAATAAAATATCGACACATGGTGATGTGTCGATAAATTTTGCTCGCTTCGGGCTTCAAACATCTCAACGACAGCCTTACTGATTGCACAACTAACTACTCAACATCAATTTTCATTCCCCTGAAACACCAAAACAACCTTCGCCAATAACTCACCTATAACACCAGCAGACACACTTTCTATAAACTCAAAACATCTTGCGTTATAATCAATCGTTACAAGCTGGTCGAGCAATACTGCACCTGTTGTTTTTGTGTCTTTGAGTTGGATATAAAGAGGGTAGTTGCGTTTGGTGTTGCTGATAGGGGCAAACACAGCAATATTGGCCATATCGCTTATAATCTTATTACTTAGGCAGATATATGGGCGATAGCCCGCTTGTTCATGTCCTTGTTTTGGGTTA
>Ga0123355_10022342_pt1 | contig 10139 bp, 8 predicted proteins | sample TergutEmb28metaG_3_FD_89872 | JGI IMG/M metagenome (GOLD analysis project Ga0123355, IMG submission 89872) | Embiratermes neotenicus P1 segment gut microbial communities from Petit-Saut dam, French Guiana - Emb289 P1 | ecosystem: Host-associated > Arthropoda: Insects > Digestive system > Gut ...
AAGCGGCACCCAAAGACATGAAAATGTCTATTTACAGGACAGCCCCTTCTGTTACTAGGAACTGTTGAATAATATTATTGTGTGTTTATTACGAAATCTTTCTCGCGCCGTACCCCGGAGGGGAACTGCGTTGAAGCGTTCGCAGTTCCGCTTGACTAAGGGCAGGTCGCTATCGGTGTCTTTCGTAAAAAGTGGCTTCGCCACTTTTTTACCATCTAGTTCCGTTTACGGTTCTTCTGCCGCTTGTTGTTCTTAAGCTTACGCGGTTTTCGTCTATATTACCGGTTATTGTTATATTGCCAGATGATGCCCGCCCGTTAATTTGCCCATCTACCCTGGTTGCGTCCAGGGTTATATTGCCGGATGTGGATTCCATTGATATGTTGCCGGTTACTGTTGCGCTATCTACGCTTTGCCTGCCGGACGATGAACTTATGAACATATCGCCGGCAACTGTTATTACGTTTACCCTAATATTACCGGATGTTGAACCTACGGTTAGATTGCCTTCGTTTACGTCACTGTTGTTTATGTTTATGGACCCGCTGGATGTTCTTATTGTTGCGCTGGATGCTGTAACGTTTTCTGTTGTTATTCTGCCGGAGTTGGCACCTATTGTTAGCACGCCAGGTGTAGCAAGGTTTTCGGCATTAATGTTACCAGAGCTTGTGCTTATGTTTAAGTTGTTGGCGGATGTGATGTTGGTTGCTGTAACCCTGCCAGAGTTGGCTGCAACGGTTATATCGCCGTCTGTTGAGGTTAGGCAACATGCGCCTATCGTGCCGCTGGATGTTCTTAAGCTTATCGTGCCAGCTGTAAAGCTGTTTGTTTGTACGCGCCCACTTGAAGCCCTTATATATGCGTTGCTTGCTAGCAAACTAATGCCGTCAGCGTTAATGTCAATTCCTCCGCTTGATGTGGATATGTCTAGGTTACCGAATGCGACATCTATGCCTTCTGGGATAAACACAGTCAGAACGCCGCGGTTGTATGAATTGTTGCGGCCTACGCCTACGTTTATTCTGGATTCTTCTACTATGTTTAGCTGCATACCGTTTTGGCTAAATTCGTATGTTGGGCGTATATAGTTGCCCCTTGACGGTGGGGCAAATGTCACCAAGAAATGCGGCTGGTTGTGGGTTTCTACAACTACGGCATTACGAAGTAGGTTAATGTTAAGGTTAATACCGGTTTGGCTAAATTGGATTACCTCTGTAGGCGAGCCGGTTGCTCGTAAGGCAGGTATGCCCCCGCCTACTACTATGCCTATGCGATATGCGCCTACCACTGCCCCTACCACTACAAAAAATAATACCAGTATAATAGCCGTAACATTCCTTCTCCTTCTTGGCATGTGGGTGTGAGGGGGATATTGCGGTGATTGCGGGAAACCGCTGTACTGCCCTTGTTGGCTTTCGTGGTTTTCGTGGCTTTCGTGGTTTTGGTGGTTTTGGTGGTTTTGGTGGTTTTGATTATCGTTACTATTATTGCTCTCCATATTTGTCCTCCTATTTATGTGAACTACATATAACTACGTTGTGCATATTAATCGGTCTGAAATATTTGTTACTGTGAGCCTTTTGTGGTATATTTCACAAAACAAGCGTACTTATAAAATGAATAAGGGAGATGACAGCATGAACCAAAACCCTCCGCCAAACACTGGCCCGGACCATCGCGCACCCCAAAACCCCATGCTTGGCCAGCAAGGCCATTATCCACCACCTCCAACGCCGCCAACACCCCCAGGGGGTTATGGCTCTGGCCCTGGAGTGACGGTAAATGTACAACGGCAAACCGGCGGTTACCCACCGCCAATACCACCAGGGGTACCACCTGGGCACTACCCACCACCTTTTCCGCCGCCTACGCCTGGGTACGGCGGCAACCCACAAGATACTGCGGTTATGTCTACTAAAGAATGGCTTTTGACGCTACTGGTTATGCTTATACCTTGCGTAAATATTATTATGCTATTTATATGGGCATTCTCTGGAAGCGGAAACCTTAATAGGCGTAATTATAGCCGGGCTTATCTTATTTTTTATGCCATTGTGATGGGGCTTGTATTTTTGTTTTATTTGGTTATGTTTTTGTTTATTGGTGCTATGTTTAACACTATGTTTTGGTAAAAAAGCGGCGTAGCCGCTTTTAACGAAAGATACAAGGTAGCGAGTTGACCTAAGTCAAGCGGAACTGCGAACGCTTCAACGCAGTTCCCCTCCGGGCTACACACAACATATTTCGACATATGCACAATAAAGGCCGTTACGGGATTAAACCTGTAACAGCCTTTTTTACTACGCACAAAAAAGGGAGCCTTTCGGCTCCCTTTTTCGCTTCATCTTTAGTATTTAGTTAAAAATCCATAGTATAAAAATTGCGAATTTGTTAGATAGGATTAGCGGGCAGAAATAACTGCACGTTGTCCTGTTCTCGCGAGGTTGTAGTAGTCAGAATATCCGAACACATTGAACATAAAGCGCAATGGCAGATAAATGGTACCAGCTTCGTGAATTGGACGTACTGTGCCTTCTGGTCCGGTTAAACCGTCAGCCATCATAGCGATGTCAACTTCTGAAGGGATGCCGTCTACTACAACCGTAGCTCTTACAGAACCTGGGGTTACAGAAACGATAACGGCTTGACCTGCATAGTTGAAGCCAGAGATGGTTGCAACGTTAGATGCCCAAGAAATGTTAGACTCGTCTACGCCTGCTGCTAATGCAAATGCACGCATGGATACGAATCCACCTTCATGATGCATTCCTGGGAGCCTACGCCAGATGAGTGGGTTGGCTACGCCGCGGAAGTTAACGCCGGTTTCGAATTCTACACCGTCAAGTGACGCTGCAGTTGGTCCTTCTTCGCCGCCTGCTTGGCCAACGATTTCGATGATTTCTACATAGTAAGGAGGTGTTACGAAAACGCCGGTTTCCAGTGATGGATTGGTACGGCTAGATACGCCGCCGCCAGTTCCAAGACCAAAGTGGTTTTCTGCAATAGCAGGACCGGTTACTACCAAGTAGTAGCGTTCGCCTTGATATACGTGACCGAAGAGGGTCAAGCCATCAAAGGTAATGGTTCCTGGGTTACCAACTGCAGATTCCCTGGTTACTTCTACGTTAATCCAGGTTACGCCTTCGTTACCAACGCCTGGGGTTTCGATGCGCCTTACGGTCAGACCTAAACCAGTGTTTGTGTCGGTAATCACGTCACCACGGCTAAGAGATAGACCCCAACCAATGGTTCCATAATGGCGTACAACACCTATACGAAGAACTGTGCCTCTTTGCAACATACCACCTTCGGTTTCGGTGATTGTGATACGGCCAGCATCGGTATGATAGATGTTTTGCTCACGGCCTACAAGACTAATTTGTACTGGACCGGGAGAATGTTCAATTGTTACTGGGTCATAAACGAAAGCTGCTACAACAGAGCCGCGACCGTCTGCGCCTAATCTGGCAACACCTGGGCCGTGTACTTCTACTACTAGCTCTTCATCTAATGAGCCGCCTGCAAAGCCAGCTTCTACGCTAACATATAGGCGAACTTCAAGCCTTACGGTGCGTGGACGTACGCCTGGTGTTTGATGCAGGTCTAGGTTTGGCCTTAATGTTACTGTGTTATCTGTGAAGATTACGTTTTGGTCAGATGTTGATTGAGATTCATGCAGTTGTGGACGAGGTACTTGGAAACCACGGCCATGTGCGAAACCGGCTTGTGGGCCACCTTGAACACCAAAAGTCCATGGGTATGCAGCTGGAGCATTTTCGCCTACATTGATATATCTCCACTCAACACCAGTAATGATAACGCCTTCTGGTACTTCGAAGGTCACTGGCCTACCGCGTGCAAGATCCATTGCGTTAACAACGTTTTCTTGTACACGGATGATACCGGTTCTACCGGTGGTTTGACCGGTTGCAACTTGGTTGATAGTATTTGTCCATGATTCAAGGGTTTCTACAAGTGGCCTATTTGCTGCTACGCCAATTGCATAACCTGAACGCAATTGTGGAAGGTCAGCAGTTGCTTCTACCATTGAAAGAGTCAAAGATGGAACTCTGCGCTGGGCAACAAGGAATGTTTCTGTATGGCCACCGCCTGCTATACCTCTCCAGTTAACGTTCCATAGTCTAATCTGTTCAGTAAACGTACTTCCAGGACTAGGAAGTCCTGCTGGTGGGTGAAGAGCACCATTTGCTGAAAGAGTAGGTTGATAAACATGACCCATCTGTACTCTTACATGAAGATCACCTTCCATAACCGTATCCCATGCTGGAAGAAGGCTAAGGCCACGAAGGCTAATAGTACCAGGTCTGTTGGCTAATTGAGGCTCAGCAGCTCTGGTCACATTGAACCAGATAACTAATTCTTCTTGACCGTTAAGCTGTTCGAAAACATGCCAATTAACGCCACCAAATGTGAAGGTCGGGAATGCACCATGACGCACCAGTACATTAGTATTATTCCATGCGGCAGTTTCGGAAGGGTTATACGTTGCGGTGCGGGTATGACCGCCCCATGTGTAACCCAAAGGAGCTGTCAGTCTAATTGTGTGAATTCCAGGAGCAATTGCGCCAACTCTTTGTTCTGTGATATTGATTTGTCCTAAATTGGCATCCCATTCAAATACTACTGGGTCTGGGCCTGAATAGGCGATGTTAACGCCTGCGCCAAAGTTGGCCAGTGGGCCTTGGGCTAACATAATACCACCTGGTGCTCCACCCAAGTACGCGGTTAATGTTGCAGCACCAGCATTGGCGTTAAACCAAATGCCGAACATTGGACCAAGGTCGACTGGTAATGCAGCAAGACCTAAAATTGGAATTGGGCCGGAAGGCGCAATTGTTAGGTGAGCTTGTTGACGATTCATAATTGTCATCGTAAAGACAACATTCACTGTAGCCGTTGGGTCTGCCACAGTAGGAGCAGGCATGACTATAGTTGTGCTTTCGGTCCTTGGTGATGAACCGATTGGGTTAACGTTTGGTCCTGCTGGGCCTGTAAGTTGTGTATTACCAATGTCTGTACCAGCAGCAATTGTTGCATGTGGATGAGGATGACTGTGTGATCTGAAGTGCAAGTAGCCAGCAGCTGCTCCACTTAGTTGAAGTGTAACATCAAATGGAATACCCGCAAGTAATCTTGAGTGAACCTCTGGGCCTGCAAGTGTTACTGTGAAGGCCGCACCAGTTGTCATGTTTAAATCACTTGGCGGTTGTGCCAGTGCTGTACTTACACCAGAACCTGGTGGGGGTGCTGCTTGCGCAAACACATTAGCTGGTACTAATGAAAGAATCATTACTAAAGCCAGCAATAAAGCTAATTTTCTTTTCATACTTTCTCCTTTCCGGTTTTCGAATTGCGTAACCGTAACGCATTTTTTTAACATTAGTCTTACGCAGTTCACGTTTTGTTATAGCGTTTTGCGTAAAAATTTTACCTTGATGTTTATCCTTAGTATTTTGGGGTAATGCTTTAAAGGTAAGATACTACTATACGCATACGCCCGGGTTACAAATTTGAGTTGTATACCCTTAAAACGGCGGTACTTTGGTGCTACCACCATCTACATTGCCTGTGGTGATGTAGTCGTTTCCCGCAAAAACCAGTACCTCCTTTCATTTTTTTGCGGCATTGCCGCTTAATAATTGGTAGTATAGCACCGGGATTTTAGAACGGTCAACGCTGTTATGCATTTGTTACCCTATTGTAATATTGGATTAATTACTGGGTAATAAAAGCCCTTGGCGTTTTAGATTGTGCTTGGCTTAAACAGCGGCGTTGCACAATTTACAACCATTTCTTTCCCCTGCTACCATGAGAAATATACCATGGGATTGTATGGTTTACAATACTTTAGGAGAATTGTAACACACCTGTAAGAATAATTTTAGTGACGATATGCATGCAGGTTGAAGGCGGTATTTTGCTGGGTTAATTGGTGTTTGGGTGCTATACTTTTTTACTGTTATAGTATTTGGGATTTGGGGCGTTTTATGTATTTTGTGGGGAATGTAATGGGTTTGTAATGTTTGCGCTGGATGATGCTTCCATGATATAATTGTTGTATAATTTTTACATCTTTTGCGATTTTATTATGGGTATGTAAAAGGGGCTACCTCGTTAAGCAAAATCAATGCATGTTTATGCATCTGACCGTCATTGCGAGCGTGGCGAAGCAATCCAGGCTTTGGATTTACTGGATTGCTTCGCTTCGCTCGCAATGACGACGGTTTGCATGATTATGCATCAGATTTGCTTAACGAGATAGCCCCTTTCTTGTACTTGCAACTAATTATGTTAAACACAAAATGCCGCTTATGCCTCTTGTGACTCTTCTTCTTTGTCATCCCGCACGGTAATAATACACTCTTCCGCACGGCGCTGGTCGGCTTTGGTTACGGTCACATCCAGCTTGTTGTAAGTAAAAGTATCCCCTTCTTCTGGGGTGCGGCCCAGCTGGTCCATTATCCAGCCGCTTACTGTGGATACTTCGGATTCATCTTCCATATCAAAATATTCGAACATTTTCTCAATGGCGGCGGCACATAGCACTTTGTGGCTTCCGTTTGGCAGGGCTGTAAATTCCTCTATTACTTCGTCGTTTTCATCCCATATTTCGCCTACCAGTTGCTCTAGTATATTTTCCATGGTCACTATGCCTTCTGTGCCGCCGTATTCGTCGGTTACTACGGCCATGTGGCTTTTTTTCTTTTGCAGTAATTTAAACAGCTCTGTTATTTTGGCGGACATTACTGTGTATACCGTTGGGGTTATTATATTTTCTAGGGTTTGATGGTCGTGGCCTATGCATTTTATAAAGTCACGGATATGAATTACGCCGGTTATGTTGTCTATAGACTCGTCATACACGGGCAGGCGCGAGTAGCCGCTTTCCATGAAAATGGAGGCGGCTTCGTCTATGGTACTGCCTGCGGGGATGCCTATTATGTTTACCCTTGGGGTTAGTATGTCTTCGGCTTTTAGGTCGTTGAATTCTATGGCGTTACTTATTAGCAGGGAGTCTTCTTCGTTTATTGTGCCGTCTTGCTCGGCTTCTTCTACCATGTATAGCAGGGCTTGGTTGCCGTAGCCGCGCTCTGTGTCTTCGTCCTCTTTGGTACGGGTCATGAATACGCGGCTTAGGTGAGATTTCCATTTGGCCAGTATTGCGTTTATGGGCTTTAGTATGGTCATTAATACCATTGCGGCAGGGGCGCAGAAGATTGCTACGGTTTCCGGTGCTTCCTTGGCCAGGGCTTTTGGGAAGATATCTGTAAAAACTATTACTATTACAGACACTACAATGGTTGAGATTAACGCACCGTGAATGGGAAATATCCTAATAAACAGAACCGCCGCGACTGTTGCGGTGGTTATGGCCACCAGGTTATTGCATATTAGCATTGACGAAAGTAGTTCGTCGAAGCGGTCGGTTAATTTTAGGGCTAGGGCGGCGCGTTTGCTTCCGCCGTCTATCATGCTTTTTAGGCGTGCGCGGTTTAGGGCAGAGAAGGCCATTTCTGCGGCACTGAAAAATGTGCCTATCATTAGCAGGACTATTAGAAAGATTATAGTTCGTATTGCATCGGCATCCATTTGGAGCGGCTCCTTGTTTTCACTTATATTATATAGCGGATTAATTCGCTGTATTTGCACGAGTATGGGGTAGTATACTCGTTTTTTTTGCTTTATTCAAACTGCTTTATTCAAACTGCTTTAATTAAAGCCTAGTATTGGTCCGTCCATGGTTAGATATGTGTCGGGTACTACGCCGCTTATTATTGTGTCTACTAATGATACATGGCGGGTTACTATTATCTCGCGAGAGTGCACGGGATTTATTATTCTAATTTCGGATTCTATGCTTAGCCATATGGAAAAATGCACCTGGTTTATGCCTACTGCGGTGAAGCTTGAGGCGTAGTCTACCAATGCGTTACCTATTGGGGCCATGCGGAAATTTATGTTTGGGCCTACTTGGGCTAGTGTGTCTAGCCTAAAGGCCATGCCCATGGGTATGGATACTACTTCCGAGTCTAGGTTATTTAACCTGTTTGAGATGCGCATGGCTACTACATTGCTTATATCGTTTACAAGAAGGGTGTTTACGGTAAGCATTGGGCCGGAGTCGCCGGATTGGTTGTGTTTAGTTATAAAGTCGGCAGATGTTAGGTTGCGCTCGGTTATTATGTTATGTACTTCGTGGTTTATTACGTTATTTATTTCGGCTTGTAGGTGCATTTCGGCGGCTTCTAGGGCCATGGGCAGGATGCGACGGTCGAAGCGGTAATAGCTGTATATGAATGCGGCTAGGGTTATTAGTATCATTAGAAATGCCATGTACCGCCTGGGGATTTGCCACGCCTGGCGGGGGGGCCTACGTGCCGGGCGGCGGGTTATGGGTGGGCGGCGTGATGAGGTTAAGCGGCGTGGTTTGCCACGGCTTTTGCGGGTGTGCCACCTTTGTAGCCTTTTTAGCCAGGTTTTGGTCATGGTTTTCCCCTATTGGCGTTGGTTGTAAAGTATATGCGGGGTTGGGATGGGAAATATCTTGTCTGGATATATAGTGTAAAGGGGTAGTTGCATTACCCACATCGTGATATAATTTGTAACATAAATGTAATCAATTTCCCGCTACATAAGCGGACTAGCCAAAGGAGGCGTTAAAGTGTTTTGTTCAAACTGCGGCAGTAAACCAGACCCGGACGCAAGGTTTTGCAATGAATGCGGTACGGCGATAGAGGTACTGCAACCACAGGTTAGCCAGCCACCGCCTGTTACACAGCCGGGGTATCCGCCCACGCAAGCCCAGCATACTGTCATGCTACCGGGGTATGCACAGCAGGCCCAGGCACCACACCCTGCCCCGCAACCGGGGTATCAGCAACCGCAATACACACAACCACCTCAACAATTTACGCACCCAACCGCACCCTCGCCGGGCTACCCTGTTCCAAACCGCCCGGTAGCTAAACCGGCCAAGCCAAAGAAGAAAAGTAAATTACTTATTGCCATTGCCGGGTGCTTTTTGGTTTTAATATTTTCGGCTGTGGGCGTGTTTGGCTTTACATTACTTAATAACCCATCGCTTGCGGTAAGCCGGGCAATGGGCAACGTAGCCGGTGAGTTTAACGAGCGTTTGGAAACAACGCCGTTCCAAGCATTCGGGATGCTTATGAATACCTTAGAAAACGGCACGGTGAATGTAGGTTTCGATTACCGTAGACAGTGGACAGACTGGTGGTCGGGAGATGCCCGTACAGAAACCGCCGATGGTAGTTTTAGCCTATCCTCTAACGCACGCACAGGCGACTACGCCCTTACCGGGCGGTTGCGTTTTGATGGCGGCTCTAATTTACATTTATCGGCCCATATAAACAGTGAGAGGATTGCCTTTAACTCCCCGCAGGCCAGCCGTGACTATTATGGCTTTACATTTAGCACCTTTAGACAGGATTTTAGACATTTTGGGCAGAATGTTCTTAGGATGAGCAATTCCGAGATAGATATGATCGTGTCTTATGTAGAAATGATTGAGAATTCGCTTGACCAGAGCGATGCTTCTGAGATGTTTGAACCATATATAGAGGCGTTTACGGCATTTTTGCTGGATGCTTATCGCGAGTCTACCAGGGGCGTGGAAGTTAGGGCGGGGCTACAAACCGTTAGCACCAGGCGGGTAGATTATGTAATTACTGCGGAGGCAGTGGTTGCCCTCTTAACAGATTGGTTTAATCTGTTTGACAGAGACAGCGATATGCAGAACATGCTTTTTAATAGCTGGGGCATGGCAATGGGCTCTAACACCCAAGGCGAAATGGTTAACGAGCTGTGGTCTGTCATTCGCGAAATAGACCGTCATCTTAGGGGGGATGCTACGCTGTCTTTCTACGTTGGTAACCGCAACAGGCTTGTTAGGGTTACTACCAATGGGCATTTTTCTTTTGATGGGGATTCTATTTCCTTTAGAGCGGATATTAACTTTGGGGCTTCGGCTACGGATACATGGACTATTGATGCCAGCGTTACCGACAGGTGGGGCACCAACGATTTTAGAGGCTCTTGGGATATGAGAACTATTGGCGGTGTGCATGAGCATACGCTTTCCGGTACGGCGGGCCAGA
>Ga0123355_10022343_pt1 | contig 10139 bp, 7 predicted proteins | sample TergutEmb28metaG_3_FD_89872 | JGI IMG/M metagenome (GOLD analysis project Ga0123355, IMG submission 89872) | Embiratermes neotenicus P1 segment gut microbial communities from Petit-Saut dam, French Guiana - Emb289 P1 | ecosystem: Host-associated > Arthropoda: Insects > Digestive system > Gut ...
GGATTTGTAACGCTGGTTAAGGGCTATCATTTAGAGCTTGCATTCAGTAACGGCTTTTTGGCAAGTGATTGTATGGAATTATTGAATAAGCTGGGGATTAGCAGTAAGCAAATAGCAAGAGCGGGTAAAGAGATTGTTTATTTAAAGGGCAGCGAGCCGATAGGTCATTTTTTAAGTGTGCTAGGCGCTACAGAAGCTACCCTTAAACTAATGGATATTACTATAGAGCGGGAAGCAACCAGACTTATAAACCGTAGACTTAATTGCGACATGGCAAATATAGATAAAACTATAGAACTGGCAGGAAGGCAAATAAGTGTTATTGAAAAACTAAAGACAAGCGGACGGTTTGAGAGTCTAAACGAAAAATTGCAACAAGCTGCTAAAATAAGAATCGAAAACCCCGAAGCAAGTTTAGATGAGTTAGCAGAAATTATAGGCATAACCAAATCGGGAATAAGGCATAGATTACATAAGCTGATGGATTTAGGAATAAGTGAAGAGTAAAAATAAATGAAATAAAGATATTGTAAAAAAGAAAAAGGGGAAGAAACAATTTCCCGTTTTGAAAATATCGTTTAAATATTAAGTTACATTAATAAAAAATATTATAGAGGCGGATATTAACCGCTCATACTTTATTTTAAAAACTACTCACTCTCATATCCATTAGGATTTTCTTTTTGCCATAGATAGTGGTCTAGACACATTTGCTCTAGGGTTTTAGTTGCTTTATATCTTAGTTCTTTTTCCGCTTTTTTTGTTGAAGCATAGCAAACCGAGGTATCACCGCTACGACGCGGGGCAATGGTGTAAGGAATATCAACTCCGGTTGCTTTTATAAATGCGTTTACCACATTCATTACGCTGCTGCCGTTGCCTGTGCCTATATTATAGGTAACCAAGCCACAATTAGTATATAGTTTTTCTAACGCTACAATATGTCCCAGCGCTAAATCTACAACATGGATATAATCTCTTATAGCCGTACCGTCGGGGGTGTCGTAGTCATTACCGAAAATATTTAATTTGGGTAGTTTGCCTATGGCAACCTTTGTAATAAAAGGCATAAGATTATTCGGAATACCTTTTGGGTCTTCTCCAATTTTTCGGCTTTCATGAGCACCTACAGGGTTAAAGTAGCGTAGAAGTGCAACATTAAGAGTTTTATTTGTTTTTGATTCGTCTATTAAGATTTCTTCGATTATTTTTTTTGTATTGCCGTAGGGGTTAAGGGCACTTGTAGGCATATCTTCTGTTAGCGGACAAATTGTCGGCATACCGTAAACGGTTGCGCTAGAAGAAAACACGATATTTTTAATATTATGTTTTTTCATGCAGGTGATAAGCGATAAGGTGGTGCCTATATTGTTTTGATAATACATCAGCGGTTTTTCTACGCTTTCGCCGACTGCTTTATAACCGGCAAAATGAATAGCGCTATCAATCTCCGGATGAGCGGCAAAAATTTTATCAAGTGATTTTTGGTCTGCTACATCGGTATTATAGAATGTTATTTTTTTATTTGTAATTTGCTCTATTATAGGAATAACTTTTTTGCTGGAATTAGACAGATTGTCTACAACTATAATGTTATAGTTAGCGTTGAGTAGCTCCAGTACGGTATGACTGCCGATGTAGCCCGCACCGCCTGTTACAAGGACGGTGTGCCTTTTGGATGTGTTTTTAGGAGATGTAGTATTTTGCATAGTGGTTTTCCTTGAAGTGATGTTTTTTATAAGGTGTGGGTGTTCACTGAACGCCTCGACAATGTACGGCATATAAAAAAATGTAATTGTGTTTTATGCTATCTTATATCCTTCGTTTCCTAGTAAGCCTTCTATTTCCATTAGCATAGCATTACAAATTTGCGTTGGAATATCCAAGGCATATACTTTATTATCGTGGGTAGATTTTATATAGGTTTCGTCATGTCCCGGATATGCCAGCAATATCTCTTGTAATTCGTCTACTAAAGTTTCGTCTTTTTTATCGCAATAAAAACAAATCTTTTTGCGATTTATTTCTCTTCCTGTTGGATTTAGAAGACTAACTTCGTTTATCCAAAAAGTTGCGCCGTCGTCTCTTAATCTAACATTACCGCTTAGGGTTACAAGCTGGTCTTTAACAAAATGTTCTCGGTATTTATTAAGGATATGTCCCGATAGAAACACCTCTATAGTGCCGTGCAGGTCCTCTAGCTTACCGACGCCTAATTCTCTGCCTAGCTTTGTAAAGCGTTTGTTAGCCTCTATCAGCATACCGCCCAGCGTAATTTTTTGGTCGTTTTGTAAATAGCTAATGTTATCATTATCTTCGCTATTTGTATTATTTAATTCTGCATCATTGCTCATACCCTCGTTAAAATTTAAAAAATGAGACGAATTATAATTAAAACCGCTTAAAAAGTCCGCATAATTTTCCAGCGGATGTCCCGTTAAATAAATACCTGCAATTTCTTTTTCGTGTTTTAATTTTTCCCATAAGCCGTACTCTTCGGCTTTAGGATATTCGGTTTTAGTTTTTATAGTAAGAGCGGGATTATCAAACATCGAAAATTGTCCGCTTTCCGACGCTTCTCTGTCTTTAGTAGCTCTGGCCATAATCATTTCATAGCCTAGCATAAGAACTGCTCTTGCTATACCGAAGCCATCAAAAACTCCCGTTAAAATAAAGCCTTCCAGTACCCGCTTATTTATAGTAATAAAACTCATTCTTGTGATAAAATCGTCGAAGTCTGAAAAATATCCGTTTTGTTCTCTTTCTTTTGTAATATGATCGATTATACTAAGTCCGACATTTTTAATTGCAGATAGTCCAATCCTTATAGCACCGTTTTCTACACTAAAGAAAGCGTTGGAATAATTGATATCGGGAGGCAAAACGGTAACACCTTTTTGTTTAGCGTATCTTAGATAATACGCGATATCTGTAATTTTGCCGATACGGTTATTTAATACAGATGCAATGTACTCTACAGGATAGTATTTTTTTAGGAATGCCGTTTGATAGGCAACATAGGCGTAAGCTGTAGCGTGAGATTTATTAAAGGCATAATTGCCGAATTTTACGATATCGTCAAAGATTTTAGTGGCAACGCTTCCGTTTACGCCGTTATTTATAGCGCCGATTATACCTTGGTTTTTATCGCCGTAGATAAAAAACTTACGTTCGGCATCAAGCAATTCCATTTTCTTTTTACCGATAATTGCTCGGAGTACATCTGCTCTTGCTACCGAATAGCCCGCCAGTTGTTGCGCTACTTGAATAACTTGTTCTTGATAAACCATAACTCCGTAAGTAACATTAAGTATGCTTTCCAGCATTGGATGATCGTATTTTATTTGCTTAGGATTTCGTTTATTTGCCACATAATTAGGGATATAATCCATAGGGCCGGGGCGGAAAAGTGATACGCCGGCTATAATATCTTCTAGGCAATTTGGTTTTAAATCTACCATAAATCGGGTCATGCCGGCACTTTCTAACTGAAACACACCCACAGTATCGCCTTCGCCGATCATATCAAAAACAGCTTTGTTGTTATATTCCATAGAATAAAAGTCGATTTTTTTATCTGTGGATTTTGCTATCATATCAAGTGCATTTTTGATATCAGTAAGGGTACGAAGACCAAGAAAGTCCATTTTAAGAAGTCCCAATTGTTCGCATTCGTTCATGTCGAATTGGGTTGTAACGATAAAGTCATCAGATTTTTTGGCATCTTTTTTATCCGAAACAGCGCTTGCTACAGCAAGTTTCGGACTGGCGATAGCAAGCGGAATATGCTGATAAATCGGATCTCTACAAATTATAACGCCGGCAGGGTGAATGCCGGTTTGTCTTGGGAAGCCTTCTACCTTAATTGCCATATCAAAAATTTGTTTAACGGAAGGGTCGTGTTCGTAGAGTTCCTTTAAATCTGATACAGACACGTCTCTATTGTCTTTATCTTTCTTAAGTCCTATAAGCATACTTAGCGGCAGCGTAGAAAGGGAGGGGAATAGTTTAGCGTATCTATCCATTTCGGCATACGGTTTATTTAGCACCCTTCCGACATCCTTAAAAGCTTGCTTAGATTTAAGCGAACCAAAAGTTATAATCTGACATACATTTTCTATGCCGTATTTGCCTACAACATATTCTATAACTTCGTCTCTGCGGTCTACGCAAAAGTCTATATCGAAGTCGGGGTTAGAAATACGATCGGGGTTTAGGAATCGCTCGAAAATCAAAGAATATTTTAACGGGTCGGGTTTTGTGATATTTAAGGCGAATGCAACAATAGAACCGACACCGCTGCCTCTGCCGGGACCAACGGCAATGCCTTTATTTTCGGCAAAGGCAATAAAATCCCATACTATTAAAAAGTAGTCTACAAATCCTAATTTTTCTATAAGACCTAGCTCGTAATCTGCTCTAAGTTTAATCTCATCTGTAATCTCGGAGTATTTTTTATTGAGTCCGTCATAGGTTAATTTACGCAAATACTTTGCGGGAGTAAATTCTTTAGGAGGTTTAAATTTGGGTAAAAGAGGTTTTCTTTCAAAAAAATACGGTTCGCATTTGTTTGCAATCTCAATAGTGTTATCAATGGCATCCAGACAGTTACTAAAAAGCGCTTCCATCTCTTCTCTATTTTTTATGTAATATTCGTGTGTTAAAAAATAGCTATCGCCCGATACAGAAGCGGTTGCATCATGAGAAAGGGGAGCGGTTTGGGCTGTAGCGGAACTTTCGACTAATTCGTCGGGTGATAAGGTTTTACGCATAGCGATGCATTGCAATACCTTTTGCATTGCCCAATCTTCTTTTTTAAGGTAGTGTGTGTCGTTAGTTGCTACAAGTTTAATATTATTTTCTCTTGCTATTCTAATAAGATTAGGTAGAACTTGCCGTTGCTCTAGCAAATTATGGTCTTGAATTTCTATATAATAATCATCGCCAAATAGTACTTTAAATTCTTTAGCGATATTGTTTGCTTTTTCGTATTCGCCGTTTAGTAAAGCTCTCGGTACTGCTCCGCCTAAGCAACCCGACAAGCAAACAAGCCCTTCGACATGTTGTTTGAGTAAGTCAATATCTATTCTGGGTTTATGATAAAAACCTTCCGTGTTAGCAATAGACATCATTTTTATAAGATTTTTATAGCCTGTTTCGTTTTTACACAGCAAAACTAAATGTTCTAATTTAGGAGCTTTACCACCTTCGCTTTGTTTGGCTTTTCTATCGGGACACATATACACTTCGCAACCGATAATAGGTTTTACCTTAAAAGGAACTTTTTTAGCCATAAACTCAAAAAAGTCCATTTGTGGATCGGTAAACTTAGCTGCTGCTTTAGCAAATTCTAACACTCCGTACATATTGCCGTGATCCGTTATAGCAATAGCGGGTTGTCCGATAGAATAAGCATATTTAAACATATCACTAATGCGGGTGGCTCCGTCTAATAGACTAAACTCTGTATGAGTGTGAAGGTGAACAAAGGGCCTTAATTGAATATTGTCTTCGTTTTTAGTTGTATCTGTTGTTTTTTGCATGGTTTTGTGTTTAGTCTGCGGCGGCAGGTTGCTCGTTCTGCTCTCACTTATAAATTAGCTTTAGCATTAAGCGTTAAGTCTGCTAAATCTTCGCCGGATTTTATACTAAAATAGGCTCTGCTTGCTATCATGGCTGCATTATCTGTACATAGGATAGAGGGAGGAATAAACACACTAACACTGATTTTTTCTGCTTCTGTTATTAGAGATTGCCTAAGATGATTATTGGCGGCAACACCGCCGGCTAGAGCAATATTTTTTATTCCTTTATTCTTAACGGCATAAATCGTAGTATCTACAAGCATATCTACGGCTTGTTTTGTAAAACTGGCGCAAATATCCGCAACATTTAATTTCTCACCTCTCTGCTTAGCATTATTTATATAATTTACAACAGCGGTTTTTAGTCCCGAATAGCTAAGCGATAAATCTTTATTATAATATGCTTTTGAGTTTTTAAAAAAGTTAATTGTAGGTTTTCCTTGTTGTGCTTGCTTTTCTATTTCCGGACCGCCGGGGTAAGGTAGGCCTAAAAGCCTGGCTACTTTATCAAATGCTTCGCCTATAGCGTCATCTGTAGTTCCGCCTATCGGCACAAACTTATTATAATCTAAAACCTCGTAAAGGCTGGTATGTCCGCCGCTGGCGGCAACAGCCAAAAACGGGGGGGTTAAATTAGGATATTCAATAAAATTAGCACAAATATGAGCTTCTATATGATTAACCTTTATTAGCGGTATTTGTAAAGTATAGGCAAGAGCTTTAGCGCTTGATACACCTACTAATAATGCTCCTAAAAGTCCTGCTCCGTATGTAACGGCAACAGCATCTATATCACCGATAATAACACCGGTGTCCTTTAAAGCCTTATCAATACAACTATTTATTGCCAGTGTATGGTTTCGGCTGGCAACCTCCGGTACAACTCCGCCAAACTTTTGATGAATATCAATTTGGCTGGCAATAACATTAGAAAGTATCTGCCGTCCGTTTTTAACAACTGCTACAGCCGTTTCGTCGCAAGAAGTTTCTATCCCTAAAATGATAATGGATTTGTTTTCTTTTGCCCGTTGAGTTAAATTATTAAATTTCTTTGTTATTGTTAGAAGGTAATTCATTTTTCTTTTGCAAAAAGGAAAAGTTAGTACGCTTAATACACTACACCTAAGTTTATAATTTGTCAAGGTTTTATTTAATGTGTTATGATATTTGCATGGGAAATTTGGAAATATTTTTAATTATAGGGTTAGCAGTTTGGTTTGTGCTAACAAGTATTATTGCCGTGTTTATAACACGCAAGGATAAAAATGCCGCAAGCGGCGGCAAGTGGCGGGTTAAAGAGACTACGCTGCTAATTATATCGGCATTGGGCGGCGGTGTGGCAATGCTGTTTACAATGCATATTATTCGCCATAAAACTAACCGCAAAAAATTTATGTGGGGAATACCTATAATAATATTTTTGCAAATTGCTTTGTTGATTACTTTAGCTTTATTGTATTGGCATTGCTGGAGATAAAAATCATAAAACCCCTTAAACCTCTCTTAAAAATCTCTTGCTTACTTTAATTCAATCCTATATAATGGTTACATAATCTGTAGGCACATTACATAATTAAAATAATGTGTGCAAAAAATTATTGGAGGAAATTTAAAAGTGCATTTTTCTAAAGAAGTAGAAGAAATGATATGCATCAAGCAGGGAGCTAATCACGGCTCTTGTCCGATACCCGAAGAAGGTAAATGGGTAAAGGCAAAAGATGTAAAAGACTTATCGGGCTTAACGCACGGTGTTGGCTGGTGTGCGCCCCAGCAAGGAGCATGTAAACTAACCCTTAATATTAAGGGCGGAATTATTAAAGAGGCGTTAGTAGAGACTATCGGTTGTTCCGGTATGACTCATTCTGCCGCTATGGCGGGCGAAATTTTACCCGGTAAAACAGTTATTGAGGCACTAAACACAGACTTAGTGTGCGATGCGATAAATGTTGCCATGAGGGAATTATTTTTACAAATTGTTTATGGCAGAACTCAAAGTGCATTCAGCGAGGACGGCTTAGAAATTGGTGCCGGATTAGAAGATTTAGGTAAGGGTAGCTGCAGTCAAGTCGGTACTATTTACAGTACCGAGGCTAAAGGTGTTAGATATCTGCAAGCGGCAGAAGGTTACATTACTAAAATGGCGGTAGATAAAGACGACCTTGTAATCGGTTATGAGTTTGTAAAAATGGGCGTTATGATGGAAAAGATTCGTAAAGGCACGGACGCAATTACAGCTCTTAAAGAAAGCACGGGCACATATGGCAGATACGCCGACGCGGTTAAATATATTGACCCGCGTAAAGAATAGGAGGAGGTAAAAAAATATGAGTATCAATTTTGAAGGATATGATAAACGCATTAAAAAAGTAAATGCGGTACTGGCAAGCTATGGTATAAAAAACCTAGAGGAAGCCAGAGAAATTTGTTTATCTAAAGGTATCGATGCACAAAAGATAGTTAAAACCATACAGATGATAGCGTTTGATAACGCACTTTGGGCGTATACAGCAGGATGTGCTATAGCTATCAAAAAAGGTATAAAAAAAGCGGCTGATGCAGCAAGAGCAATCGGTGAAGGACTGCAAGCATTTTGTGTGCCGGGCTCTGTTGCAGAGCAAAGAGAAGTCGGTTTAGGGCATGGTAATCTTGCCGGAATGCTGCTTGAAGAAAAAACGAAATGCTTTTGCTTTTTAGCGGGGCACGAAAGTTTTGCAGCGGCAGAAGGTGCTATAGGTATTGCTAAGACTGCTAATATCGTACGCAAAGAACCGCTTAAAGTTATTCTTAACGGTTTAGGTAAAGATGCCGCTATGATTATAGCAAGAATTAACGGCTTTACTTATGTAGAAACCAAATTCGACTATGCTAAAAGTAAGCTAAAAGAAGTTAGAAGAATAAGCTATAGCGACGGAGAAAAATCTAAAGTATTAGTTTACGGTGCCGACGATGTGCGTGAAGGCGTTGCCATTTTTATAGCAGAAAAAGTAGATGTTTCTATAACGGGCAATTCTACTAATCCGACCAGATTTCAGCATCCTGTTGCCGGCACATACAAAAAATGGGCTAACGAAAACGGCAAAAATTATTTCTCTGTAGCAAGCGGCGGCGGTACGGGGCGTACGCTTCATCCCGATAACATGGGGGCAGGTCCCGCTAGTTACGGTATGACGGATACTATGGGCAGAATGCATAGCGACGCTCAATTTGCCGGTAGCTCCAGTGTGCCTGCCCATGTAGAAATGATGGGTCTTATCGGTATGGGCAACAACCCTATGGTAGGGGCTACCGTTGCAATTGCAGTAGCAATAGAACAGGCCGGCTAAATTTTGATTATATAAAAAAGAGTGTAATTCGCAAAACGAGTTGCACTCTTTTTTAGTAAAAAATTACTGTAGGGACGGTTAATAGTAGTTAAAATTAACTTATAAGATTGAGCATTGTGAATTTATCTGCTGTTCTAATTGATTTTATTTTGCAACAAGTCTAATATACGCTCATACAAAATTGTTTTTAGAATAATCGTAATGATAGTAATTTTATAAACTTCTCAACGCTGACCATTTATCAAAATTCCAATTTTTTAAAAAGTTGTTGCCTGCGGTTAATCCATTATTAAATAAAGCGGTTGCAGTTTTTTTATCTAAATCAAAATCTGTAGCGCTTATATTTTTGTTGTTTACGCAAACAGAAACATTTATAGTGCGTTCGGTATCTCCCTGTGTTGTGCGTGCATATCCCTGGTCTGTAGAATCTAAAATACTGCTTATAATAAATTTAATATAGTCGGTAAATTTTGTAAAGGTATATTGGTTTGCAGTTTTGCCGCTATTGTTGCATTCGATAAATTTAACACCAAATACGGGAACATCGGGTTTTTTACACCCGTCATCTAATAGCCAAATCGGATAATTGCAAAATATCCCGCCGTCTACAATAAGATGTTCTTTATTAAAAATATCCTTTAGTTTATAAGGCTCGTAAAAAATCGGGATACTCATGCTCATGCGTACCGCCTTAGCAACGCTAAAGTTATTCGGAATTAACCCGAATAGTTTTAAATCCTGCGGGAAAACAAGTAGTCTTTTATTGCCTACATCCGATGCGGTTATTTGCAATTTTCTTTTTTTATCGTTATTTTCAATATCGCCGAATGTAACTATACTTTTCTTTTTTAGTAAAGAGGTTAACCAGTCTTCAAAATAGTCGGCGCTGTATATACCGAAGTCTTTTCGCAGATGCAGATATTCGCTTAGTAATCCCTTACTAGTATGGTCCTTACTTTTAAACTTTAAGTAATCAAGTCCCTCTAATTCCTTTCTCATTTCTTCTCCGCTAAAGCCTGCCGCGACTAGAGCAGCGGCAATAGCACCCGCCGATGTGCCGGCAACACTTCTTGGCGTATAACCTGCGTTTTCTAGCGCTACAATTGCTCCGGCAAATCCGATTCCTCTTACTCCTCCGCCCATAAAGGCAATATCATAAAACATATTTTATTCTCCCTAATTTTATTTGTATAATATTGTACGGGGAAAACTAGATATTTATGATGTGTAA
>Ga0123355_10022344_pt1 | contig 10139 bp, 8 predicted proteins | sample TergutEmb28metaG_3_FD_89872 | JGI IMG/M metagenome (GOLD analysis project Ga0123355, IMG submission 89872) | Embiratermes neotenicus P1 segment gut microbial communities from Petit-Saut dam, French Guiana - Emb289 P1 | ecosystem: Host-associated > Arthropoda: Insects > Digestive system > Gut ...
AGGGAGGGGTTGTTAGCACCTCGCCCAACCCCCAAGCTGGAGGACCACCCCTCGTCGGCTGTCCGCGACTGCTTATTCAATTTATTCACAGCTACCCTCCTTATCGGAGGCCGTTCCTCTATCGGCAACCTGAGGACGCGCCATGCCGTGGTGACAGGGACCCACTAACACAGTTCGCCGTTCAATACTCAAGCAAATTGTTCGAAGTGTCCTCCGTCTGCTTGGATGCATTTTCTGACTCGTGTGACCAGAGAACTTGTAAACTTAAGAAGCACTGCAGTGTTGTTGATGTTTCTAGCAGCGCTGAGGATTCGCTGGAGTAGTTCTTCTGTCGTGCTCACCTTGTGTGCATACACCATAGTTTTCATGTACCCCACACTTGGTAATCTAATGGGTTCAGCTTTGATGACCGTGGTGGCTAATTCTGGGTACCGCCACGACCAGTCCACCGATCTGGGAATTTATGATTCAGATACTGCCTTACTGAAATGAGGCGGCTCTCCGTCATGCTGGTAATACATTTGTCGTCGTGTCTGTAGAGGAACATTCTCTAAGAGTGCTGGCAGTTCGTCTTGCAGAACGTTGGCGTAAATTTCACCTGTCACAAGTTGCGGGAAAATGTACGGACCGATCAGTTGGTCACCAATGACACCACACCACACGTTTACGGGAAAGCGATTTTGGTAGTTACTTTCGACAGTTCCGTGAGGACTATCACGATCCCATAAATGGGAGTTTCTTGTGTTGTTGACTCCATCGCGGGTAAAATTGGCCTCGTCGGTGAACAAAATGTTACGAATCATATGGGGGTTAGAATTAATCGAAAGGCACATTTCCAACCGGCTACATATGTCCGCAGGCTCAAGATGCTGATTGTGCTGGTTGTGGTACGGTTACATTCCTTCTGCGTGTAACGTTCGCCAGACTCTCATGCGCGGAACACAGAAGCGGGCAGAAATTCTTCTTGTACTAATGCGTTGACTACGATGGAACATGTCAATAATGTTTTCATCTTCCTCCACATTTCGCTGTACTTGACGTTCAGCACGGCGGTTTACACTTGAAAAGGAACCTTTTTCTCGCAGATGTTGGTGAACACACGTCTGTCGGGGATTCGTCGTCGAGGATATCGTAGCAGCAGTGGTGTTACCTTTGCAAAACCCGTACATAAAATGCATATCGGCGTATTCTTCACAGGAAAATGACATGTTTACAGTTACTGCTCACTGCACAGTTGCCACAGCACGACATAACTGTTCAGTTTGCTATCTGAAGCACTACTGGCCTTGTAACATGATTACGCCCACCCAGCGCGCATCCGCTACATTTTAACTGCTCCAATCTCAGCAACCGTTTGCAAATCGGACCCATGTGTACGTATACAGTATGCTATTTCTGACTCAGAATTAGCTGTGTTATTGAGCCTTGCAGTTCTGACCTCGACTCTGAGAGTCTGACAAATATTAAACACAGAATGAATGTATCCATACCACATCCAACGCCTTTACCATCTTGAACCTACGGACGTATGTAACCTGTTGGAATTATGCCTTTCGATTAATTCTAACCCCCATATGATTCGTAACATTTTTTTCACCGACGAGGCCCATTTTACCCGCGATGGAGTCAACAACACAAGAAACTCCCATTTATGGGATCGTGATAATCCTCATGGAACTGTCGAAAGCAACTACCAACATCGTTTTTCCGTAAACGTGTGGTGTGATGTCATTGGTGACCAACTGATCGGTCCGTACATTTTCCCGCAACGTGTGACAGGTGATATTTACGCCAACGTTCTGCAAGACGAACTGCCAGCACTCTTAGAGAATGTTCCTCTACAAACACGACGGAACGCCACCTCATTTCAGTAAGGCAGTATCTGAATCATAAATTCCCAAATCGATGGACTGGTCGTGGCGGTACCCAGAATTAGCCACCACGGTCACCAAAGCTGAACCCATTAGATTACCAAGTGTGGGGTACATGAAAACTATGATGTATGCACACAAGGTGAACACGACAGAAGAACTACTCCAGCGAATCCTCAGCGCTGCAAGAAGCATCAACAACACTGCATTGCTTCTTAGGTTTACAAGTTCTCTGGACACACGAGTCAGAAAATGCATACAAGCAGACGGAGGTCACTTCGAACAATTTGCTTGAGCATTGAACGGCGAATCTGTAACTGTACATTTAACAACATAGCTCAATAAATGCACAATGCTCCTCTTTCCTTTCTAATTTATTTAGTGTACTTTAAAAACTCATAACTCCTCAACCGTTGCCAATTGGACCCAGTGTATATGACGTTTTTGACTCAGAATCAGCTCTGGAATTAAATCCCAAAGTAGTGACCGTAACTCCTGGGGCACTCTGTATATATCTCTGTTCTTAATTAAATATTGTTATAGTTAAACCCCGACGATGATTTGTTCACTTCTACTGTCCCGATTGCTTCACCTTTTTCGGCCGGATCAGAAGGGTGTGGTTCACTTGACGTGTCGTACTTTCCATTGTGCTGAAGTGTCTTTTGGTTGTTTGGATCTTAAGGAAGTTACCGAAGAAATGAATTGAACATTAATCTTCTATACAGTATACGTATTTACAAATATCGAATACGAGTATACCGATGTTAAGGGCGGGATTAAAAGTAAGGAACTTCATTATCTGAGCAAGTTTATTTTTAAAAAGTCACGGGCGAAGAACGCGTACGTTTCTAATACTTTAATACCTGTAGCTTGACAGATTTTGTAACTTAATTCTGAAGGTTTTTAATGGTGGTTAGGATTTACGTACTTGTAACACGAGATTTTATGAACTAATTTCTTCGAATTCTCCGGTCAAAGGGTCGGGGTTGAATGCGAAAAGTGGATTTGATCCGAGTCACTTTTTATGTTTTGATTTGAATTCGAGGCGACGGAATAGCCCAGAAAGAGAGGAATGCAAACATTGCAATTATATTGCGTAAGCATGATGCTAGTAAATTATTAAAAATATGTTTAGCGGAACAGTCGTACCAAGTAGAGAATAATGATGGAGCTTAACCGTGTAGTGAACATATGTGATAAATTTACTGCATAACTCTTTGTAAAGGTCCGATAATTTTGCCCAAATATGCGTTAATTTGGATATGTTCCATGTTCCCTGCATCAATTAGATGCATAAAATTTACCAGGCGACCGACATGTGCACTTGGATTTATGAATGTAATTTTTTACACTCATACTTCCAAGTACATTTGTTGACCTTTTTAATAAATTTTATTAATAGATGAAATTCCTGTATTTCTGACATAACCGGTTCCACCATCCTTAGCACAATAGTCTCACGTTTACGACTGAAAATGAGTAAGGAATGACATACTCAAATTTCACCACCAACTAGTTGCGCAATGATTTTATGAGTATTATACACAATTCCCACACGTTTCGGGCATATGTTTTGACCATCTTAGGAGTGTTACTAATTTGCAGCCTATGTGTTATCTTATCATAAGTAATTGACACACCATATACACATATAATACACAGTGTAGTAAGAATATTTTGATTATCACTAAATAAGTCATCAGTATATAACTAGGTAGTTGCAGTGTTAAAATTGTCTGTAATTGATTTTAAAAAGTTATAGTTATTAAAATTATTAGCAATAATGTTCCATATCCAGACATCTGTGGTGTTTGCGTGTTTTCTTCGTTTAAAGGGTATGGGATAATCCGTTGTTTAGGTAATCCGAGTGTTCACCATGAATGAATGCGCTGTAGGCTACCAACTTACATCAAATGTAAGAAACGACAGTTCGGTTCATTCATTACTTTAGTTTATTTTCTGTTTGGAGTTCCTGTGCAGTTTAAGATGTTTTTTCCCCGTATTTCTTTATAATCGGTGTACAGATTTGTATGAAATTGGCATTACATCTTGCTTCTGTGTATTATGTAAGCCTCAGACATTACCTTGCGTTAGAAAATTCCAGGAATCAATGCCCTCATGCCGTGCGCATGGGTCGTTACTGTTTGTTGTGCATTATTCCTGAACATGCCTTGAGTTTATGTGAAGTGCAGATCAGTGAACGCATAGAATGTCATATCACCCCGATGAAGCGGCCAAATTGGCACTTCTCACAGTTTTACAGCACGTGTGTGGATTATGAACCACACTGGAGCCTTACAATGTCACTTCCGGGTTCGTGGGCTTGTAGGGTACAGCCTTCCTGCGTGGTTGTGACGTCAATTTTTCCCTCAGTACACTAGAATTTTATCTTATTTGGATGGCGTGTAGTACATAATTTTCGAAACCAATTCGGAGCTTGTGAGAAATGCTAAGTTAAATGGTTCGCTGAGCGGCTGAGTGGATTTTTCTTTATACGGTTTTTAACATTTTTGCAACAAAGTCTCCAGTGAACGACATTGGAAAGAGCTGTCACATTTCGTCGTATTTTTCCGTTTTTATTATGTTTATTTTATTCCTATTAATTGTGTAAATGGAAATGTAAGTGTATTAACGTAACTATGTGATTCATTTGTTTTACATTTCGTTAGAACTGCCTCGGAACTTCGTGTCTGTTCTAAACTCGCCAGTCGGTTTTCAGTGCTTTCGCTTCCATTAGCAACGCGCCAGAAATATTATTATGCCGCCGTGTTGTTTGTATTCCTGGTCTTCTCATTATGACACTAGAGCACTGTTTCCGAAATAGTTTTCTGTAAAAAATATCCCGTTGCACTATAAAAATGGTAATTTAAATATTATTATTAGTTTACCTTAAATTACCTTTAGTCTGTTGAAAATTATTCTTCATTCAAATATGTATGAATTGCTGCAGTACTAGAATAAATATAATACTGATATTTTGAAAGTACTGTTCCTTGGTTATGAACAGTTTATTAGTTTTTAATTTTAATTTTAGGCCCTTTCACATAGTCACGAAAAGCGCCTATTAGCTACGTCATGCCCGCCATTGTATACACGCTTCAGTGCTGCGCCCAGTGGACTGATTTCGGTGAAATTTGTTACTGGTGACTTCAATGAAAAGCTGTCGAGAAATTCCAAATTTGGTTAAAATCCGACGAAATTTTCGGGCAGTCTACATGAAAACCTAACCATGTTTTAATCATTCCGGCGGCATAATTTCGCCATAGAAGCATTGTTGTGGTACACTCATTATTTTTATATTGTTGACAGTGACGTGTATGTCAACAATACACACATAACTCTTTTCATTTTTATTGCAACAGTGGTTACGCAAACGAGCCACAATGTTCAGTTATACTTGCATTTCCTATCTTGTTTCTTCTATATGAATGTGATTTTTATTTCTAAATGCGTGCTGTTGAATAACATGTTGATTCATGGTTCCGCGTAACGTTTATGTATTCTTGTTCCTATGTGTAGTGTACTTCAGGATGCTATTAAGTGTTCCGCACGAATTTCTCGATCGTGAGTCGGTTCCAGAGCCAAATTAAATTGGCAGACACGGCACCAGAGCATATTACCGGACAGGATGGTGCAGTTTTAATGTTGTAGACTTAGTCTCTGTAAGTGCACAGTTCGAATTTCTGCTGAGACGCTGTTTATTTTGTCCCACGATTATCGTGGTTTTCGTCAGACGCTCCAAGAAAATGCTGAGATAGTACTCGTTTAGGCTACAACGTCTTCGTTACGAATCCATTCCATTTCATTATATGTCTTCCTAGAACTCATGATATGTGGTCTCAACTGCAGACAATGTAGCAAAATAAAATCGCAAATGAACCTGGTGGTCTCCGTTAAGTATATCAGCCGGCCCGGTACCAAACTGGGCTTCACTCCTATCAGTTCATCTTAATCGGATATAGCGTACTTTTCTACATCCAGGTTGATTGTGTCGTAATTTCAGCATTTTTTAATTTAGGCGACAAAATTCTGCCCTACTCGTGACTGTCCGTAATCCGCTGATGAACCCTTCAACGTTGCACTGAGATTTGTACGTAAAATGTTCCAATTAATTGTATACACGCTGAAACACGTTGAACTTAGCCACAGAGAATACTAATATTCTCTACGTGTCCTCAACCTCCACAGCTTCTATTCTGAAGATGGCATCAGTATAGTCATACGAAACGCCTGTACCTATCTGCGGAATTGCATGGTACCGTACGTGTTTTTGTGCACGGCTTACACTGTGCAATGTTACCTAAACTGGTTTTCATACAGCTGTAGGATGTTAATATTTTGACATTATTTATTTGGTGAATGCCGAATTTGTGGATCGTCGCCATTAGCTGTAACATTTACGTATTTTGGCGTATTTCTGCACATTTTGATAAAGTCTTTGACTGCCATCGGTTCATGTTGGTGTCATGAATGAACAGTTTAATTGTGGAATGTTAAGTATGAGGTTATGATATGGCTGGAACCTGCGTTTGTACGTAAATGGTAGTAATGTTTCTAAGGATATCGGTTGTAGGGCGTTATTTGCATTGTAAATTTTTCATATTCGTTACATGTGTGCGGTTTTGAAGCATCAGCTACGCTGTATGGAAAGTTTGAACTTCTTGACATAGTATGTCAGTTTTTTTTTTCAGTTTGTTATACTTCAGGACGTACCGGAACGTAAGTGTAATGAGTTGTGTTCTTGGAGAGTCTTGTGTCTCTGAAAACACACATTCTACTTCAGTGAAGTCTTAACAGAAGTACCCTCCGCCTGATCTTCGTTGCAGGAGCTTCCCGCTGCACTCGCACGTACGAGAAGTTGCCGCATACGCGCGGCGAACCAGTAGAACGATCATGGTAGCTGCTCTGTCCTCATACATTTCCTATTTCCCTGCTCTCTTTTATTCCAAGACACCCTTTTTTAATCTGGTCAGGGGAGACCTTACACTGCATTACACCACCTGTAATTGCTTTGTAGGAATTTCACGTAACATCCCACACCAGTACAGTATAGTCTGATTCTTGGTGATCGCAGCTTTTGCCACAGTACATTTTCCTCAACAGTGCCTAGTATGCAAGCCTCTTTTTGATCATGTTTGAGTTTTTTCCCCAGTTATAAGCCAAAAATGAATTAATATTTGTACTAGGAGTGTGTCTTTCTTCCTGTTCGACTGCCATGATTTGCATCAAGAGATCGCAATTTGTTGAGGTACGAGTGTTGACTGTGTCTTTACGTACGAACGTAGCAGATAATCATGGAAGTGCTATAAACCGTTTAATGGCGTTGTACATTGTCTGTGACAGTTTTCTCCCAAGTTTGTACGTACACACTGAGAGCGTGACGTTTTAAACCGAAGTGACACTGACACGTAAGCAGTCTGCCGAGTGTCTGGTTCCTTCGGGTGCATTTCCGACAACGTTTCTTTGTTCTTGACGCTCCGATTCTTGTCTTTCTGGTTTGGTACGTTATTGATACATAAAAATACAAACTTGAGGTGTACCTGCGGTGTATAATTCTTTTTTATATATATACACACACATATGGAGTGCGTATTTAGCACGAGCATGCGCCTACGGGTTTCGATGTTCGCACGGGGTGTTCACCCCCGCCCCGGCCAGCTGCTAGCAGTAGCCTGGCGCGTCGCGACTCTCGCGGACCGGCGTCCACTTGCCGGAATTAATGTGATGGGTTTGATGATGTCGCGGTGACAGGTTTCTTTTGTTCGGTTTCTGTGGCTGTCACTATGCGTCAGGAACTCCGTTACATGTGAATGTTTGCTTTAAAGTCTCATTGAACGGTGTATTGCTTAATTTGAATGTGAGCAGTGCTTTAGTGACACCACTTACATTTCATCTGTCGAACTTCAACTGTTAGTGAAGTTTCTATGTACCATCCTGTGACAGTTCAGTGTTCTGTAGGATCGATGTGTTTCTTCGAGTTTCCACGAAACACTCAGTGGCGGTATATGCTTGTGTACAGCATCCCATATGCTTGCATGTTATGTTTGCCTTGAAACAGAGATGTTTTCTTGAAGAGATTATGCAAAGAAATATACCTGCTGCAAGTCGATCTTTACTGCGAGTGTTGCACACTCATATGTGATTGGTGTTGCTTCATACAACAAAATTAGTGGTATATTTATCAACGCTGTGGAAATTTGTGAGAGCTTCAAAAGAATCTCTTCTTTCTTCAGTCATATGTAGCCGTGTGAGTTGCTTTGTTGTTTAAATAATTAAGATTGTTTTTCAAGAGAAAGGCTTGAGGCAAACACGCCTTCCAGTTCTTAGGTATTAACTTTTATAATACAGGTGGTTGCTTCCCCAACATTTTAAGGTAGTAAGATGGCGACAGCAGCGACATAATCATAGTTTCTGGAAAGTTTCTATCTGCGCCATTATTGTGTTAGCTCGCAATATGGCAGTCAACCGAGTAACATAAATATGTAATTAGAGAGACTTTTTGTCTGCTCCCCTCTCCCTCGATCTTGTGGTCCGGAGTCTTTCGCGTCGATAACAACCAGAGATAGCTTGCACTCACTGTTAACTGGAGATGTTTGCCTTCTGCTGGGAATATGAAATAAGAGCAGTTGCGCCTGTTGTATGCATTGTTAGGTAACAACACGCATACATTTACTGGTACATGTAGCTTTGTGTTTTTAAACGTATGGTGCTTAGAATATTATGGAAATTAATTACGATTTGTCTTTCCACATAAACGCTTTCATGAATTCGTAAACCATCGGAAGAGTATAATGTTCTTTTTTATTTTTTTCTTGATTGAAGCAAATTTGCAGGTTAACTTCCTTGTGTATTCTTTCTCATTTTCCTATATCTCCCTTTAGTTTCCTGTTCCATTTTGTGCGCACTTCATTAAGATTTCATGAGAACATCGTCTTAGTTGTTACGTCTTTAAAACACAGTATCTCTGCTGTGAAGCATAAGTGAGAAAATATTTTCTAAATAATGTGTCACTCGTTCGGAAATACATTTATTTGTTTAAGTATGGGTTAGAGAAATACACTTATACAAATACAGTTCTCTTTCATTTCAGCCGCCACACACACACACACACACACACACACACACACACACACATTCATTCATTTAGCCATCGATGCCCATTGCATTATGATGTATGTGTTCATGGCATCCGTTATGCGTTTCCTTGCTCTTAAAAGGGATTCCGGTATATAGTGAAGAACTTTATCGGCGGTTACATTGCAGTGGATTTAAATTATCAAGTGTTTGTTGTAAAAACACTTACAGCCATGATCATGTTTTCGTTAGATGTTATTTTAAAGAAAGGAGAAACTCCCATTTACAAAGATTTACTTTTCCTAGAGTTTCTAAACCATTGTTCTTTAAGACGGACAGTACCTCTTACCTTGCTTTATATTTCTTCCAGAAGAATTTATTGTAGGTGTCAAGTTATTGTGTTGTTTTTATTCTCGGATAGGAACATCGAATTAATGTTACGGTATCACGAAAACCAGCTCCAATTTGTAACACATTCATATCTCGCCAGTATCGCAGCTGTCTTGGGTGTCAGATATTTCCCAGTACATGCAGAGAATGTATCACGCCTTGTGTCTGTATCGCATCGTATCGGAAGCAACACACATTTATCATCAGCACACAGATACTGCCTTTATTTGTATATGAGTTTCATGCAGAACAGTTCGTAGTGCTGGCATTGCTTTTTAATGTTCAGCGCTGCCTGTGCGCTATTGCCGTCAATCGCCACAAATACCGCCCTGTCGGAGGTGGCGGCAATTTCAGCCATTTAAATGAGTGGTTGTAAATGTTATGACGCTGATAAATATTGCTTCTCTATACCATGGGAGTAACCTGCTTATATGTGCTTGCACGTTGTCCGCAGTCGGTATTTGATATGTCGAATGTTTCGGAAGTTGAATCTGTTCCTATGTTCAAGTTTGTATGTCGTTATACTAAACAATGGGACCTGTAGCTCTTCGATAGTCACGAGTTTCCGAGTTCTATGCCAGTTGTCGCCATTATTATTATTATTATTATTATTATTATTATTATTATTACTAACTGCAATTGAGTTTTCACTCGGTGGCAGTAGTCCTTACACTAGTACCGACAAAACAAATAAGAATAAATATACATAAACGAAACAATGCAAAGAACACAGTACAAACAATGCAAAACACATTAAGTACAAATATATATATATATATATATATATATATATTACCAAAACAC
>Ga0123355_10022345_pt1 | contig 10139 bp, 8 predicted proteins | sample TergutEmb28metaG_3_FD_89872 | JGI IMG/M metagenome (GOLD analysis project Ga0123355, IMG submission 89872) | Embiratermes neotenicus P1 segment gut microbial communities from Petit-Saut dam, French Guiana - Emb289 P1 | ecosystem: Host-associated > Arthropoda: Insects > Digestive system > Gut ...
ACGGGGTTTTGTCTAGTTTTGTATCTTTCTGTATCTACGAGCTTTGCCATTACGTAATCAAGTAGTGAAAAACCCTCTGAATCTTTGGCTGTCCAAATTTCATAGTAATATCGCACTTTTGTCCAATGCGGAAAATCACCCGGGATATTGCGCCATGAGCAACCATTCTTTAATAGATACAATATGGCGCAAAAAACATCATACAAATCAACTTTGCGCGGACGGGTTATTTCCCTGAAATTCTCCAAATCATGAATTATCAATTCGAATTGTTCTCGTGATACGTCGCTTGTGTATACTTTTCGCATAATCAGCCCTCCAGGATTGGATTTTTTCTGATTATAACTTATTTTGTATTTTTCGAAAATCCTTATGCCTTATTGTATTGTTATTTTAAATACATGACAGGTTCTTACGTGCTTCGTGTCGGTGAAGGGGGAGGGCGCAATTTCCGCTTACATCAACACGTAAACGTGTTAATGTCAATCGGAATTACTATAGTATCAAAAAAACGTGAGCCAGACGGATTATTACTTCGCCAAACTCACGTTTTCTTATTAAATTATTACTCTATTTTTGTATCAAATGAACTGCAAATCCCGAAAAATCTAAATCTGTATAAATAGCTTTAATATTTCCACTTGCATCTTTTTTTGCAGTTTCATCCAAAAACTTAATTCCTTTAGAAGAAAGCTGATACATTGCCCGCTCCATAGAGTTTGTGCCTATAGCAATGTGACCATGCTTGCCTCTGCCGGGTAAAGGTGTCATAGTCTCTAACACTGATCCTGCAAAAACAGACGAATTACCGGGTTTGTATTCAAATCCAAAAAGATTGCTAAATAGTTTAGCCACATCCTGCGTATGCGCTTCAGTTTCGCAGTTTACGCCAACATGAGCCAAAGTAAAACCTAAAACAGTAGTAACAGCTTCTCTTGTCCTTTTTGTGACTTCTGCAAAGTCACCTGCATCAATCAATTTAGGGTCTACCATCCAACTGCCACCACAGGCAATTACTTTTGGAAAGCTCAAATAATCGTTAATATTTTTAGCATTTACTCCGCCTGTGGGCATAAATGTTAAGCCGGTATATGGCCCGGACATAGCTTTGATAGCAGCTATACCACCAGCGTTTTCAGCAGGAAAAAATTTCACTGTTGTAAGACCAAGAGCCATAGCCGCTTCCATGTCGGTAGGTGTGCTGCATCCCGGGCATACAGGAATGTTTTTTGCAATACAAGCTTTTACAACTTCAGGGTTAAATCCCGGAGATACAATAAATTTCGCGCCTGCATTAATAGCTTTATCCAGTTGCTCTAATGTCAAAACTGTTCCTGCGCCTACCAGCATTTCAGGGAATTCATTTACAATATTTTTGATGGACTCTTCTGCCGCTGCTGTCCTAAAAGTAACTTCGGCACAAGGCAATCCGCCTTCTGTTAATGCCTTGGCTAAAGGAGCAGCATCTTTTGCACTGTCCAATTTTACTACAGGCACAATACCTATTTTTTTTATTTGTTCCATTATTGGGTTCATAAACATTCTCCCTATTTTTTGTGATTAACGTTGTACGCGGCCTGATGCATCGCCACCTGCAAGGGCTTCTACCTCAGCAACGCTCATTAGGTTAAAGTCATGTTCAATAGAATGTTTGAGGCATGAAGCTGCTACAGCAAAGTTTAGAGCTTTTTGGTTGTTATAACCACTAAGTAAAGAGTAGATAAGTCCGGAACCAAAAGAGTCTCCACCGCCTACGCGGTCTACAATATGAACTTTGTATTCGGGGGCAAAATATGCTTCTTTGCCATCATAAAGCATAGCAGACCATAAATTGTCGGAAGCTGATAGGCTAGTCCTTAAAGTAATGGCGGCTTTTTGCAAGTTATACTTTTCAACAAGAGTTTTAGCTACAGAAATATATCCCTCGTGGCTAATTTCTCCTTTTGTAACATCAGATCCTTCAGCTTTAATGCCAAAAACATCATAAGCATCTTCTTCATTTGCAATAACAACATCTACATACTCAATTACTTCTGTCATAACTTCTTTGGCTTTTTCTTTGCTCCAAAGATTTTTACGATAGTTAAGGTCGCAGCTTACGGTTACACCAAGCTTCTTAGCTGTTTTTACTGCATCTAAAGTGGCTTTCGTAGCTTGATCACCTAATGCCGGAGTAATGCCTGTTGTATGAAACCAATCTGCGCCTGCAAGAAGTTTTTCCCAATCAAATTCGCCCGGCTCTACCAAAGCAATAGCGGAATCTGCTCTGTCATATATAACCTTAGAAGCACGTTGAGATGCACCTTTTTCTACATAGTACGTGCCCAAACGCTTTCCACCGCGCACAATTCCGCTTACATCTACACCAAAACGACGTAGTTCGTTAACTGCACATTGGCCTATCTCATGGGCAGGAACTTTTGTTACATAAGCAGAATTTAAGCCGTAATTTGACAAAGCTACAGCTACATTAGCTTCTCCACCGGAAAAAGTTGCTTCAAACTCCTTGGCTTGTACAAAACGCAAATATCCTTTAGGATTTAAGCGCATCATGATTTCACCAAAACATACTACTCTTTTCATTGTAAAATGCCTCCTTATTAGTACCCATTTTGCTTAATATTGCAAAATGGTATAGATGATTTTTCATTGTATTAATTCTCTCAGAAGGATACCAAAAAAGCAATAGACTCTGTAAATTCTACACCATAAAACATGCATTAACACATTATCTTAAATTAATCAATACAATTTGATTTCAGTAGTTGACTTATTTCCCAAGACCGGATATACTAAATCCTGTCCCTTAATTAACGTAGCATCTGTACTATGAACGGGCAGGATGTATATAAATCAGTTTTGTTCCTTTTAGGCATACCGCATGTGCTTGTAATAGGAAAAAGCTAGTTTTTGAAGTCGTGACCGTTCACGGTACATAGGGCATTTCGGAGGTTATAGCTTTTTGGGTACATAAAACCTTTACCGAAAAAATCCTATTTGTGCTACGCAAACAAACGGAAGGAGAAAAACATGAAGAAAAAAATTGCAATGCTGTTGGCATTAGCATTAACTGTTGCTTTAATTCCTAATGCTGTTTTTGCTCAAGAAGATGAAGAAAACGGTTACGATGCTGCCTATGAAGATGTCTATAATGATGAATATTATTATGGCGAAGAAGATGTAAACGAAAATGACTACGCTGAAAATGATTATTATGACGAGGCTTATTATTACGAAGAAAATGAAGCCTACGAAGAAAACGAAGCTAATGAGTACTACTATGAAGAAAATGAAGTCTACGAAGCTGTTGAGTACTATGAAGAAGATGAAGTTATTGTAGACTATAACGACGTTGAAGATTACGTTTACGAAGAGGCAAACGACTACCAAGAAATTGAGCCAATAATGGCAGAGGTTGATCCTACCCCTGTTTCAGCTACAACCATACGTTTTGTAATTGATGAAACTGCTTTTACTATCAATGGTGTAGTAAATAATCTTGATGTTGCACCTTTTATTTCTGAAGGTCGTACAGTAGTGCCTCTGGCAGCAGTTGCTGAAGGTCTTGGTGCTAATGTATCATGGGATGGAGACACTCGTGACGTAACTATTGTTAGAGGTGTTACAACTTTAGTTATTAATGTTGATACTGCACTTCCCGGTAACATGGGTTCGCCTGTTGTAAGAGATGGACGTACTTTTGTACCTCTTGCCTATGTTGCAGATGCTTTAGGTGCAACAACACAATGGGATCCGGATGCCCGTGCTGTTTATGTAATAGAAAACTAATAACGGCAGAGATGTATACACGATTCACAATTTAATCCTGAAGGGAGTATATTTCCTTCAGGATGTTTTTTTCTCATTTTATAGCAGGCTACACCTTACAGGAGGTTCTATGAATCCGCTTTTCTCCCCTTTACACTCATTGGAAAGTTATCAAAGTATATCGCTTGCCAATAGTCCCTTGTTGGTGACAGGCGTAATCGGTTCTGCTAAATGGCATTTGGCATCTTCATTAATGGCCAAAGAAAACCGCCCGGGCTTAATAATTACTTATTCAGAACTTAGTGCAAAAACGATATATGAAGATTTTAGATATTTTTTCCCGGAAAATTGTCGATTATATCCTACTCGTAATCCGCTTTTTTATGCCGCCGATGTAAAAAGTACTGACATTACTCGTAAACGGTTTACTATCCTTTCAGAACTCTTAGAAAAAGAATCGCTTGTAATTATTTTATCAGCAGAAGTTTTACTTGACCGCCTTACTCCTAAAAATACCTTTGTAGACAATATATTAACATTACATTTAGGTACCTTTATGGAACCGGAAAATTTGATTCTTACTTTAAGTAATTTAGGTTACAAACGGGCAACTCAGGTAGAAGGGCCGGGGCAATTTGCTATGCGAGGCGGCATTATAGATATCTGCACAATCAGAGAAATAGGAAATAGTAGTGCAGACCGGGATAGTACAGCTTTAAGGATAGAGTTTTTTGGCGACGAGATAGATTCTATCCGACTGTTGGATGTCATCACTCAGCGTTCCGGTGATAGAATAGAAAAAGTTGATATATTCCCTATGGAGGAACTAAACAAGCATAACCCAAGTAATGAAGAAACTAACCTATTAAATTATTTACCAAAGGATACAGTCATATTTTTTGATGAGCCTAATTATATTTCTACTCATATAAAAACTGTATTGGCAGAGTATGAAGAAGGTGTTAAAGGGCATCTTTTAAAGGACGGTGCTTTGCCGGTTAAATCAGAAATGCTTCTAACTTATGAACAAGCTTTACATCAGGTTGATGAATTTGATACTGTCTTATTAACAGACATGGCTGGAGTGATAGATAACTTTACGCCAAAATCAATGGCATCTTTTACAGTAAAAGCTTGTCCTCCTTTGCGAAGAAATCCTGAAGAGCTAAAAGAAGATATATCATTTTGGCTTGATCAAAATTATAAACTATTGATTTTAGCCGGTAACGGACAACAGTTGACTAAAACACTGGTAGAATTTGAAATCCCGGCTAGATATGAAGAAAATTTAACAGATCTGCCACCGAGAATTGTCACCATTACTAACGGAACTTTAGCTTCCGGGTTTGAATATCCGGAATGTAAAATAGCAGTTATAACCGATAAAGAAATATTTGCGAAAAAAGATAAAAAACGTAAGCGACGCCGTAATCAAAACGGGGCAAAAATAGACAATTTTACAGATTTGCGCCCGGGTGATTATATCGTTCATGATAATCATGGGGTGGGAATATTTGTTGGCATAGAGCAGATTGTTACAGATGGTTTAAGCAGGGATTATTTGAAACTGGCTTATTCCGATGGCGGTAACTTATATGTTCACACTAACCAAATGGACATGATCCAAAAATATATTGGTGGTGCCGAAAAGCTTAAACTTAATAAGCTTGGTGGTGCCGATTGGGCAAAAGCAAAATCCAGGGTACGTGGGGCTGTAAAAATTTTGGCTCAGGATCTTGTAGCACTATATGCTAAACGACAAGCGTCAAAAGGCTTTGTTTACAGCCCGGACACTGTATGGCAATCAGAATTTGAAGGTCTCTTTCCATATGAAGAGACTGATGACCAAATATCTGCTATTGAAGATGTAAAAAAAGATATGGAGTCCGAAAAGGTAATGGATCGCTTGATTTGCGGGGACGTTGGATATGGTAAAACAGAAGTTGCTATTAGGGCAGCTTTTAAGGCTGTCCAGGATGATAAACAAGTAGCTTATCTAGTTCCTACTACGATTTTGGCTCAGCAGCATTATTTAAATTTTACTTCCCGCTTAAAAGATTATCCTGTAAAAATAGAGCGTTTGTCCAGATTTCAAACAGCGAAAGAACAAAAAGATACTTTGCATCGCTTAGGCAAGGGCGAAACAGACATTGTTATAGGTACCCATCGGATACTATCTAAGGACATGAAATTTCATAATCTTGGGCTTATTATAATAGATGAAGAACAGCGTTTTGGTGTGTCTCACAAGGAAAAATTAAAGGCACTTAAAGAAAATGTAGATGTATTAACACTAACTGCTACACCAATTCCAAGAACTTTACATTTAAGTTTGACGGGACTAAGAGATATGAGTCTGCTTAATGAGCCTCCGGAAGAGCGTCAACCCGTGCAGACATACGTAATGGAACATAATTCAGAATTTGTGAAAGAAGCCATCAACCGTGAATTAGCTCGCGATGGGCAGGTTTATTACCTTCACAACAGGGTTCGCAATATAGATGAAGAGGCCGCAAAGGTAAAGAAGCTGGTACCTCATGCAGAGATAGCTTTTGCCCATGGACAAATGTCAGAAAATGAACTTGAAAATATTATGATGGCATTTGTAGCAGGAGATATACAAGTGTTGGTTTGCACTACCATCATTGAAACAGGGCTGGATATTTCTAATGTTAATACCATCATTATACAAAATGCTGATTTTATGGGTCTAAGCCAGTTGTATCAATTGCGGGGAAGAGTAGGAAGGTCTAATCGATTGGCCTACGCATATCTAATGTATCAAAAGGACAAAATTTTAGAAGAAACAGCTCAAAAGCGTTTGCAAACAATACGTGATTTTACAGAGTTTGGGGCAGGTTTTAAAATTGCCATGCGCGATTTAGAAATACGTGGAGCGGGAAATTTGCTTGGTGCAGAACAGCACGGGCATATGGATACAGTAGGATATGATATGTATTGCAAGCTATTAGCCGAAGCAGTACAAGAGCTACAAGGTGAAACAACTGTTCAAAATTTTGAAACAACTGTAGATTTAGTTGTAAATGCATATATCCCGGAATATTTTATAGAGGACGAAGTTCAAAAACTTGAAATATATAAAAAAATCTCTCAAATCCAAAATCAACAGGACAGCAACGATATGCAAGAAGAAATAGAGGATAGATTTGGAGACTTGCCTCAGCCGGTACAAAACTTACTTGATATCGCGCTCTTAAAAGCACGGTCACGCCGCTTAGGTGTTATTTCTATTGCAGAAAAACAACTTAGATTAGTAATTACCTTCAAAGAAGATGCTACTGTAGATGTGGATCGCTTAACTTCGTTGGTATCTAAAGAGGCAGGACGGTTGCTGTTTACCATGGCACCTAATCCGTATCTTACCTGCCATATACCGGAATCAGATAATACACAATCAAAAGCTATGGAAGCCTTGGAATACGTACTTGATGGATTGGAAGGAACATATAGTACCTCCACTTCGCACTAACGTGCTTCGTGTCGGTGAAGAGGGCGCAATTTCCGTTTGCATCAACACGTAAACGTGTTAATGTCAATCGGAATTGCTATAAGCAAAATAATGTAAGGAGGATTGCCATGGACAAAGCAGAAGCTTTAAACAAGATGAAAATTTTAGTTCAAAAATTAAATGAGGCATCCAAAGCTTATTATCAAGAAGATCAAGAAATAATGTCCAATTTAGAATACGATAAATTGTATGAAGAACTTGAAAAGCTGGAATCGTCTACAGGTATACAATTAACTGAAAGCCCCACGGCTAAAGTGGGATACGAAGCAGTAGAAGGATTAGAAAAAGTCTCACATGAAGTTCCTTTGCTTTCTTTAGATAAAACAAAAGCTATAGCCAAGCTTGTAGACTTTTTAGGTGAACACGCCGGACTGCTTTCTTGGAAACTAGACGGGCTTACCATAGTGTTAATTTATGAAAATGGCGTACTGGTGCAAGCAGTCACTAGGGGCAATGGCTCAGTTGGCGAAGATGTAACTCATAATGCACGCACTTTCAAAAATATTCCTTTGCGTATACCATATACAAAACGCCTTCTTGTTCGTGGAGAAGCAGTTATAACTTATGAAGATTTTGAAACCATTAATTCTGTTATCACAGATGAAACTGATAAATATAAAAACCCTCGTAATTTATGTAGCGGAACCGTACGTCAATTAGACAGTTCCATAGCGGCAGAGCGTCCAATACGTTACTATGCATTTTCAATATTAGCGCAAAATGATGTTAACCAAAATGATCAAAAAAGTAAGCTAAACTTTGATTTAAAATCTCATCAGCTAACTTTTTTATCAGATATTGGTTTTGAGGTAGTAGAACATCTTTTATCGACGAAAGAATCTGTTAAAGAAGATGTAAGTGCATTTAGAAAAAAATTATCTGATTTAGGTATGCCATCTGATGGCCTCGTTTTGACATACGATGAAATTCAATACAGCATATCTTTGGGTTCCACCTCAAAATTTCCAAAAGACGCCCTTGCATTTAAATGGGCAGATGAACTTGTAGAAACAACTTTGCGATATATCGAATGGAACACATCTCGCACAGGACTTATAAACCCTATTGCAGTCTTTGATCCTATTGAAATAGAAGGCACTACGGTTAACAAGGCAGGGCTTCATAATGTAAGTATTGTACGGCAATTGGAGTTAGGCGAAAATGATAAAATAACTGTATATAAAGCTAATATGATTATTCCTCAAGTGGCAGAAAATAAAACTCGCAGTAACACCGCTTTATTGCCGGAAAAATGTCCTGTATGCCAAGGCTCAACCGAAATTTTAAAACAAAAGGGCGGAAAATCTGATGCTGACGGAGAGATTGGAGAGGTTCTATATTGTCTTAACCCTAGCTGCCAAGCACAACTTATAGGTTCGTTGGTTCATTTTTGCAGCCGCAATGCCATGAATATAGAGGGATTATCTGAGCAAACTTTAGAAAAATGGGTAGACCGGGGATTTGTATCCGATTATACAGATATTTTTGCTTTAGAAAGCTACGAAGATAAAATCACTCAAATGGAAGGTTTTGGACAAAAATCATTTAATAATTTAATGACTTCTATAGAACGAGCTAAAGATGTACCTTTGGCAAATTTTATATTTGCACTAGGTATTAAACATGTGGGATTAAGCAATGCAAAACTGCTGTGCGAGCAATTTGGAGATATAGAAACAATAATAGAAAAATCTCAGGATATTGACGCTCTGTTGTCTATTAAGGGCTTTGGCGAAGCTATTGCTAATAGTTTGCAAGTTTATTTTGCTGATACTAAAAACTTGGCAATGTTAGAAAAAATTAAAGATACACTTAGGATAAAATCTGCAAAAAAGATTGATTCTGAGGCATTACCGGGAAAGTTACAAGGACTCACTTTTGTAATTACAGGCAGTGTTAATCATTTTAATAATCGTAAGGCATTACAAGCCTTCATAGAAGAACATGATGGAAAATGTACAGGAAGTGTTTCTGCAAGTACTTCATACCTAATCAATAATGATACAGACTCTTCTTCCTCCAAAAATAAGAAAGCACAATCACTTGAAATTCCTATACTTACAGAGACGATGTTTTTAGATTTGATTAGAGGTCATTAAGGGGTTTACGAAAGTAAAAACTGTTATTGTCGTTATGCTTATGTTATAATCCGATGGTAAGCGATTAAACGAACATAGAAGGGAATGCCAATGAGTAAAGCTTTTTCATAAGTGCGCAACTTGCACAAAAAGGAAGTGTTTTTTATGGAAACCTCCAAGCGTGATGTTGCATACGAACTTGATGGTCAACTGTTTGTTTGGGATAAAATAAAAGCAGAAAGTAATAAAGTGAAGCACGGCATATCATTTGAAGAGGCTGCATCAGTCTTTGTAATTGATGGCGCAGAAGAATTTGATGATGATGGTCACTCCGATGACGAGGAAAGGCTTATTGTAATTGGATTAAGTCGAGAGATGCGTGTTCTTACAGTCGTTCATTGTTGGCGAGAAGATAACACGACTATACGGATAATTTCAGCTAGAAAAGCTACAAAATTGGAAGAAAAACTTTGGAAGAGGTGATACTGTGAAAGCTGAATATAATCTTAATAAAATGAAACGCAAGGGACACCCTCTTCGTGAAAAGGTGTCACGAGGTGAGATTGTATTGATGAGTCCTTTGGACATCCCAAATAGAGAAGCCAAGTTGTCTGCACTTCTTCCCGATGAGCGGAAATTTGTCACAGAGTTTCTTGAAGCACTCCAAAATGAAAAGGGGATGCCCGTTTAAGCATCCCCTTTACTCCCTTCCTTACGTAACAAAACACCTTATTTAAAATCTCCTTTTCATCATTTTTGCGGTC
>Ga0123355_10022346_pt1 | contig 10138 bp, 12 predicted proteins | sample TergutEmb28metaG_3_FD_89872 | JGI IMG/M metagenome (GOLD analysis project Ga0123355, IMG submission 89872) | Embiratermes neotenicus P1 segment gut microbial communities from Petit-Saut dam, French Guiana - Emb289 P1 | ecosystem: Host-associated > Arthropoda: Insects > Digestive system > Gut ...
CACCGACGATTAATCGCTTAAGGGGCAACTCCAAGGCAATTCTCAAATACATCTCTAAATCCAATGAATTGTGATAAGTAGTAAACGGCCTTGCTGCCGCACCTCCGGCTATGTTTTGCAGCACAGGGGTATCAACTTCCAGAAATCCACAGTTGTCCAAAAAATTTCGAATCGTCTTAATTATTTGGCTGCGTTTAATGAAAGTATCCTTAACTGAGGGATTCACAATTAGATCAAGATAACGCTGACGATACCTGAGCTCTTGATCCTTCAACCCATGCCACTTTTCCGGCAATATTTGCAGACTTTTGCTCAACAAAGTAACGCTTGCTGCTTTAACGGATATTTCACCCATTTTAGTTCGGAAAACATCGCCGGTTATACCGATAAAGTCTCCGATGTCATATTGCTTGAATGCGGCGTATGCCTCTGCACCTATGTCGTCGCGCCGGACATAAATCTGAATGCGTCCTTTGCGATCTTGAACGTCGCAGAAAGAGGCCTTGCCCATAATCCGCCTTGTCATCATGCGGCCAGCCACGTTAACTATCTTGCCCTCAAACCCTTCGAAATCGCCATGAATATCAAGGCTGTGGGTGTCCGTGGGGAATTTTAGCACATGGAACGGATCATTGCCGCTGTTTTGCAGTTCGGCCAGCTTTTCACGTCTAATCTGTAAAAGCTGACCTAAATCTTCTTGTGTTTCCTGCATAAAAATCTATCCTTTATTTTTGGGTCTTTCCAAGTCTACGAGGGGTATGTTAAGGTATGCCGTCATCCCGGGCTTGACCCGGGATCCCCTGAACTTAGCCAATCTCAGGGGATTGCGGGTCAAGCCCGCAATGACGAAGGTGTGCAACAGATTTGGAAAGAACCTATTTTCGAAGTGTTTCAGGAATTTGAATATTCAGAACTTTGTAATGGAATGTACCATCGGGTGCATCTACCGCAATTTCATCATTAACGCGTTTTTGAAGCAGTGACTGCCCCAGAGGAGATTCATTTGAAATTTTCCCAGCAAAGGGATCAGCTTCCAACGAGCCAACGATGGTATAAACCACTTCTTCTTTGAACTCCTCATCGAACAGGGTAACTGTACTGCCGACGCCAACCTTTTCGACGTCTAAAACATCTTCATCTATTAATTCGGCATTGCGCAGCATCTTTTCTATTATGGAAATGCGGGCTTCTATTTCGGCTTGTTCCTCTTTGGCAGCGTCATACTCAGCGTTTTCAGATAAATCCCCTTGGCCGCGAGCTTCCTTTATTTTCTCAGCGACTTCCTTTCGACGCACTGTACGAAGTTCCTGCAGTTCCTGCTCAAGTTTCTTTAGACCGCCATAGGTCAGAACGGTTTTTTTCTCAGACATATTCATCACCCTAAAAAAATTCTCAGTGCAGTATAATGGATTTATGTAGGGGTGTCAACTACTGTGCCCGCGATATTGTACTATCCAGCCATTTGGTGCGGTTATCGGTTCAACTATTACTGTGTTTCTAGAACGGATAGCATTGGTTTTGTGGGCGAGATAGTTTATGTACTTGATTCACCTTCGTCAGTTATCTGAACAAGTTTAGGATTTCGACTTGGTGCAGCAGAAATAATATAATAGCTATGTTCAGGGCTAATGCTATCGGCACCAACAACTTGAATTTTATATGATTGGTCTTGTGGCGGAAAATCGACATGCCGGCTAGTGCGCCTGTCCCCCCCATAAGAAAGGCGCATAGGATAAGGGTTGATTCGCTTATGCGCCATTTTTTCATTTGTGCTTTACGTTTGTCTATCCCGTATAATGCGAAAGTGATTACATTCCAAAGTACTATTGTGGCTGCCGCAACAGCCACAACTAAAGTAAGGTTGTTCATAATTGATCCACACTCCCAACATATTCAAAACCTTTGTGTTGCTGTGCGTTTGGTTCCTCTGTAAAACTGAAATTTTTGCTTTCCTGCGCGATATGGCAAATGGCAATGCCCAAATCGATACGGCCCATTTTTCCTAGCATCAGCCCAATTAGTGGATTTGGCTTCTTTAAGTAGCAATGGATTTTGCCACTGTCGGCTATGAAATACCAGTTTTGCAAGTTCACTCCGCTTGGAGCAAGCCTCGCCGCTTCTAAGCGCTGGTCGTTACCTTCACTGATTGCTGTTAAAGGCTTACGCTTGAATTCTGATACTTCACGATGCAGCGGTTCAGCGGGTTTTCCGAAAGCTAGGGCGATAACATAAGGCAATCCGGATTCCATTGCCTCTATAGGCTTAGAGACACCAAGCCAGCATGAACCAAGGCCATTGGCAGAGAAGTACAAATCTAACTGTTGGCCAATGAACCCGATGTTTTCATGTGAGCCATCTTTTTCTTCGCTGCCAAAAACAAGAAAGTGCGGGGCTTTCACTCCGAAGACTCCCTTTAGCTTGTTTGTGATTTCGATGGAATACTTGATGTCTGGGTGCAGCGACTTTACCATTTCCATCTCTGAGCGCACGGCATCAATAGTTGCAGCATCAAGTGGGGTGGGATCGTACTTCCTCACGGATTTCCGCTTGCGGATTATTTCGTTCACAAAATTACCTCCCTGTTTCGCTAACTAATATTATGGACACGCTATCAATCCTTCATCCATTCCATATACCCAACAAGAAAAGGGATATGGTCATGCATTGTCGCGCTTTTGTGAACAAAGCTGTTCGCCAAATACCAATTTTTGAGGCGAATGTCGTCTTCCATGAGGTTGATTACAATTTTCTGGCCGCCCAACCCACACACTTTTTGCTTGCAAAAATCCAGCAGGGCCTTCCCATAACCTAAATGACGAAACTCTGGAAGAACTGTTAACTTTGCCATTTCGTATACCCCGTCGCCTTTGTCTGTAATCGAAACAAAGCCAACGATTTTATCATCAACACAGGCACCAAAAGGATAGTATCCTTTAACGGTTTTTTCAGTTAATAGCTCGTTGGTTATACTTGTTGTAAACTCCGGCGAGTCTGTGTAGCCGAACTCTTTTGCTACTGTAGCAAAGCTGCTTCGTACTACATTGGCATATTCATGCAAAAATTCATCAGTCATGGGCTTGATTAGCATCAAACGACACCTCAACATTTTGTTCTTCAAAAATTATATTCGACTTATCGAAAAATGACAACGATTTTTTATCATTAGTTATTAATTTGACCAGTTAAAAATTGATTAGTATAATGGAGTTATCTGTAGGAGGTTTTATGATGATAAATAATTGTCCCGGAAAGGGCAGATTGCGTGGCGCACCAACGCTCAAAGAAAAGCTTTGTCCAAAATGCAAGCAGAGTATAGAATTTTTTAGCAATGAATCCGAAATTACATGTGATTGCGGCTTCACCGTCTACAACGACATAGAGGTACACAGAGAGGATTGCTAGATGGACAAAGTCAAGAACTATTACACAAACTACGACATGGTTCTTAAGAACGCATCCACCGTTTATGCAGATAAATCGTTAAGATTTTTTGGCATCAGAGCGCGAGTAACCGGATTTTTAAGTGCTGAACACACCGAGGTCACTATTCATGACAGGTTTAGTGACCAAGTATTAAAACTCGACAACGGACATGGTGTAAATTTAGAATGGCAAGCAGAGCTAGGTAAAGATGATCTATTGCGATTTGCTGGGTATAATAGCAACTTGGTTCGTGTACATAAGATTCCCTTTGATACCATCATCCTAACTCGAAAACTAGTAGGCAAATCGCGTTATGAAGGCGGTTCATTACTGTTTACTCCGAAAATAATAAATCTCGATAAACGTAACGGCAGAGAGATTATCAAAAAGGTTCTACGACAATTAGACAAAGGTGAGCCCGTAGACCCGCTTGAAGTCATATACTTACCCCTATGTAGTAATCGTGGAATCTCTTACGAAGATATGTATAGAGAAATCATTGACATAGTGCCGAGAATCACAAAAGATAAGTATGAGCAGGGTAAAATGTTAGTGTTGTCCGCCCTGCTAGTGAACAAAATTATTAGTGATGATGCTGAGTTCACTAGGATATTGGAGGTAATAAACATGGCTTACACTGACCACGAGGCTGTAAAATTGCTTGTGGAGAAGCTTACTGAGACACAAGTTAGTATAACATTAAGAGAAGTAGCCAAGAACCTGCTCGCAGATGGTGTACCTTTCGATAAGATAAGGAAGAGTTTCACTATTCTATCAAACAATGACTTATTAGAGATACAGCAAGAGGTTAACGAAGCAACGTCTACCTAAGATTTACTGCCACACAGGGTCTTGTCGCATAGATAGTTTACTACAAAGCTCTTCTCTAGTAGAGTGTTGTGCATGGAGTATCCATAAAGGTGTCAATAACCCACAACCCTAGCACGAAAAAAAGCCCTAATCCTTGTTTGCCAAGGTTTAAGGCTTTTTTTATATGTCAACGAAAAAAGCAAAATAATACCCATCCCTGCAACAGCAATAATTTTGGTTAATTTCGATAAATATAGCAAATCATAATTTAGAAGAACACTTCGTTCCAAATTGTATAGAAAGCCGTAAACTTGGCAGATTTAATATGAATTCGAAATTGAGGTCTTATTATGAATTGCGAGAAGTGCGGTTATGCATTATTAGACGTTTGGAACGTGTGTCCAATATGTTCAAGAATAATTAATAATAAAACCATTCATGTTCAGAACGAGCAGGTCCCAATTAATATAGAGAATAGGCAAAATCCAATTAATGAGTCAAAAACAAAGAGTGATTATCCAGAAAAAAGATACAGCGATACAGAGAGAAGTTTCATTCTCGCATTTGCTATAAGCTTATTCCTATCGATCTTCTTTTATGCACTTTCGTCTCATGAAAGAAATAGCAACAATTTATCTATGTTGGCTATGATAAGCCATTTAGTAGCATTAGTGTCAATTGTTACAGCATATATAAAATTTCCAAAAAACAGGACGATAGCGATTATGTTTTGGGTTTATATTTATTTGGTTGTATCGACTGTTGTTGGGCTTTTTGTGTTGGCACTTGCTTGTGCGGCTGCTTGGCAAATGATATGTTAGATAAAGGAGTGCATTATGTTCAATATAAGTTTCCCCATTTTTGGTATGATGCTTCTCTTAGCATTGGCAGTAAATATCATAGTTGTTGCGTTAATCTCAAGGAAGTATAACTTCAGCAAAGATGAGATAGTCTGCTTACTTTTATATGAGAACTTCGGAATAATATATGGAGCGAAAATTCTAACATTTATTAACAATTACTCTAAGTTAGAAGGAAATTTCAACTTTTTCGCCATGGCGATGACAGCTTACGGAGGTCTAATTGGTGCATTATTGTTTTTAATGCTTTTTAGTTTCCAATTCAAGAAACCGCTCAAAGAATTGCTGTACATTTTTACGCCTTCAATGCCCATTATGTATGGCGTTGGAAAAATTGGTTGCTTTTTAGCAGGATGTTGTTACGGTATTGAGTACCATGGATTTGGGAGCGTATCTTATAATTACTCTTTGGCAGCGCCAGCGGATACCCCTTTATTTCCAATCCAGATAGTAGAAACTATTTTCTTTATGGGGATTTTCACTTTTATGTTCATTAAGCACAAGAGGAATCAATTTGATTTAGGTACTGTAGGCATAAGTTTCATATTATGCAGCACTGCCAAATTCGCCTTAGATTTTTTGAGGAACGATATTGCCAGAGTGGTTTTGTCATCAAATCAGTTAATAAGCATAGCATTTGCATTTATTGGAGTAGGGATAACTATTATAGGTACACGCAATGTGCCAATTCTGACAAAGAAAAATGTGTCTTTAGACTAAAAACTCACATCGAGCACCTTTGTTTAAAAACAAGCCGAATCGCATGTTGTAGGGGACGATGCCCACATCGTCCCGAGAATGCGTGCAAACTTGCGGGACGATGTAGGCATCGTCCCCTACAACACAATATGACCCCCCTGTATTTGAAAGACCCGAATTTTTATCAAGGTGCCGAAAGTGAGTAAAAAAAGCCTTAATCCTTGTTCACCAAGGTTTTAAGGCTTTCAGAATATCAACGAAAAAACCAAAGCAATACAAAACCCATCCCCGCAACAATAATAAGTACATACGGCAAGATCAAACTAAGCACAGCTATAGTCATAGCTAAAATATCCTTAGCAGTGATTTCAATCTCGCCGGACTCAAACGATCTCTTTATTTCCATTTCCTGCGCCTCTTCGGCCTCCAATGCCTCAGGCGGAAGATTAGCTTTTCGAACACGCTCCAAATCTTCCTCTAAACGGCGTCTATTATAAAATATCATACTAAACCTGCCTCTGTGCCATATGACACATTACAAACCGCCCCGGTTCTACTTCCTTGTTCTCGGGCTCCTCTTTTTTGCATTTATCTTCCGCATAAGGGCATCTTGTATGAAACCTGCATCCTAATGGCGGATTGGCAGGTGAAGGTACATCGCCTTCCATTATGATTCGCTTCTTTCTACTGCGTATCTGTGGATCGAGTGACGGTGCGGCAGCAAGAAGAGCCTCCGTATAAGGATGAAGCGGGTTATCAAAAATCTGCTCTTTACTCCCATACTCGACAATCTGACCAAGATACATTACCCCTACATCGTCGCTGATAAATTTTACAACCGAAAGGTCATGAGAAATAAATAGATATGTAAGCTCCAATTCTTCCTGCAGATCTTTTAACAGGTTGATTATTTGCGCTTGGATCGACACATCCAAAGCAGACACAGCTTCGTCACATACCACAAATTTAGGGTTTAATGCCAGCGCTCGGGCAATACATATTCGTTGCCGCTGGCCTCCGGAAAACTGATGAGGGTAGCGGTATGCCTGTTCAGGAAACAATCCACATTTGCTTATGACCTCAATTACCCGCTCGGTCATTTCATGTTTACTGCCCACAAGTTTGTGCTGAAGCAGGGCCTCCCCCACTATCTCACGTACAGGCAGCCTGGGATTTAACGAACTGTACGGATCCTGAAATATAATTTGCATCTTTGTGCGAAGCCGTTTCATTTCCCGTTTTGTTGCGTCAAAGACATTGCCTCCGTCGAAAATAACGCTACCTTCAGTAGGCTCAAGCAAGCGCAGCAATACACGCCCAGTGGTAGATTTCCCGCAGCCTGACTCCCCCACAAGCCCAAAAGTTTTCCCGCGCTTGATAGAAAAGCTAAGACCATCGACAGCCTTTACATATCCCACCGTCTTTTTAAATACCCCTGCATGTATGGGAAAATGCTTTCTCAAGTTAGTAACTTTTAGAAGAGTCTGGCTCTCTTGGTTTTGAGAATTATTCATCGGGCTCTACCTCCGCTCGCATATTCCCAGCAAAACACGCTATGTTCCTCTGCAACTTTATGTTCCGGTGGAAACAACTGACGACAAATATCCGAAGCTTTTTCGCAACGTGGGTGAAACGGACAGCCTTCTGGCCGTCGGCTAAGATCCGGCACATTCCCAGGAATAACCTGCAACCTGCCGTCAACAGTGCCTAAATCCGGCCTGGAACCCATGAGTCCTCTGGTATAGGGGTGCTTTGGTGTAGTGAACAGATCTTCTACAGGCGCAGTCTCTGCCACTTTACCCGCATACATAATCACCACCCTATCGCTCATTTCGGCAATAACTCCCAGATCGTGGGTTATAAAAATAATCGATGCGTTGATCCGTGACTTTAGATCGTTCATCAGGGCTAACACCTGGGCTTGAATGGTAACATCCAAAGCGGTGGTAGGTTCGTCAGCAATTAACAGCTTAGGCTCACACGCTAATGCCATGGCAATCATAACACGCTGGCGCATGCCGCCCGACAGGGAAAATGGATACTCATCTACAATCCTCGACGGGTTGGGTATGCGAACTGTATCCAGCAGTTTAACGCTCTCTTTTAGAGCATCTCTTTTTGTCATGCCCTTATGCAGAATCATAGGTTCGCTTATCTGTTTTCCAATGGTATATATAGGGTTCAGCGAGGTCATTGGCTCCTGAAATATGTATGAGACATCATTGCCACGGATTTTGCGGATAGCACTATCGGATATCATGTGCTTTTCGCCATCCCGGATATCAAGCAGTGGCCTGCCGTCAAAAATGATCTCCCCACCTTCGTAGCTTCCCGGCGGCGTTTCCACCAAACGCATGATAGACATACTGGATATACTTTTCCCGCAGCCAGATTCCCCCGCTATCCCCAAGGTTTCGCCCTTCTTTACATAGAAACTCGCCCCATCTACGGCCCGAACTGTCCCGCTGCTCGTATGGAAATATACTTTTAGATCCTTTACCTCTAATAATAAATCGTTTCTAATATTCATATCCCCACCGCCTAACGTTTCATTTTGGGGTCTAAGGCGTCGCGCAATCCGTCCCCTATCAGGTTAAAGCACATGACCGCAATAAAAATAGCAATTCCCGGAGGAAGCCATTGCCACCAGCGATCCCTTAAAACAATGGGGTTGCGTGCTTCTTGTATCATCGTACCCCATGATGGAGTTGGAGGCGCAACACCCAGCCCCAAAAATGACAGGGCGGTTTCTGTGAGTATTACAGTGGCCATATTCAAGGTGGCGTATACTATCACAAACGCCATTACATTGGGTAAAAGATGCCGGAAAATACGCTTATAATCGCTAATGCCCAGAGCTTCGCAGGCTTGCATATACTCCAGCTCCCTAAGTGTCAAAATTTGCCCGCGTACCATCCTGGCTATACTGGGCCAGCTCAAAAACACAAGTACACCTATAAGAATCGCGATAGTATTGCCGAAAAGCCCCGCTACCATAATACAAAATAATATGAAGGGGAAGCTCATGATCATCTCGCTGATACGCATGATGACATCATCTAAAAGCTTTCCATAGTAACCAGCTACTCCACCCAGCACAACTCCAACAATGCATGTTATGGCAGTTACAAGTAAGGCAATCCCCAAAGAAATACGTCCGGCATAGAAAAAACGGGTAAAAATATCCCTGCCTAACTGGTCTGTACCGAGTAAATAGTATCCGTCCGGAGGCGCATCTACAGCTCCAAGGTTGGTTGTTATTAGATCGTGGGGAGATAATATTGGGATAAGAATGCAGGAAGCGACTACCACGGCAAGTATAATGATGCTGCCCACAGCCATTTTGTTTTTCTTTAATTGATAAAAAACGCTGCCCCAATAGCTTAGATCTTGTATCCCACGTATTTTCTTTTCCTTTGCGTCCAAAGCCCCATCCCCCCCTAGTCATATTTAATGCGCGGATCAGCTGCCGCATAGAGGACATCTGCTAACAATGTGCTTATCAAAGTTAGCAGCGCGATGATAGTGGTTGTAGCTAAAATGATAGGGTAATCGCGGAATTGAGCTGCTTGAACCGTTACACGGCCCATGCCGGGGAGGCCGAAAATAGTTTCTGTAATCACGGCACCCGAGAAAACTCCTGGAATCCAAAAGCCAAGCAAAGTAATGATCGGGATAATCGCATTGCGAAAGGCATGTCGGTAAATTACTATCTTTTCCGAAAGGCCTTTAGCCCTAGCTGTGCGTATGTAATCGGATTTAATAACCTCCAGCATACTGGAGCGCGTATAACGCATAAAGGTAGCTGTAGAACCAAGGCCTAAAACGATAGTTGGGAGAATCATATGCCATAGCCTGTGACCAATGGCTGCGAATATGTGAGGTGCCTGGAAAAGTGGATCCGATAAGCCAAATAGCGGGGTCCATCCCAGTTGAACTGTGAATATTCTTATCAGGATTAAGGCAAAGAAGAAGGAGGGCATACTAATCCCGATTAGCGAAAAGACTGTAAGGAAATTATCAATTGCCGAATACTGCTTTGTAGCACTGATTATCCCCGCAGGGATTCCCACAAGCAAAGCTAGGAGCAAAGAAAGGATGGCGAGTGTAAAAGTGGGTTCGATAGATGGGCGGAGGACTTCAAGTACCGGATGTCTGAATTGGAAAGAACGTCCAAAGTCCCCTCTCACCGCGTTAGAGATCCAAGTGACAAATCTAGTAGGGAGCGGCTCGTTCAAGCCAAGTCGCTCTTCAATTTCTTGCCTGTGATGTGCTCTCATTCCGGGGGTTATGAAATTTCCCGCTGGGCCACCCGGACTCAATTCAATGATTAGAAAAACGAAAAC
>Ga0123355_10022347_pt1 | contig 10138 bp, 6 predicted proteins | sample TergutEmb28metaG_3_FD_89872 | JGI IMG/M metagenome (GOLD analysis project Ga0123355, IMG submission 89872) | Embiratermes neotenicus P1 segment gut microbial communities from Petit-Saut dam, French Guiana - Emb289 P1 | ecosystem: Host-associated > Arthropoda: Insects > Digestive system > Gut ...
AGGATACTCACATTTGAAGGAGGAAGCTCTAGATCGCATTATGTGGAGAGCTCGCTTTGGAAGAGGCTTTGGACTTGTCGTAAGACAGACTACTAAATGAATGGTGTCATAACGCAGTTTGCAATACTCGCCGCTGGAGAGCATATACGTACAATTTTTTACATTAAAAACACTCACTGAATAATTCCTTATATTAACTTGGTGCTGTGGCAGCATGTCGTATTGTGTAAGTCGTACGCCGCTGAGAATGCGCCTGGCTGTGGGTGTGTCTTGTGTGTTATGTTGCGTGAGCAGTCTCACGCAACATAACACACGACACACATCCACAGTCAGGCGCATTCTCAGCACCGTACGACTTGCACAATACAACATGCTGCCACAGCACCAAGTTAATATAAGGAAACTAATCAGTGAGTGTTTTTAAGAATGTGACTTTAGCAAGGAACAGTGTAGCTCCCTGAAGATGATCTTAGGATCGAAACATGTTGGAGCGATTTTAAATGTTTGAATGTAAAAAATTTTATGTATGTGCATTAGTTGGTGTGCTGATTAAATGACTCTACGAAATGCACGGTGCAACGAGAAAGATCATCCCTGAGATAATTAGGCCTTTCAACATAGCACTGCGCTTGAAACAGATTTCTCTCTTAACGCTAAATATTAAAGTTCAAATATTCCTAAATTATACTACATAAATTTACACACAAATTCAAGTGTGTCGCAGGTAAAATTAAAAAAGACAAACAGAACCTAATGAATGTCAATAATGAGTGAAGTTACACGTTGCTGCAAAACCCGTATGCACTTTCTTTCAACAGAAAACAAAAATCAATACAGCAATATCGCTAACAAATTGCATTATAATTTGTTCTGCTGTAATATATGGAGCAATTCAGATCCAGTTAATCCGATATTGGAAGCTACAGTGAATTCAATGTTGATCGCGTGCTTTTTGTGCTCAAGGTCACGAAGGTAAACTTTCAGGCTACTTGAGCGCCTCCAACCCGATTCAGTTGTTTTCTTATTATCCTTAATGGAAGAGTAAGGTTTAGAATATCCTAAGGAAGGAAAAGACTATTTGCGAGGCGTTCACAACGCATTGGCGAATATATGCCGCTTATCTCGTATCTACTAGGTTGAAGAAATCCAACAAGATGCAACAGTATGCAGATATTTATTTACTGCTAAATTACTCTACATGTTTCGAGTGTCCATCGCGCCCATCATCAGGAGTACATAAAACTGTAGTTGCATTTGGTCACGTTTGAGGAAGCTTGCTCCCAGCTTGCTCCCCACACAGAATGACCTGTACCAGAGGCTGCAACTACAACTGCAACAGTACTCCTGATGATGGGCACGATGGGCGCCCGAAACATGTAGAGTAATTTAGCAGTAAATAAATATACGCATACTGTTGAATCTCGTTGGATTTCTTCAGCCTAGAATTACGATGCACGGAACCACGAATATAAAGAAACTTGCATCTACTGCCAACAGCTGCGTGTATTTTACGCTTTGCCTTTGGTCACAGTTACGACAACAAGTAACTCATTTGCGACAAGAGTGTCGCAACTCAAAATTCGGCATTTTTGAGTTGTTGGTATAGGACGAAACGTCTGCAGATGCACTTTTAACAGGTATAGTGTCATGTCGCAGTTTGTAAAACTAGTCGCTGGAGAGCTGTTGTGTCGTTGTTGCACTCGTTGCAATTCAACTAAAAAAGCGTTCAGTTTCTGTACACTCCTGAATTGTGAAAGGCCATATACCAAAAGTTCTGACAGCGGTGGTTTATATTGGCAGCATAAACTGCACTTCCCCCAACCCCAAGCAGCGCTGCTCTGCTGTTCCCTTCGAATCCCAACGATGCGTTCCGTAGTTAGGCAGCCCCGCTGTGTACCGTGCCCGTTAATTCATTATTAGGGCAAAAGATAAGATAAATACTGTACGCTTTCATTGTCTGTGAACAGAGGACACAATGTTATCGCTTGCGGGCGCATCTGTTTTCACAGATTAATGGATCATACAAAAGGTGCGACTGAATATACTCGAAATGGAAACATTCTGTCAGAGGTTCAGGGCAGGCATCCTGCAGGAAACAGCAGCTCTTGGAATAAGCAGTAAATAGACTCACTTTAACTTTTTAAAGCCTTCTGGTTACGTAATGCACCACCAGTTTAACATTCAACAACTGTACGCTCTGCCCACACTGTATTTATGTGTTTTGTATTTATCTGAGAACAAAAAGCGACTTGTGTCACTTACAGCCTAAATTGATTGGTTTTTATAACCGAGATTAAAAGTGTTTACAGCGCGGTACGGACTGGGGCTTTAACTAAAGCAGTCTGCGCTTCGTCTTTAAAGGGTTAATTTGTTTTGTGTGTTTTGTGCTTATCTGAGAACAAACAGCGACTTGTGCCACTTACAGCATAAACTGATTGGTTTTTATAACCGAGATGAAAAGTGTTTACAGCGCGGTACGGACTGGGGCTTTAAATAAAGCAGACTGCGCTTCGTCTTTAAAATGAAAATATTAAGCAGTAACGAAGAATTTCGAGCACGCCTGAGAAAGTCCATACAATGATACTAAACCGAATTACAGTTATTTACATTCAGTGTTGTCAATGTAACATTCTGGTATTGTAAATTTATAATTCAACAATTAGGCCCATGTAATTCAACTGACTATACAGGCAGAACTCCTACGTAAATTGTGACACCATAGGAGCCCATTCGAGATAGTGCTGTTTAGGAGGTATTGTGGGAAAATGTGGTAGAACCAGACAGGCGAAAGATGACAACACTATAAGGCGCATGCGCCTTGCTTGCTGGAAAACTAAGGCTACAGATACACATGCAGAATATGTGATATTTATTGCTCTCTCACGGCAAAAAAAGAATGGCTAAGCTGACGCGCCTCGACCTTATGTTTATGATTATATTGCCTGTCTTGTTATGGATTTATGTACACAGTTGTTCTGAAGATGACTATACTGGACCGAAACATGTTGCTAGAATAAAGTGCATAATATACAGCAGTTCGGTCCTGCATTGTTGTAATCAGCACTACAGGAAAACAAAAAAGTAATTTATGGTAAACTACACTGACGAGACAGAAGAGGAGAAATATTTAAAGAATTAAGGGAATAGCTAAAGAAAACAGTCAAAAAATAAAAAATAATAATATTTATTAACTGCAATTGGGTTGTCACCCGGTGGCAGTGATTATTTTACATGTAAACAAACATGAAATTGGTTACTACTAAATCTAAGTCGGGAGGGCTACATAAGAAGCATGTAGTGGCAACTTGGGATCTTGGGAACCATCTCAGCATTTGCTTATAGACACAGGGAAACCAAGAAAAACCTGTGTCGAGGTGGCCGGTCGTAGGACCTTCTGAATACTGACTTCTAACCAGCAGTCCAGCATCTAAAGTAAAAACAGCAATACACACATAGTACAACAAATACACATAAGATGACAACAATACACACAAGACAACTACAACGATACACACAAGACAACTAACATCAATACACACAAGGCAAAAACAACAATACACAAGACAACTACAACAATACACACAAGACAACTACAACGATACACACAAGACAACTAACAACAATACACACAAGACTACTACAACAATACACACAAGACAACAAATAACAATACACACAAGACAACTAACAACAATACACACAAGACAACTACAACGATACACACAAGACAACTAACAACAATACACACAAGGCAACTAATAACAATACACACAAGACAATTAACAACAATACACACAAGACAAATAACAACAATACACACAAGACAACTAACAACAATACACACAAGACAACTACAACAATACACACAAGACTACAACAATACACACAAGACAAGTAACAACAATACACACAAGACAACTAACAACAATAAACACAAGACAACTAACAACAATACACACAAGACAACTACAACAATACAAACAAGACAACTTACAACAATACACACAAGACATCTTAAAATACAACATGTACAAAAGGTAAACAACACCAAGGTTAGAAAGTACTGAGAGAAAGCTAAATAATAGGAGAGGGATAGAGGGGCTTGTACTGTGAATATCACAACAGAGAATCGCTCTACCTTCGGCCACCTAAAATAATGTTAGTTATACTTTACAGCCGCACAGTGTCACCCTTCTAACTTTAACACGTTATTTGGACACTTCGATGTGTCTCGTCTGTACTGCCACAGCTCGCGTGTAATCATTGCCTGTTCAGCAGCATCTACTGAACTGTCTGCACAGAACGCTACTGCGAAATTATGTCTGCCTAATATCCGCCTGGTTTCAGTTTACGACGCTCTTCAACAACTCCAACTCCAGCTGTAGGCTATGAACAGACACATCGCCGTTTCACTGTCTCCTGTGCCGCCCTCAGTGGCGGTTTGATTGAAATTTTACTATTTACAGCAGAGTAGTCAGTGGCGGCTTGCTTGTGTAAAGTTCTACTGTCTACTGCATAGTCAGTGGCGTCTTGCTTGTTTAAAGTTTTACTGTATACAGCAGAGTAGTCAGTGGCGGTCTGCTTGTTTAAAGTTGTACTGTATATGCAGAGTAGTCAGTGGCAGCTTGCTTGTTTAGAGTTCTACTGTCTACAGCTTAGTCAGTGGCGGCTTGCTTTTTAAAGTTGTACTGTCTAAGCATAGTCAGTGGCGGCTTCCTTCTTTAAAGTTCTACTGTCTACAGCATAGTCAGTGGCGGCTTGTTTTTTAAAGTTGTACTATCTAAGCATAGTTAGTGGCGGCTCAGTTCTTTAGTGTTTTGCTGTCTACTGCAGAGTAGCCAGTGGCGGCTTCTTTAAACTCTGGTATACTGCAGTGGTTAGTGGGCTTTGTTTAAACTTTTAATGCCTACTGCACTGCAGTCATTGGCGGCTTGTTTAAAGCTGTACTGTCTATTGCACAGTAGTCAGAAATACTGTGATCAGATTTTTTCTAGCCTTTACACAATTTGTGTTGAAATCGCTGAATAAAATTTTGGCATGCGGAAGATTTCAGAGGCGAAATCCGTCAAAGAAAGACAAGTTCATACGCTACGGTATATTAATTTAACTATTAATGTATTTCTTTATTTATGGTTTGCTTAACTACACTCTCGGCAAATGCTGGCTTCTGAAGAAGAACTCCGTTCCATTGGGCAAACTACACAACAAATCAAACCATGCACATATTAAAAGGGTTACAATCCATTTTAAAGGGGTGTATGAGGTTTCGTCTTTTTTTACTTGTTGTTTCTCTTTGTCTTCAAAGAAAGAGTGAGATAAACCAGAAAAAAAAACTTAGTCGCACTAGTCAAAAGCGTTTTGCCTTCATTCAGACGGTTCGACCACTTTCCGACTCCTCGCATTGTTTCCGTACCTGAAGCTGCCTAGCTGCTTGTAGCACCACCCATGCCAGACAGATATTGAACGAGGTGTCAGAAAAAGAGGGTAACTGGCTGCCCATTTGGGGGGTTGGGCGTGGGGCTGACATCCTCAACTCCTAAAACTCAACTGTCTCGTACCATCGGCAACGGAAAGGCCAATGTCCAAGAGCGGCCCAAACACCACGGAAGTGAAATATTACATTTTGGTTTAATATTCTATAATATGGGTCTCCCACCCGCCCTTCGCAAGATTGAGTTACACGGCCGGCAGCCACATTTGTAAATTGCTCACAGTATATACCATACACGGGTGTTGTTTACCTTTCCAACATGTTATATTTTAAGATGTCTTGTGTGTATTGTTGTTAATTATCTTGTGTGTATTGTTGTAGTTGTCTTGTTTGTATTGTTGTAGTTGTCTTGTGTGTATTGTTGTCATCTTATGTGTATTTGTTGTACCATGTGTGTATTGCTCTTTTTACTTTAGATGCCGGACTGCTGGCTAGAAATCAGTATTCGGAAGGTCCTGCGACCGACCATCTCGACAAAGGTTTTTTTGGTTTCCTCGTGTCTATAAGCAAATACTGAGATGGTTCCCAAGATTCCAGGTTGCCACCACATGCTTCTCATGTAGCCCTTCCGACTTAAATTATTAGTAACCAATTTCATGTTTTGTTTACATGTAAAATAACCACTGCCACGGGGTGAGAACACAATTGCAGTTAATAAATATTGTTATTATTATATAAATTACACAGTAATTGAGAAGATTAAGTATACCACTTGTGATTTTTCTACTCGTGGCCCGCGAATCAGCCCACAGAAATGAATGTGGCCCTTTGCCGCACAAAGGATAGAGACTAATGGTCTATATCTTTCTCTCATACACCTCTTACAATTTTCCATAACCTTACTATATACGTTCGTTTCACTCTTTGTACCCTACTAATTTCACAACATAAATTTAAACAAATTTTGAGCAGAAACTGGGCGATAGGTCCCCTGCTACTCTGACCTCACATATACTACTTTTCCCCACACTTGCTTCGTCACATCTTTCAGTTTAGTGTTAAAAAGAACAAATGTGTGTTTCGTGCCTGCGCCATCTTTCTATCTCTTCCCAGCATGCCCTCTGATTCTTTCCCGTGCCAACGTGCTTATCTCCAGCAACACACGCCTTCGGCTGCGTCATTACTATAAAGTACGTTCATAAAATTCTTTAAAGAAACATCGTACCTTACGCATAATTACAGTAATGGTTAAAATTTCTTTCTACTTCACTTAGAACACGTGTTAAAGATCTACCGTTTTGCATGCCGTGTGTTGTTAACGGTTCACATTTGTAGTAAAATATAAACAAATTAAAATAGCCTAAATGATAGGGTAAGAATATTAACGAAGTTTTACTTTTCATATAAAAGCAACAAATAAAATGGTAAAATTGTCCCCCTCTACACCAAGAAGACATGCAAAAATCGTAGGCGTGTAGCTCCATTAATTCTTAACCTGGGCATTAGAGGCCATTTGAATGGGGACATTTATGCCCCGGCCGCTCTCTGTCCGCGGAATTGCGCCCAAGTTCCCGTTGCATAGGAGGCTGGGTAAGCTCCAGACTTAGTCTAGATATTTTGAAGAAATCAATCCTACCGGGATTTGAACACAGTATCGCCCGACCCGTAATGTAGTCACTATATCGACTGGCTGACTGACTGAATGACTAAGTAACTAATTGACCCCCATGAGTACAGTCTTTCTTTAGAAGCTAATTTTTTCCTCACCTTGTCAAAAATTCCCCACATTTTAAGAAACCCGAAGGTTCATTACCGCTTTCACAAAAGACCGCCAACTGTCGCTCCGATGTACCACATCAGTCGAGTCCGAGTCCTCCCGACAGATTTCTTTAAGATTATCCTCACATGCACGCCTAGGTCCTTAAGTTGTCTTTTTCCTTCAGATGTCCCCAATCAACACCTTGTATACACCGTTATGTGCCACGTGGCACACCCATCTCATTCTTCTTGATTATCACGTCAATAACAATCAGTGGACAGTAGAGTGAAAACGGAATGTGATGGCACACGCGCAGAAACCAGAATTGGTCTTCCAGCGAAACGGACGAGTCCATTTATATCGGCGGGGGTGTCAGTTCAGTCGGCTGCTGGCAGCCGAGGTGTGCGCATCAGCGGTAGTAATGTTGGATAGACTGCGTTCAGATGCAGTGCAAGACTGCTGGCTACCCACTCCATTCGCCTCTTTCCCCTTCACTTCTCCTCCCGTGCGTCTCCGTGTGCCATCAGATTCCGTTTCCACTCTACCATTCACGAAGCTCCTCATTGTATAATCTCGCCCAGCTCATTCCCGCCTACCTCGTCCCTCCTCATGCACATTGACAATTGCAGTAAAGTGCAACCATTTACTCACCTCAGCTTCACGTTCCCATTATCGGCGCTCTGGTGGTCGGTGTCGGCGCTCAGAGACATCGGCCATGCTATTTGTAGCAGGGAGTCTCTGATGATGATGTCCCACGCAAAGTGAGGAGCTGGGGGTTCGGACACTCTCTCCGAACGTTGCAGCCGTCCCCTTCTTCGAGCGATGTTGCGTCCGCTCAGTCTCGGAGCACATCCATCCATGATTATGACCACATTCACCGAAACAAAGCTCACAACAACACACGATCCGCTCGCCCTGTTTTTATGTCGATATCAGTCACTGTGCTCACACGACAGCAGTTCGTTTGAAATGTGATGTATTTCGTACATTAATCTGGACGTTCGAATTTATGAATTTAAGTTGTGTTTTGAATCTGTTAATACTTTCTTACTAAACTTTGAATTGAATTTGTTTTAAATTTCTAAGATTAATTATCTTGAATACAGGCTTGTGCAATAAGAACTTGCACATAATGTGGACTTCACCAAAAAAGAATACTTGGGAGGATTCTATAAATGTCTCGCTGTAGCTTCGAAAATTTTACTTTGTGTTAGTTTCTAAATATAAGAATTTAAATATTCCCTGGAAGTTTCTCAGTTTGCTCTTGCTATTATAATAAAAAATCGGGAAATTATGAAACACCGATTTTAAAATTTGTCTTTCCAGTCCACATCACGTCTTACTTAAACGTCTGCAAATGTTAGCCACGCTTTCACAGAAATATTTTTCCTGATTTCTCTTTGAATTCTGCCCGCTATTCACTACAAGAAGCGTCTATGAGAATTGCTGAGAATTGCTGGTTTCATTATAGATTACAACTAAATTTTATGCTTTTGACAGATTTCGAATTAAATTCTTCTATCTCTGCAGTACACAAGCATCACGTAAGCCGTAAGTATTTCAGCAGGCACAAATATTTTCTACAAAAAAAAGACAGTAAATTAGTTATGTGAAATATAGAGCGAATATAATTTTAATCACTGCTAAAACTGTAGAATAAAACGTCCGTTATTACAAGTACTTTCAAAAGGTTTAAACACATGAGTTATTTTCTTCTATTGGAGATGTGCTTATAATTGAAATTCTGAAAATTCTCTTTCATCGAATTTCATAAATATTCAGTGATTACATTGCTGCTCATATACCAGCAGAATGTCTGCCGGGATGTAAAATATTCTAACGACGACAACAATATATTTAATCCTTCTACCAAAAATAAATTTTAGTATTTTCAGGACGATTTCCTCGTGATGTGAATATTAGTTTTTTTAATTAATTTCACAAATTATAATAGATTTCCATAATGTCACATTCGACCTAACCAGTAATGCTTCGCATTTCCATTTATGAAGCAATTACGAAGCAACAGAGTTAATTAAGATTCAAATAAAACCAAAATATGTCCCTTTTACGTGAGAGGAAAACAGTGACTGAAGGCAAAGCATGATTTTATATTTAAACCGCACAGTCTGTCCTTTCAATTCGCACAACGTCACCAATTTTTCAACCAAGCTTCACAAAGTACATATGATTTTCTTTAAAGAAAACACTGCAAATCCAAGAAACTGTTGCTTCTCTCGTTTTATCACTTAGCAACACTTCCATTCACTGTGCTTCCAAAGATGGGTAACGTAGAATATGCTGCCAACATGTGTAATGGGACTCCCTCTACTTTATCTTTCCGTGCTGTTTTAGCAATTACACACTTTGATCGTTCTTTCTCACATTAGGAGGATCAAGAGCTGAACGGCGGCAGGCTGAAAAAGAAAACCCAGAAAACAGAGTTAAAGAATTTTCTCTCCAGATACTCTTCTCTTAAGAACTAGAAGGAGCAGACAGACCATGAAATGTTATATGTTTCCTTGTAAAGCCACACTGAGTAAGTAAAAGAGCCATACATTTCTTTCTAGGAAATCCATTCTTTCTCTAGAGACAAACATTAAAGGCCACTTAACATCTTATGTTTATTGGACCGTGCATCATCTTGATAGTTGAATAAAGAGAACTTGATGTCACTTGATTTGTTATTTCATTATTTAATGCTCAACATGTTTCGGATGTTAATACATCCATCCTAAGGAGCTTGCGACTTATTTGTTGAGTTATTTCATGGGTTGTATTGCTTCAGCCTGCATACGGATTCCACACCACCACAGCCAACCACGACGTAACACCAACACACATCGAACCAGAGCAATACAACCCATGAAATAACTCAACAAATAAGTCGCAAGTTCCTGAGGATGGATGTATTAACATCCGAAACATGTTGAGCATTAAATAATGAA
>Ga0123355_10022348_pt1 | contig 10138 bp, 6 predicted proteins | sample TergutEmb28metaG_3_FD_89872 | JGI IMG/M metagenome (GOLD analysis project Ga0123355, IMG submission 89872) | Embiratermes neotenicus P1 segment gut microbial communities from Petit-Saut dam, French Guiana - Emb289 P1 | ecosystem: Host-associated > Arthropoda: Insects > Digestive system > Gut ...
GTCCATCTTCAGGAATAAACAGTCCAAGGGGAAGGTACTGCTTGGCCCTGAAGACGAAGAAGTTACCATCTTCCGAAACGTTGAGACCTGCTTACTGAATTACGAGTGGTGAGTACACCTTCATCTACATAGGCATATTGTTTGGTTTTCGTGGGTATTAAACTGTTATGAAAGTCTAAGTTCTATTTTGGAAAATTTTCTTTTTGTTTTATTCATTTTTTGCCATTATATGTTATCATAAGATAAAGCGAAAAGATTATTTTGTTTATCACGGTGCAACAGCCCCCCAGTGGGCCAAGTCCTCCTCGTTATCGAGACTTCAAGATCACACTCAGACACACCACACTCGGTAGGACTCCTCTGAATGAGTGATCGGCCTGGCGCAGAGAGCTGTACCTGACAACACCCAACACTCACAAAAGACAGACATGCATGCCCCCGGTGGGATTCGAACCCACAATCTCAAAAAGCGAGCAGCCGCAAAACCACGCCTTAGACCGCGCCGCCGCTGGGATCGGCGAAACCCTCGTTACGTTACGGAAATCCCGTTTTGAACGACCTGAGTGTCTTCAGTGCTCATGGAGACATTTCAAGCTGAGTTCAAATGATGCTGCCCTTCTTCACATATAGAGAGTGCACAGAGCAAAGCGAGTGGTTGTGATAAATTTATCGGAAATGGTGGAAAAACGAAATTTTATTTCTTTAAATTCATATCTTTGTTTTACCTTCTAGTTCTTGATTTTTGGTTTTATTTTCAGGTACGAATAAATTGTGTCCCTAATATTAATGATGTTAACTCCCATCAATAATAGGCCTTTATCTTCTTTTGATGTCTGTTTGACCGGTGCATCACTGATACAATAATAGAAACAGCCAACTAGATACAACAATAACACATTTATTGATAACTACAATTAGCTCAACATGTTTCAGACGATAATTTCGCCCATCCTCAGGAGCACTAGACTGTGTTTACAGCTTGTGGTTTAATGCACCGACGATGGTGCCTATTGGTGACTTTGTCACAGGTCACAAGTTCACCAGCACGTAGCATCACCGGTGCATTATACCACAAGCTGTAAATACAGTCCAGTGCTCCTGAGGATGGGCGAAATTATCGCCTGGAACTTGTTGAGCTGTTTGTAATTATCAATAAAATCTGTTATTGTTGCGTCTAGTTGGCTGTTTATTATATTGTACGAGTATTATTGCTTTTCACCATCATTGAAATTTTAAGTGTTATTATTCAATGCTCCATTTTCTCTAGAGTCGTGACTCCTAGTCAGCACCTTGGTTAAGAATATACGTCTCATGTTTTGCTACGAAAGGGAGCATACATTGCCCCGAATTAATTCGGCACCTTTCTGAAACGTACTTCTAAGTAAGCACTTAACAGCCATACATATATTTATATGTCGTTCAGGATATGTTTTTCCACTTTTCATTGAAAACTTCTGCCGATGTTTTTGCTTGTACCGTATACAGCTGGCACGCAGCATCAGTTCAAGTCTATTAAAAAGCCAGGCGGACCAATCCTTTGTGCTGCTTTGCTCGTGGTGCCCCCTGGTGAGCGGCACCCGGGATGCTAATTTCCAACCTGTCGCCAACAGGTAGCGCACCAAAATGAGTTTTAGAAAACTTTAATGGACTATGAATTACCATAGAACCGCAACGAAATGGAAATATAAAAAAAGGAGATATGAAAATTGGAAAGAAAATGTTGTTTTACCGCGAAATAACTTACAGGTTGTCATACTTGTTTGGTTACAGTTGTGTTTGTGTGAAACACATTTGGTATTGTGTCCACGTCACTTAATGAGCAAATGATATGGTTTGTCGGTAGAAATTAATTGTGATATGTGCCGATACAAACAGTTCTGTTTTTTTTAATTATGTTCCGAGGATTTGAGAATATTTTTATATCTGATTTTCGAATTGGAATTGACATAATATTAATAAATGAAGGTTTTCATAATTAAAAACCAACAAAATGCATTCCGGCTGTGACATTAATTACACAAAAGTTCTTTTTAAATGTTCCGGGACATGAATGTCTATCATCAGGAAGCCAGTTGTAGAATACAAGCAATATGGTGTAGTGTTATGATACTATGGTGAATCGTCTGTGTGTATCTTCTCTTTTCTATATATAAAACACACATTGATTATTCATCGCAGCACAAAATTTACTGAGACGTAACATTATACCATGCTTGTTTGCTTGTTTTTGGCGAAACAGCCCCACCCCCCGTGGGCCAAGGCCTCCTCATGTGCCAAGTTTCTAGGTCACACTCAGACACACCACAGTCGGTAGGACTCCTCTGGATGAGTGATCAGCTCGTCGCAGAGACCTCTACCTAACAACACACAACACTAACAACAGACATATATCCATGCCCCCGGTGGGATTCGAACCCACAATCTCAGCAGGCGAGCGGCCGCAGACCTACACCTCAGACCGCGCGGCCACTGGGACCGTCTAACATTATACCATAATGCTTGTATTGTACAACTGACTTACTGATGATGGATCTTCATGGGTCGAAACATGTAGATGCACTTTTATGAAATTAAAATTACTATAATAGGCCATTTGTTTGGGTTCAACTGTAATTATTGCATCACAATGCACGCTATAAACAACGTAAAACAATTGAAGGTTACATTCATTCCACAGCGAGTGGTCTGTCTTTTCTCATCCATTTTTATCTTCAAATTAAATATTTCTGTAACGCACTGTGTGTATAATTCTGCACCTATTTTCCTGAGATAAGAAAACTTATGTGAAGATGTACACTGTGCTGTCACTAAAGTACGGCTCAATACCGTCCTCTACCTAGGGATTGCCTTCTGAATACTCTATTTAATGGGTAATACGGATGTAGTATGTTATATACCTGCACGTTTGTACCTTATTATATGAATTCCCTGCTGAAACATGTAACAGTAATGGAAGACCATACTTTTAAACGTGTTTGTTGCTTGTAGATCAAGTTAGTTTTGTAAATGAAAAATGGTTATATTTATGTTTACTAAGGGAAGAACTGAAATGTTAGATTCATGAAGAAAGGACTGCTGGGCATAATATCTGGACATGCGAGGTAGTCTCAAACAAAGGGATGGGAAAGATCTTAATGAAGTGTTTGACAAATTGTATTCGTCACCAGGTATTTTTGAGGTTATGAAATCAGGCATTCACACTATCTGTGACACATATGTATTGTTTATGTGGTGCGCGAAAAATGAATGCACAATTTTAGACCGAAATATCTGAATAAGAAGAAAACATAAGACCTAATCATAGATGTGAGAATGACTTTAGACTTCATATTAAAGAAATTGAATCTTAGTGTGAGGGCGGAGGATAGGATCCAAGGTACTTCAGAAGGCGATACTATATAACTTTAGATTGCTTGTGCGTTTATTGAACACAAACAAACGTGATTGTCTACTTCTTTGGGTGGAGTAGCCGTCTCGTTTCACATTAAGTCATGTTATGTAATGGCTGTGCACAGTCGATTCCACATTGTCCTTCAAACATTTAATTTTTTGTGATTTGCTGACCGTGCGTCTCAGTATAATCTTAATAATTAACCAACTTAATGCACAGATTCTTGTTTTATAATAAGTTTATTATATGCCTCTACATGTTTCGAGCACTATGTGCTTATCATCAGGAGGTCAAATTGTATTATACAGCATCTGGTATCATCACACTCTGTAGGTGACCGTCCAGTCCTCTTTCAACCTGTGCACGGGGCGGCCACCTACAGGTGTGAGGATACCAGATACTGTATAATACAATTTTGACCTCCTGATGATGATCACATAGTGCTCGAAACATGTAGAGGCATATAATGAACTTGTTATAAGACAAGAATTTGTGCATTAAGTTGGTTAATTATTGAGATTTAATTTTTTGTTAATTATCTGCATTTAGCCAAATGGGACTGGTGTTTCTTCGAGATGTTTCTATTCTCAATAAGCGGAAATGTATATAGCGGTTTATATTATGCAGGTCTGGGACCGTACGGCTCGTTGTGGCTGCTTGTATTAACAACCAAGGAATGTCCCTGTTAATAACAAAGCACCACAAGTGTTCGAAGGAGGGGAAGTGTAGTTCCACCCCTCCGAATATCAGCACTAGACTACCGTGAATGTGCTGTGTCTCTGGGAAAGAGCTACCGATGTCTGGTGAACATAGGCTGCAAAGGGCGCAGACCGGGTGCGAAGCTTGGAGTGGGGGGGGGGGCAAATATTCTGCTACCGTCGGACATTGAACCACTGTTTGACTGTGATTCAGCCCGTAACCCGGCCCATATATGGACAGAGCTGTCCCGAATTTTGATCAGCATCGCGTCTGCAATGACTTCTGAAGCTTCAGAAATGGTTCAGAATTCTCAGCATGCTTTCGAAAACAAATCTGAAATAAAATTATGTGGATTTTTGAAAATTGGCCAGTGCTTTCTATTTGCCCATGTCTTCTTCGTGTATCGTTTTCAGTTTATAATACGATCTTAAGATTGTAATCGTTTCGGACTGCAAAATATAAACATATATTCATGAGGTTCGTCACCCCCGTTGTGTTCTATGAAATAACCAATGTACAGTGTGTGTACTGGTCTAAAACAACTGTATGTATTGGTAGAATATAAAGTATAAGGTACAACTTCATGTTTCGGCGCTTGATAATGGCCATCTTCAGGTTGTACATGAAACACTTATTAAGCAGTTATACAAAATATACATGTGCTGTTTGTATGGGGTAGGGAGGGGGTAAATTGGGCACGAGATCTCGTATCTTTACCCCCTTCCTACCCCATAGAAACAACCCATGTATATTTTGTATAATTGCTTAATAAGTATTTCATGTACTACCTGAAGCTGGCCATTATCAAGAGCCGAAACATATAGTTGTACCTTATGTAGAAAATACTTTATATTCTACCAATACATATACTTGTTTTAGACGATTACACACACTCTACATTAGTTATAAATATATATATATATATTTTTTTATATGACTCGGCTGTTTGAAACCTTCGTTTTTTGGCATTCTGATTTTCCGCTGAAATAATTTTGTTTTGCTTCATATATCGGCCGTTGAAACTTCCAATTCTTTACCTACCAGACAGCGTATTGGCTGATATGTCTTACCGGGGAAGCACGTATGTGACATAAATTAATATTTCATTAGTACCAGAAATTTTCTCCGTCCCTCGAGCAAAAAATGCTGGCGCTAAAAATCCTTCAATTAAAAAAAAAATTATTCCATTTCAAACAATAATGAAAATTAAAATTTTTTTACTCTGTCGCTCATTTTCGATAACGCAACATATGAGTTGAGCAGTTGAGCAGTTGAGCAGTTGAGCAGTTGAGCAGTTCACGTCTGTTCATTACTGCATAAATAATGGCTGACTAATCCACATGCTTTCGCCATTCATGTTCAGTGCGGTCAAGTAGACTTTCGGCGTTAGGCGGACTAAGGAGAACGTAGTTTTCCCCGACGTTGGGGAAAATACTACAATTATTATTTTCATGGCGAAATGAGTAGCGTAATTTTTTCCGAAACGTCGGAAAACATTTATTGTGAACGCTGCGTAATCTATAAAGCCTTCTTATCGTGATATAAATTATTTATGATTATATTTTCAACATGGAATCTGTTTGTACTTGCGTGATTATCCATTAGGCTTATTCCTTGTTTCGTTATAATATTAAAAAAAGATAAAGTGATCCCGTTACAGGCCCGGTGTGGCCCAGATGGTGGGTAGAGGTATAGCTCTACTGTTCCATAACCGCGGCACTAGAAGGGGGTGAGTGGTCAGAAGCACGCCCCGGCCGCACTTCACCCCCGGCAAAGACCCTGTACCCATTTTACAGGAGGCTGGGTGGGCCCCAGGGCCGGTGTGGACGGGTGGAAAATCTCGTCCCCACCGGGATTCAATCCCGGACCGTCCAGCTCGTAGTCAGTCACTATACCGACTGAGCTACCGGGTCCAATTTGTAATGATAAATTTGTATATATAAATGAGCGATTCTCCTATATGCTGTTTTAGTGTTGTTGTGTATAATTCTTGCGAGGGTTGGACAGCCCTACCAATTAACTTACTTAACTTTCATTGATAATTGGCATGAATGTTGTGACGTATGATACTGGTTTCATTTGTGGTTGGATTTGATATTGGAAGCGGCCTGCTTTGAGCATTAATTCCAGGTTAAGTTAGCAGTCCCTGCAACATCTATAGGTCTGCATGAACCACACTGCAATGTACCGTACACTAAGTGCGCTGCACGGGCTGACAGCATTAACGCAGTGCAGCAGCATAATAAGACGTGTTTAACTTGCGATCTGAAGTTTCCGTTCGCTCTGACGAATACGACTACACAAGTCACAACAGCGTAAATCTTATTGTAGCACCGTGCATTTTGTTGCAGCAGCATATCATGTTGTGTGGGAATGTGTTGTGGAGCAGTGGCTAGGTGTGCGTCGTACGACGCACACCTAGCCACTGCTCCACAACACAACATGAAATGCTGCCACAACACTTCGTTTGCAAATACGAATTGAATTGTGAATACTGTAGCATAACTTTAGCAAGGAACAAAGCTCACTGATGATGATCTGACAAGATCGAAACATGTCGGAATGTTTTAAAGTGTTTAAAAATGTTTTATGTGAAATTATATGTGCATTCGTTGGTTGATAAATTGAAGTAATTCACAACATCATTTTTATCCCGTCTCGTGTTTCTTCTCTACCTCCTGCTTCTTCTCCTGTCTTACTAACTCTCTTCCTCTTTTTACTTCTTCCATCATACACTAAGGAAAATTAAAATTTAGCATTTGGTTGTGTTATATTCCCTGCCATGTGTTTTCGGTCTGGTTTCGTATGGAGAAATGTCTTCATGAAGTTATGGAGGAGTGTTAATTTTGCGTGGTATCATTTCTCTTCATTTAATATATTATGGCTTGTATTGATTTTGTTGAAAGATTCTGTAATTTGCCGTCGGTTTTTTTTCAGCAAGAATCGTTAGAATCATACATATTTATAAATTATATTTTCCTTTTTGAGAGGATTGAAACATTTTTTTAAAAGTAATTCATTTTCGAAATATTTGTAATTATTCTTATTCCCTCAACAATTTCCCAGACGTCTTTCCAGTTCATCAACTTCATGTATTCTGGGTATGTAAAAAGGTAAAGTGATCCCGTTACAGGCCCGGTGTGGCCCAGAGGGTGGGTAGAGGTGTAGCTCTACTCTTCCATGACCGCAGCACTAGAAGGGGGTGATTGGTCAGCAGCACGCCCCTTCCGAACTTTACCCCCGAGAAAGACCCGGTACCCATTTTACAGGAAGCTGGGTGGGCCTTAGGGCCGGTGTGGACGGGCGGAAAATCTCGTCCCCACCGGGATTCGATCCCGGACCGTCCAGCCCGTAGTCAGTCGCTATACCGTCTGAGCTACAGGGCCCACTCTGGTTATGTAATATTTACGTTATAATTACGCTGTAAACTTCAATTATGCGTTATAATCGTCAAATATTCCAAATATTCGCATTACCCTTTAACGATATCACGACTCACTGGTTGCTAAACACGTCATTGATTTTGTTTGGAAAATTCTGTGTTTTTAAATCGCTGTTGTATTGGAGAAGAGGAAACGTAGCTGTACAACTTAATCCGTAGTCTGGTAGTATCGCACAATACCTGCTGACGGCCCAGTGCAGCTCGGTTTTGAATAATCCTGGGTTACTGTCCGTACGTCGGGTCGTTATGCTTCATGCTGGAAGCACGCCCTGGGCGCCGGTAAATCTACCCCAAACCCACGCCTCTGTACCACGGTAAACAGGTGTTCGCACTGTTGAAGCAGTAGTCTACCATTGTATTCTTTGCTAACGGTACGTACATGGATTACCGTCTGAGCCCCTTCACTTCTGCCAACCTTACAGCTAAAGCCGCAAATATCCCACCTTTTTAGATGTACAGCTACTGAAGGTTTAAGGCTACTCATCTTTCGGCGAAGCTTCTGTTAAAGGATTTGCGGAAGCGTTATTCACGTATCGATGGATAGAATACAAATGTAGCGCCCGGTTTTGTAATAAGTGAGTCAACCTTATTTTGAGGGCTCCTGAATATTCCTTCATAATATAGCTATCTTACTACATAACATTGGTTTTACTATTTCAGATGCCAAGCAAGACGGAAAGATAATGTATTAAAAGTGTACCCTTGTACAAGCACTGAGGCTCTGTATAAGCCACACGGCCCATAGTGGGAGTAGAGGTATAGCTGTACTCTTTCTTGACCACGGCACTAGAAGGGGTGAAGGGTCAGTTTCACGCCCCGGCCACTCTTTACCTCGGGAAAGACCTGGTACCCATTGTACAGGAGGCTGGGTGGACCCTAGGGCCGGTCTGGACAGGTGCGGAAAATCTCACCCCCACCGGGATTCGATCCCCGGACCGTCCAGTCCGTAGCCAATCGCTATACCGGCTGAGCTATCGCGGCCCAAAGATAATGTAACAGCCTGCAAACTTCAAGATCTTGATTACGTAATGGCTCATAATATAAGCTATCGTAAGAAATACGAATATCTTGATTATGGAAAAACTTACAAAACTTCTCGTGTTTTTGACGAAAATTGGTGGCATGCATGTGTGCTCCGTGTGGGTTTAGGCTGTGTGAATTTCGTTCACATGTCTATGTTGTTAGCTTATACGGAACATTTCATCGGCATTAAAATTTTGTAATTTTTGTTTGTAAAAATCCTGTGGGACTGGAATAAGTGTTTCCAACAACGTTTTACAATACGAGGTATAGAATTTTGTACTTACAACGAAACGGAAGACAGAGATGAATTAAAAACCATATCAGTGGTGACAAAAGTGATACTTGGCCCGAGCTATGGTACACTAGAAAAACCTCAAAAACTCTCAGTTTCACACTCCAGAGGCGTAGTCACTTGAATTAACAAGGTGATACACAAGGTGATACACAAAACATTTGGAATATTTAGACCTTAATGTTCTGGATTTGATGGTGCGTTTACAGTTATAAAGATTCAGCTACGGAAGTGCCAGACGAATGACAGCGACATATTGTAGGACGTGACAGTAAATCATGACATCCCTGTCGGGCTTGGTATATTCCTCATGCAAATGCGCTTTTACTTTATGAAAGCCTCAGGTCGAGGACATTCGCCGTCAGCTTATTGATCTGCATGGAACAATATGCAACACACAATATAATTTATGTTGGAGGTAACCATCACCGTATCGAACTCGGGAGGAATCCTTACTGAATAGTCAGTTGACTTTCGAGTTTTGAGGCATTTGCAGCGGTACAGCTGAGGTAGCCCTTCTTCTGGGACATGGAGCGAGCGAATTACCCATCAACTAACAGTCATATTGCAGAAGAATCGAATTCTCAATAGGGTGTTGGCAGCAGATGTGAAAATCTTGTAGCATGCAATGGAAAAATTGTCATGGTTACAAAACTTTTGTCGCAATATTTCAATGTTCATGGTCTCTCGAAGCTCTAGATTTTACAGAATGGCAATGAATCATAATGAAGTGATAGTGAAAAATGCTGTCTGAGGATTGCATGTTCGTAGTACATATAGTAACAGTTGGGAGTGTGACTTTCGTAACAAATGCAGTACGTAAAAGACAATTTTCGAAATAAATGCTGTATTTAATATTTAAAACTTTATCAGTGTTCAATGCAATAAAGTACTTTATTAATACACAGTTTTTGGAATAAATTATTTATTTAACTCTTTAAATACGAAGCGCAGACCACTTTATTTAAAGACCCAGTCTTTACCGCGCTGTAAACACTTTTCGTCTCGGTTATAAAAACCAATCAGTTTATGCTGTAAGTGGCACAAGTCGCTTATTGTTCTCAGATAAATACAAAACACATAAATATAGTGTGGGCAGAGCGTACAGTTGTTGAATGTTAAACTGATGGCTAATCACGTAAACAGTAGGCTTTAAAAGTTCAACAATATTTTTTTAAGCTCGTGGTTCCGTGCATCATAATTCAATGTGAATAAAAATCCAACAGATGCAACAGTATGCAGATATTTATTCACTGCAAAACTACTCTACATGTTTCGGGTGTCACAGCAC
>Ga0123355_10022349_pt1 | contig 10137 bp, 5 predicted proteins | sample TergutEmb28metaG_3_FD_89872 | JGI IMG/M metagenome (GOLD analysis project Ga0123355, IMG submission 89872) | Embiratermes neotenicus P1 segment gut microbial communities from Petit-Saut dam, French Guiana - Emb289 P1 | ecosystem: Host-associated > Arthropoda: Insects > Digestive system > Gut ...
ATGAATGAATATTAAATAATAAAATAAGTGGCATCAAGTTGGTTTTTTCTCTTTACGCAACTATAAAGATGATGCACGGTCCAATAAACATAAGATTCACTGTCAAAGAATGTTCAGAACCGTTGGTGATAGGTAGGAGGGGAGAGATTTAAAAGGCGAAACGGTTGGGAACGGTTAATGGACGCTAGCAGTCCAGTGTGAAAGCATTCACGTACGAGTGGGGTGTAAGTGGGAGTACAGAGAAGTGACTGTGCCAGTTTCCTAGAAATGATATAACTCTTTAACGGGACACAGCATTCCTTTATTTCATATCAATAATAAAAAGAATAAATAAAACTTAAGTAAAAAGAAAATCACTAAAACTAAATGTGAATCGGTGAACCACACCTGTATCCCGGTAAGAGGATCAACTATCAGACTGAGCACGTCGAGACGACAAAGTTACAAAGGGTGATCGTGTAGAACTTGTTGTTCCGCAGCGTCGTGAAATAAATACAAATCTAGGCTGCGTAACATCCCAGAAGAGCGAAGTTCTCATTTACACCGCGGCGGAACTCTGAAATTACGCAGGGACGTACATATGGGATGGCAAATTTGTATTGCGTTTTCAACAACTCTTTCTGGGAGGGACAAGTACGAAATTCATCCAGAGAATTAAGTCCGGGTTTGTTCACTGAGCGATACGGCACCCAAATGCCGATTCATCACACATGCATTTCCATAATATGTGGAAGGTCATTTCACAAGGCATGAGCAGCGTCACGGCTGTCTACACTAGCTGTTATATTTCAGACGGTGCAGTGATAGGCGCAACTGCGAACAGAATTGTCTTTGTGACAAAGGAATGGCTCGAGAACGCCCGAACTGTTTTATGTCGATTTTAATTCCTGTTGCTTTAGACGGACCTGAACACAAAAATTACCTCTTCCACCAAGCCAAACGTGTAGATCTATACCACACTGACACGACTTTAAGCTTCACGTTCCAGCTACTTTATTCCTGGGAACAGAACCTTGCACCAATGAAATGGCGGGAGGGCCGGATGGTCCCCAGAGCTGGAATGAACGCTGTAGAAAAAAAAAAAATTCATTCCCCTGCCTGGTATAAAACTTTTGCTCTGCTAGCAGATAACCAACAGAACTAGCATGACAAATACCTATTGCGTGTATACAGTGTTGAGATACTCCTGATGATGGACAGTGGACGTGTCCGAAACATGTAGAGTATTGTATCAAATAAATTTGAGAATTAGTGCATCTCGTTGGCTTTCATTATAAGAATATATCACGATGCACGGTCTTCTGAATGTCAAATTCTATAGTATCTACTTCGGAGCCAACAGAGGAAATGACTTATCCAAGTTAATATTTCGTTTGTTAATTAAATTAATTTTAGGGTGATTCGTGACTACGGTGATCTAGACTTTCGTAGATCTATTTCGCGATTGATTCAAACCAAGAAAGAATTGCATTCTGTTTGAAAGTCGGTAGTGTGTATCACCCCCAGTGAAACGTTATTTCGCAAATAACATTACAACCTGAACAAAATCCAAAATGGAATATTATGATTTATTTTTTCCTGAGCCAAGAATCTACCTTAAGTTGAAATTTAACATATTTCCGTTTTAATCCAGAGGTCAAACAGCTAGGGAAACCAAAATCAGTACTAAGAATGGAGATCAGTCACTACTCGCCATCAATGACTGTGCGTCAATATAGTACCTGAGCGAAACAATGGAGTACCTGGACTCCAAAATCACAAATGAATCCCGGACCTCTGGAAAACAGAGACAGGTATAGGGCTAATCGTAAATTTAAATTTATTTAACCCTGTCTTTTTAACAGCTTAACCGATAGAGCATGGAAAATGATGTCAGGCTGAGGAAACACGTAAACACGAAAGGCCATGACACGTTTTCAGAAATTATCCTAACAGCTGCCTAGACTTGTTTTTGATAAACGCGAACAACTGCAATCAGGGTCTCTGGCCTGTAACAGAAACCTAGTACGCCACTACGAATTATCCAAAGGTGGATTCGCAACTGTTACGGACAAGGTAATAGTGACTGGATCAGCGGTGGATTCCGTAGAAGCGCAGTGTCACGGGTCGATATGGACCGAAATAAAGGTCGTGACATTACAGCGTGTAAAGATGGGGATGTTTGCCAAAATCAGAAGGTCATTTCTCTCGTCTAAAATAAGACCAAATTCATTTCGTTTTTACTTTTGTTACATCTGCCAAGTTAAATACTGGTGTCAGACATTTTTACAAAGACTAAGTGACATCCTTCCTTTTACCAATTTACCCACCGGAATGAAGAAGTTATGCATCATCATTCTTCATCCCTAAAATTCCCAGTTCTTACGAATGTGTTTCTGATAAGTGATTATTTTCAAACCCTTTCATGTTTTTGTCACGTTTTTGAATCTGAGTTAAGTGCTGGTGGGGACACATTGACCTCCAAAAAGCAATAAGCGATTAAACAAAAGTTGACAGCCCTGTCAGTAAATGTTACATTCACACAAAGACATACACATAAACTTAAACTACGTGTCAGACAACTGAAATGTCATTCCATTGGCCGATGTTTTTCGTGCTGCTTGCGTCCTTGTCGTCGTAATGAAACCGGAAGTACGCAGTCGATGTACGTAACGACTACGTTACCGGCTGAACGTTCGAGGACGTCAACAGCAGAGGCAATAGATTTATCTTTTTCCTAAAGCGTCCCTACTGAAAGTGCTGACCGCCCAGCCTCGGATCCAGTGGGTACCGGAGGACGCTTTCTTCATGGGTAAACCGACCGAAGCGTGAAGCTGACCACTAACTTCCATTAAGTGCCGACGTTAAAGATATGTGGAACTAAACGTCCACTCTCCCTACGTCTTCGTGATGAGTAGGGGGACAACTTTAGGTTTATTATTGTTATCATCATATTTATTTTATTAGCCCATTATCAAATTTTAACTCGTGTACAGTACAATAAGGATAATAAACACTTTTTAATCATTGATAATTGTATCTTAAGAAGTTGGCAAAAAAATAATAATTCTTCATTTACTTCTTTATCTGTATAATATATTATGCACCGTCAATACACAACATACATCAAACAAGATGCAATAATTACAATTAGGTTATATTTGGTTACATGTTTCGGCCGTAACCAGCTATCTTCAGGCCAACTCTTAGTTGGCCTGAAGATGGCTGGTGGTATCCGTGTGGCAGGTTGAAGCCTGCCACAAGGATACCACTCCAACTCAGCCACACCGAAACTCCAACACACATCGAAACAAGAACACACAACCAATGTGGTGATACAATAGAAAAGTCGCAAGCTCCTGACGATGGATGTATTAATGTCCGAAACATGTTGAGCATAGAAGTAGTGAAATAAAACTTAATAAATTGTGACATCAAGTTGGTCTCTTATTGTTCAAATACTTCTTTATGTTTGTTGGTTCTTTGTTAAAGTGCCGTCATTTTTTACTTTTCTCAGTGTTAAGTGTCAGCAGTCAGAGGAATTTTGATTTCGGACGTGAATAGCCACTTTCGGCCTGCTGGCATTAACTGCTATGCAGAAGGAAAACTACAGCAGAACTTACGGTGTTAATAGAGGTCTATTACAAATTACTGCCCGCTAGCTGGTCAAATTAACTCTCCTGTGGCGTGTGGGAAACTCCAGACTAATTTCGAAGCCAACCTCTTGTATTACTAAACAGGACTACTATGCAGTACACATCTATATATACGTATTTAGTGATTATTTTTTTGTACAATTTTGCGAGGTTGCTATTATGACATTAGCGCTGTACCTGCACTCAGCGATATTCACACCTTCCTTTCCAATGACTGACAACCAACTCTTTGAAATTCGCAAATATGACCAACACTAGCAACATACAAGAATGGGTGTTATGGAGACTAATGGGTAAAGTAAGAATTCACAGTTTTCGTTGTGCGCGCCATGAAAGCATAGGCCTGTGGGGGGAGTGAAGGAGTTACTCCAAGCATTCTTGATCTCAGTACCAGATGTAGGTAAGTGGTCAGCTACACGCCACGGCTGCAATGGAGCAGAGGAACAGCACCCGGTAGACTGGTGGGCCCCAGGTCTGGTCTAGACGCCTTGGAGGAGATAAAAATCCTGTTCAGCTCTTGCGAATCAAGGTATGATACCTTGCAAGATTTCAGGTTCCCGCCGAGATGAAGATGACGACTGCGCTCTTCAGGGCTATTACGCAACGTGTAGTGGTAATTCCTTACCGACGTTTCGGGACAACTTACAAGTCTGTTCTCATCATCATCATACACATCTAGGATTGGACCCTTTGATCCGTTCCGTCTCCAGATTTACAGCTGCTTGCGCCACCGCTTCTTCGGTCTTCCAATTGTTCTTCTTTCTTGTGGTAGTGGTATGATTTCAAAGGGATTCGGTTTTGTGGCATTCTTTGCAAGTGTGAAAGCGAGGGACTGGTTATCCATTCTGGGGACACTACCCAACTTAGAATCTCCAGAGGACCGGTCTGTTCTGCAAAGGTCAAAAACCTTGGATTCTTGACCCTTGAAGACTGGAATTACCAATACATGCTGCGTAATAACCCAGAAAAGGACATTTATCAATCTATGATACATCGATGGTAAAAAGTAAAGGTAAAATTCACCAGTTCACCCTAGAACAGGCCAAGAAAGTCCAGATGGGGATAAAAGGTATGGCTCTACTCTTTCTTTAACTTTGACACTAAATGGAGGTGGGTGGTCAACGTCACGCCTGGCCGCTGTACCCCTGGGAAAGACCCGGTACTCATTGTAAAGGAGGCTGGGTGGGACCCAGGGCTGGTCTGAACGTATGCGGAAAATCTCTATCCGACCACGATTCGATCCTCGAACCGTCCAGCCCGTAGCGAGTGGCTATACCGACTTCACTATCCCAACCCCGATTCGTTGATGGTCCATTCCGTAATTAGTCACTGTAACGACCACGATGTTACAGGCTTCTGTAGGTTTACTGAAATTAAGATCAATGAAATACCAGCGAGCTGAAGACGTTTTTACACTGGGATATTTCATAACTTGTATCCTTCACCAAATAGGATATTACTACCATAATCAAACCAAGGACAATAAGACTGAAGTGGCATGATGGATAAGTTGGATAGAAGAGAAAAACTTACAACATTTTCGTAGGAAATTATTAGAAAAAAGACCGCTTGTAAGATCTAAATTATAAGTTAAAAACGAACGTATTACTACAATGAATTATGAGGAAATAGAAGCGAACACGTGGAAAAAGTTCATGCAGAATTGGGACTACTGTGAACACGGCAACAGAGGCTCAGGCTCTACAAAATAAGGAAATATTTGTGACAAGCTGAGGGGCTTTGAGCTTTTCAAGAAGGACTTTCCTCCGCGGAATTAGTTAGTTCGTTAGTTAGTTAGCTAGTTAGTTAGTTAGTTAGTTAGCATGACAGTGTAGAAAGCGCTGCGTCGAGATGCATAAAACAATGTTGGTAATTACGCAGTCGACAGTTCCCCCGACTGCGGTTCGCAAGGTAAACTCGGGTTACTTGTCGCCCTTGTAGTTTCTCGCTTTAGGGGTTGGATGGAACGTGAAATAGTGGATGTACGGCAAGCAAAGGACCATTTGTGAGATGTGGTAGGGGTTAAGTCCCAGGCAAGGTAAAATTGGAGGGGTGGCGCTCTATTACAACAGAAGAGAAGAGTCTTGCTGGTATTGACCGGTTTCCTGCCCTGCAGGGGGTGAAAACTTGGCGTGGTGCTAGGATGATGGTGCAAAAGCCAAGGTCCAAGGAGAAGGAGATGAGAGTGAGCTAATGTTCAATTCGCATATAAGGCGCCACAAAAACCTTTTTAACAAACGAGAACCGTATGTTACCTTTGCTTAATGAGAATGAGGTTTTCTTCGATTACTTACGTGGGCATTTGTTACCACTAGCATTAATTTATTCAACAGACCGTCTATTTTATAGGATGGACGACCAGGGAAACAGGGTTTGATTTCCTGACAGGCACAGACGTCTTCTAGTTTTATAGCGTCTAGTCTGGCCTGCGGTCCACCCAGCCTCGTGCTGCATTCGATGGGAGACGGCGTCCTCTCCGCGTGGTTAAAGTCGACGTGTTACTACCTCCATTTAGCTCTAAATTTAAGAATGGGTGGAGTTAAACTTCCACACCCTATCTGCGCTGTATACCGCCTAATTTAGTAAAGGAAAACTTTACTTTTATCATCAATGTATGAATGTATCATCGTAAATTACTGAACGGTTGATCGAATGCTTTCAGCCTTCTTGAATACGACTGATTTTTCGCATGAGTTTGGTGTCTCCATCTTCAGGAAAGGCCAATTCTCTCTACCAAACCACACGGGTTTACGTCGCAGAAGACTGCACTGCTAACATAGTCCACCGCGATAATCTCCAAAATCCAGAAAGCAGACGTTTTGTGTTCGCGAAACGCCCTCTTTAATTCCCGGGGGGGAAAAAAACAAAAATATGAGTGTTTCATAATAAAGTTTTCGGAGAAAAATATTTGGGCACATGCTGGGTGAACTACGCCGCCGAATTAGGATATTACCAAATAAGGAATTTATTTATACAAGTTACGTACTGGTGTTAAACAGTGAAATCTATGAGGCGGTGACGGGCCAGGTATGTAGGAAGCGGTATAGAGACGCGAGGAACGTACGTCAGTTTGATACTGAAACTTGTCGTTGATTGTCACTCTTTGGATCGACAAGGCGAATATGCGAGAATATTAGGACCGACGTTATGGCAGCCGATTGTGAGTGTAAGAAGTGGATGGAGCAGGTTCACGATCCTGCAGTTTTGAGCACCAAACTCCGCATTTGTTAGTACAATCTGTTTGGACCTACATTATGAAAATTGCGGAAACATCACAACTAGCTCCATATAAGATATCGGGCTTGCGCTGTCGTAAAAATAAGATCTGCGCTCATTTGCCCGGCATTCTTCTTGGACTAACTGACCGTTAGAGATGGAACCGATAGGTTTCCCGAAACGTCGTTACGGAATTACCAATCTACGCTATGTAAGAACGCAGATCTTCCATAGGAAGTTACAAACTACACAAGTATGCCTACATACACTGCTTGTCACAAAACCAGAAGATTTTACCGAAACGTCTGCCATTGGTCCCTATCATCAGTAAAACAAAATCTAATGATGCTTTTTTCCGCCTGGAGCATTAGGGTTCTTAAATTAAAAGAAAAAAAAACGTTGTCTGGAAAAGAGCCAGAATGCTACAGAAGAATCATCTTTCAATGTCCAATAATGGCGAGAAAAAGGGTAGGCGTAGTGCGAAGTTCATTATCATAATGTGTTATCAGAGTTGCGGCACGGAGCGCGGTGACGTCACCTGTCACGTCAGGCGAGATCGGACGCTCCTTATCGGTGTTAACAGTAAGCCCAGCAAATTCCCAGCCAGTACAGGTAGGGGAGAATCTACTAAATGGCTTAAATTGCAAGCTTTTATCACTTTCTGACCCACTGCCTGGCATTACGCACTTTATTTCGTTCAGCAGGAAATATCGCTTTTCCGAATCCCGACAACTGGCACAAAAATTCGATTATCTATCCCTCAGGAATTAGAATATATTTTTATTAAAATCAGTTTATTTGTGTGATGTTTCTTGAAGAGAGCTCTTCACTAAACGGACTTCACGCGACATGGGTCGACCATACTTCAAACTTCGACCAGTGCGTGCGCTTGCAAAGAAAGTCTCCGCATGTAAGCACTCTGTACGAAGCAGGTTGGATGTTTTGACGAGGAAGATGTTCAGCGGACCAAACAATTTAAGCCAACACCAACCCATACACAATAGCCCACATGAATCGTAATCTGCAGGTAACGGACTCCAGCACAAAACTGCAAAATTTCCATCCTGAAGAAGGATTATCGTAGTTTTTCCTCCGTCTTTTAACACCTATACGGGTTTTACCAAGTCCTTACCCAATCAATAATCCCTGCTGTATGCGGACAGATTTATTATGAAGCACAAGTTTAAATTTCCATCTTGCTGAAGCTATATGACAACTGATGTTAACGCTGTTAGCAGTAAATGCAGTAAGAGAGAGACAGATCAGTACTGAGGCCACACGCACTGCCTTCTTACATTAATTGAAAAACTGTATTTTTTATTTGGATGAAATATCCTATTCGATTATTGAGTACAAGATTAAGCGGTATAATCCACCTAGTGATAGAGAAGGTCAATAGGAAGTGGTCGCATGGAAGGCGATTGAAGGCAGCCTCGGTAATGCGAATGGTTCAGTAAATACAATCGCCTATTGCCATAATAACAGAATCATTTCATAAGAATTTAATATTAATTCTTACTGCGATATTTTTCAAATGACCTGGTCCTTCTTTCCGCATTCACTGGCACTGGGATCCACTCAGCCTCTCAAAAAAATTGAGTACCAACGAATTTCCTTGGGGATAAGCGCGGCCGGCGCGTAGAGCTGACCACCATACCTTCCCAGCTGTGCCGAATGTCAAGTAAGGATAGCAGAACAACATTCCATTCACCCTCTGATTCTTAGCTCCAAATTGTTACGGGAAAGTTTATCTCTATTGTGACGTAATATAAACTGTAGGTTATGAGTCTGCGTACAGATAACTGCGTAAGACACACCAACATTTGTCATTTTTCATATAACCCGTAACTAACTAACTAACTAAACCATGGAACAGACTCTTTGAATAACTAATAGTTTCTCAGCTTGTCAAGAAATTCCACGCATTATAAACAGTGGAGAATCCTCATTCGGAGGTCAGGTCTAGCGGAACAGTACAATGCCGCATTGTGTAAACTTGTGTAAACTGGATCTGACCTTTCAAGACTCGCCACTAATTTTATGGCACCCGAAGGCTCATTAACGTGTTTACACATACCAGCCACTTGTAACTTGCTACAGCCATATTAATCCGGTGCAAAACTTCCGGTCTTATTGCTTTAAGGTCAATTTTAATATTATTTTCCTACCTACTCGTACGCCTGTTTCTTCTGCCATGGTGCTGATAAGTCCTTAGCCACACCTACATCCCGATGTCGTAGGACGGAATCGATAATGTCGTTGGAAGCTAATCTACTGCTCAGATGAGATAGTATGTGCTTTCTGCAAACTGTAGAGTACCTTTAGAGGGATGAAAGGCAACTTGTATATTCAATTTTCACGTAAGAATTATCAATTCGGGATAAGGACTTATCAGCACCCCTGTAAGTGTCTGGTTCCACTGGGTTTTCCCACCAAACACCTTAATGCATTTCTCCTGTCCCTCATACATGCTATACGCCCCGCCTATCTCATTTTTCTTGACTTGGCCATGAAGCCCACTATATGCTATTACCTCCAGTCCCCTCTCACTTCCTGTCCCTGCCACAATATATCCCTCAACTTCCTAGCTTCGAACACGCCCAGCCTACGTCCTTGTCTTAAAGTGACAAACTTTCACATCCACAAAACAGAACAGGCAAAATTATAGTTCTGTGTACTGTAATCTGTATATTTGTAGACATGTATTGACTGAAGGACGGCAGGCATTCCTTCAAAGTAATCTCCTCTGTCCATACTGCCTACAGCGATCGATTCCGCCAGCAGTACAAGATACGTTAATGCCACCCCCTGGCTCACGTAAGCTAACCATATTGGCCTATATACCATGAGTGTCATGTTCCCCTTAGCAACCTGAGCTACAACAACCTTATTAAGAATACATGATACATCCCCACCACCCAGAAAAGAGGAGCAGTTGCAGTGATGATACTGCCCACGGCCCGACATAAATATCGTCCCATCATCTATCGTTGTTTATCTAAAGTAGTTAGTGTAAAGGAATTAAGTAAATCTGGAATATTCAACAGGGTTATGGACAGATACAATGTCGAGATAATAGGCACATTCACGTGGAGATGATCCGAAATACGGCCCTTCAGTTAACTCTCTGCCTTGTTACTCTTCGCTTATGATAAACAGACATGATATTCTTGTTTTTAAGCTTTCGCCGTGTTCTAAATGTAATTTATTCCTTTTTGGGTAATTCCCCGGCGTCTGAGTTCTAATTGCCGACGTTTCGGAACTCACTATCGGTTCCATCTTCATA
>Ga0123355_10022350_pt1 | contig 10137 bp, 8 predicted proteins | sample TergutEmb28metaG_3_FD_89872 | JGI IMG/M metagenome (GOLD analysis project Ga0123355, IMG submission 89872) | Embiratermes neotenicus P1 segment gut microbial communities from Petit-Saut dam, French Guiana - Emb289 P1 | ecosystem: Host-associated > Arthropoda: Insects > Digestive system > Gut ...
AAGCGGTACAGAGGCCAACAACTGGGCTATAAAAGGCCTAACAGGCAGAGGTGGCCACATCATAACTACCGCCGTAGAACATCACGCAACTAGCCATGTGTGTGAAGAACTGGAAAGGCAAGGCTTCGATATCACATACTTACCCGTAAGCTCTAAGGGTATTCCATCCATTGATGCACTGCGCAAAGCCATACGCCCAGATACTATTTTAATCACTATGATATGGGGGAATAATGAAATTGGCACCATCCTCCCAGTAGCAGAGTTTGGTGCAATTGCGCAAGAAAAGGGCATCCCCTTCCACGTAGATGCAGTGCAAGTTGTGGGGCATTTGCCAGTAAACCTCGCAGTATTGCCTGTGGACATGCTTACACTCTCAGCTCACAAATTTTACGGCCCAAAAGGCGTGGGGGCTTTATATATTCGTAAAGGAACAAAATTGGCCTCCATCATGCATGGTGGCGCGCAAGAGAGAAAACGCCGAGCAGGTACAGAAAATGTAGCGGGCATCGTAGGTATGGGTAGTGCTATTAACATCGCCTGCGAAACTATGGATACAGAAATCAAACGTGTGAGTACTTTACGAGACCATCTCATCGAAAGAATCGAAAACGAAATCCCAAAAGTAAAACTAAACGGCGCGCGCGGAGATGCAAGGCTACCTGGAAATGTAAATTTCACTTTCGACTATATCGAAGGAGAATCTCTGCTACTGCTGCTAGATATGCAAGGTTGCTGTGCTTCTAGTGGATCTGCTTGCTCTTCAGCTTCGCTAGATCCATCTCATGTGATAATGGCCTTGGGTGTCCCCCACGAACATGCCCATGGCTCTGTACGATTCTCACTTGGTGCAAATAACACGCAAGATGATATAGACAAATTAATGGAAATACTTCCTAAAATAGTAAAACAACTACGGGTCATGTCACCCCTTGCAGAAGGAGAAAGTTATGGACTATAACGAAAATGTACTAGATCATTTTAGCAATCCAAGAAATGTAGGAGAAATAGAAGATGCCAGCGGCGTGGGCACAGTAGGAAATGCTCAATGCGGCGATATAATGAAAGTGTATCTAAAAATCGAAGACGATATTATACAGGATGCAAAATTCAAAACCTTCGGCTGTGGGGCAGCGATAGCAACGTCTAGTATGGCTACTGAATTGATTATCGGAAAGTCAATTGAAGAAGCTATGAAGATTACTAACAAATCAGTGCTAGAAGCCTTGGGAGGCTTACCATCGCAAAAGGTTCATTGCTCTCTTTTGGCAGAAGAGGCCTTACAAGCAGCTTTATGGGATTATGCTGAGAAGAACGGCATTGTGATAGAGGGCTTGAAGAAGCCTAGTAAGGATGGGCATCATCACTAACTGCTACATGTTGTAGAAGATGGCGCTGTGTGCCGGTGGCACACGCTTAGCGCGGGAGCAAAGCGCGACCTTTCCGACAAAGGCGTTTGCAGCCAGTAAAATCAAGGGGTTAAGGGGATATTACAATGCTAAAAAATCTCACTAAAGAAGAAAAAAGCTGGATTTTATACGATTGGTCTAGCCAAGGTTATGTAATGATTGTACATTCGGTGATTTTTTCGTTGTTTTTTTTGCAATCAGCCTCAACGGCTTTTGGTGGAGGCTACGATGCTATGGTGCAAGCCAACGCCTTTTGGAGTTTGGCTAACACTGTAGGTACAGTCATCGTGGGGTTGTTAGCTCCTGTTTTGGGAACCCTTTCTGGTTACAAAGGCAAAAAGAAACTGATTTTCACCTTCTTCGCCTGTATGGGGATAATAGGCACAATCGCCTTAGCCATAGTGCCAGAGCATTTATGGTGGTTACTACTGCTAACTTTTATTGTTGCATCCATAGGATTCTCCGGCAGCAATAAGATTTATGATGCTTTCTTGGTAGATGTTTCAGAAAAAGATAATATGAACAGAGTATCCACATTGGGCTTTGGCTTCGGCTATATTGGCGGGGCATTGCCCTTTATTTTAAGCATTCCTTTTGTGATACTGGCTCAGTTTGAAATTATAAATATGCCGCTGGTTACCGCCTATAGAATATCTTTTTGGATAGCCGCAATTTGGTGGATCGTTTTTAGCATTCCTATGTTTAAAAATGTCCATCAAAAAATTGGTGTAGGCGAAGAGCCTCAATATATCCGCAAAAGCTTTATTCGGGTATGGACAACATTTAAAGATATCAAGCAGCACAAACCTATCTTGATATTTTTAGTGGCTTTTTTCTTGTACAGCGATGGTTTAGGGTCTATTATACGGCTGGCCACAAGTTATGGGATGACTATTGGCTTGCCACAGCATACGCTTTTGTTAGTGCTGTTGGTTACGCAGTTTGTGGCCTTTCCTTGCGCTATTATTTACGGAAAGTTATCAGAGCGTGTTGGAGCAAAAAAAATGATTTTTTTTGGCATAGCCACGTACTGTGTCATTTGCATGATTGCACTGACAATGAACCCTGCTAGGGATGTTAGATTTTTGACTGCAATGTTTTGGATGCTAGCTATGCTGGTGGGTACAGCGCAAGGCGGCGTACAGGCGCTTAGCCGTTCGTATTTTGGACGTATAATTCCTAAGGAGAAATCTAACGAGTATTTTGGATTTTATAATATATTTGGGAGATTTGCTTCGGTACTTGGTACTACATTTTATGGTGGGGTGTCGTTGGCTACTGGACAGGCACATTATGGGATTGGGGTAATTGTAGTGATATTTATTGGGGCTGGGGTTGTGTTTTGGTTTGCTCCAGATGATAGGGAGTTTGTAGAATAAAATAAAACTAGCAAAAATCGGCAAATTATGATAAACTAACATTTGCAAATACTAACGACAGAAAGGTTGTCATAAAATGCCTCAAAAAATACGCTCTCGCTATGCACCAAGCCCTACCGGCGATATGCATATAGGAAACTTACGCTCTGCCTTATACGAATACTTAGTGGCCAAGCACAACGGCGGTACTTTCATCTTAAGAATTGAAGATACCGATCAAAATCGCTATGTAGAAGGTGCTACAGAACAAGTATATAAAATCCTTCGCCAAACAGGCCTCATTCACGACGAAGGGCCAGATGTTGGCGGCGATTACGGACCCTATATTCAAAGTGAACGTAAAGGCGATTATTTGCCGCACGCAAAAAATTTAATCGAAACCGGCAATGCCTACTACTGCTTTTGCACGAAAGAGCGTCTTGAAAGTTTAAAAGATTATGACCGCCACTGCCACCAACTTTCTCAAAACGAAATAGACACCAAACTAGCAGCAAAAGAGCCTTTCGTAGTACGGCAATTTATACCAGAGGGCAAAACCACATTCCGAGATGAGGTATACGGCAATATTACAATAGACCATAAAGAAATTGAAGATCAAATCTTAATCAAATCTGATGGTATGCCGACCTATAATTTTGCAAATGTTATAGATGATCATGCCATGGCTATCACACATGTATTGCGCGGCAGTGAATATCTTACCTCCACACCCAAATATAAGCTTTTATATGAAGCTTTCGGCTGGGATATCCCCACCTTTGTACACCTACCGTTAATGCTTAATGCCAGCGGCGGTAAAATCTCTAAAAGAAATGGGGATGAATACGCCTCAATTCAGTACTTGCTTGATAGCGGATATCTTCCTTCTGCAATAATAAATTACATTGCATTTTTAGGCTGGAGTTCTCCAGAAAATAAAGAGTATTACACCCTGCCAGAATTAGTAGAAGCCTTTGAAATCAAAAATATCAGTAAGTCTCCTTCTAATTTTGATTTGCAAAAATTAAATTGGATGAACGGTGAACATATCAAACGCCTGCCTGAAGATGTTTTTTACGAAATGGCATTACCTACCCTGCAATCTACAATAAAAAACCCAAGTATAAATTTAAAAGATATTGCCAAAATGGTTCAATCCCGAGTACTCTTCGTAAAAGATGCTGCAGAGCTTGTTGATTTTATAGATGAGTTGCCACATTACGATATAGAATTATACACTCACAAAAAAATGAAAACCTCCACAGAAGTTGCCCAGCAAGCTTTAGAAGCTATAATGCCAATCTATCAAAATTTGCAAAAATGGGATCACGATCATCTGTATACCACCGCAGTAAAATGCGGACAAAACTTAGCATTTAAGAGTTCTCAGATACTATGGCCTTTGCGCACAGCTATATCCGGCAAGCCTGCCTCCCCCTGTGGAGCACCCGAACTTTGTCTGCTTTTGGGCAAAGAAGAAAGTATAAAGCGGATAAAAATCGGGATAGATAAGTTAAAGAGAGGATAGATAATTAGATGAAAGGTTATATCGGTTACATCGCAATTTTTATAATAGGTCTGATAATAAGGGCTATCGTCTTTTCATTTGGCATACACTTTGACGGAGATGTATGGACATTGCAAAAATGGGCGGTTTACCTGTTTGAATTCGGGCTTTCAGACTTCTATTACTCTGATCAACTGACTGATCATTCCCCTGGATATATGTATGTATTATGGCTAATGGGAGCAATACGAGATACTACAGGCTGGTATGTACTTAGCCAAGAGTTTAACATGATGTCTTTTACTCCTCCCATTCTTAGCGATTTGATAGCATCTTTGTTTATTTATGGTATATGCCGTCGTATTTTTTCAGAAGACGGCGATTTTGGCAAGCCATTCTGGTTTGCCCTGGCTTATTCGCTGAATCCTTCAATTATTATAAACTCGTCAGCCTGGGGTCAGACAGATGCTATCCATACTTTATTAATGGCTTTGGCATTATACTCACTATATCGTAAACAAGGCTTGCCTTCTTACTTGCTATACAGCCTGGCTGTACTCGTAAAGCCTCATTCTTTGGTGGTTGCCCCAATATTTTTATTTTCGGCCTTCCACTACTTTAAACAACACCGTTATGCCCCTAAAGCCGCCCTTACTATGTTTGGCTTTGCAATAATTACTTTTGCTTTTATGGCACTTTTGGTTCTTCCTTTCGCTCAAAACTTTAATTTAATATCTTTGTGGGAACAATATTCTGAATACTTGGGTATAGTTCCATTTGCATCTATCAATGCCTACAACTTTCATACAATGATGGGCAGTAATTTTCATAGCATTAATGCATTTGCTAACTTTATTTCTTTGGTAGCCATTATTGGAGTAACTCTGTATTCATTTTGGATATTGCACAAACGCTGGGATAGAGTATCAATATTCTTTTGTGCGGCTATGCTTTATATTATAACATTTAATTTTGCTGTACAAATGCGTGATCGATACCTCTTCCCTTCTATATTGTTTTTAATATTGGCAGCAATTTTTATGTATAAGAAAAACCCTGTAGATAAGCGTGTAATTATTTTATATGCCGGCTTTACCATAACGTTTTTTATAAACTGCCTGGATGTGCTTATGACTGGGCATGGTTTCCCTCTTCTAACTGCTTCCCCTTTACCTGCTGGTACCTGGAGCCCAGTGCACGGAACTATTACTTTAGTTTCATTTATTAGCGTAGCCTTAGCAATATATTCTTTAAAGATTGGGTGGGATATTTCCAAATGGACAGACTTAGAAAAATAAAAATGGCACCTATTTTGCTGTTGGTACTTGTTTATTCAATTGTAGCCTTCATTAATTTAGGCAATATGACAAGCCCTCAAAACGCTTGGAGATCTGAAGATTATCACGTAACTATAGATTTTGGTCATGAAATTTATATTTCTCGCTTTCAATTTATGACAGGAGCGCGTAACGAGGTACGTCTTTTGTTGTTCGGCTCCTCAGATGGCAACGACTGGCCTATTTCTATTTATTCAGATTATATAAGTGTTTTTCGCTGGCACGAGCTTCCTGTGAATGAATATGTTCGCTTTATCCAAATAGCAGCCTTTGGCCCCGGCTTATACCTGCAAGAAATTGCATTTAGAGATCGCTGGGATCGCTTACAACCACCTTATCAAATACTAGGTGGATATGGTGCTGCTCACGCTTTGTTTGACGAACAACACCTAGTACCAGACAGATCCAGCTTTATGAACAGCACATACTTTGACGAAATTTATCACGCCAGAACAGGCTACGAATTTTTGCATGGTATGCACGTTTTAGAAACTTCTCACCCTCCATTGGGTAAGAACTTTATTTCTACCAGCGTGCAAATGTTTGGAATGACACCTTTTGCCTGGCGTTTACCTGGCACTTTGGCAGGCATATTAATGGTAGTTTTAATGTATTTTTTTGGCAGTTTTATGTTCCGCTCATCTTTTTGGGGTTTTATAACCGCTGCTATTTTTGCTTTCGATTTTATGACTTTTGCTCAAACACGAATAGCAACAATTGATAGTTATGTTACGCTATTTATAATTGCTTCCTATTTATTTATGTTTGTTTACACAAGAGAAGGCGACGAAATGGATTTAAAAGAATCCTTAATTTGTCTTGCGTGTTCAGGCTTCTTTATTGGCTTGGCTGTTGCATCTAAGTGGCAAGGTGCTTATGCAGCTTTAGGTTTACCCATCATTTTCTTCCCAACTTTATACAAGGTATATAAGCTTGATAAACAAAAAGCTAAGTTAACATTTTTGGCATGTTTCCCAATATTCGTAATTATACCTCTTATAGTTTACTTACTCTCGTATATCCCGTTTGTAAGGGCAATGGATATGGGCGATGGTTTTTGGCGCACGGTATGGGATAACCAAATATTTATGTTTACCTATCATGCAGGATTGGAAGAAGGCCATCCATTTGCCGCTCGTTGGTGGGAATGGCCGCTTATTATCCGGCCGATGTTTTACTATGTAAACCACACTGAAGAAGGCTTACGCCAAGGCATAAGTTCGTTTGGTAACCCGGCAGTATGGTGGACAGGGATCGCCGCTACTTTCTGCGTTATAGCTGCGCTTATTAAAAGACAATTTGCTGTAAAAGATGAAAATTTTACCATAATCATCTTTCTTTTAATTGCTTATGCGGCTCAGCTAGTGCCGTGGATGTTTATATTTCGCCCAACATTTATATATCATTACTTCCCAAGCGTACCCTTTGTTGTTCTTTTGATTGTATTTTGCCTTAAAAATTATGTATATCCAAAGTTCCCAAAAATAGTTTGGGCTTATGTAGGCATAGTTGTAGGCTTATTTATAATATTTTACCCTGTACTTTCCGGTATGCCGATAACTTCAGATTTTGCAAATATTTTAAGATGGTTCCCAGCTTGGGTGTTAATTTAAGGAGCTTATAATATGAAACCTGTATATTCAGTAGTAGTACCTGTATATAATGAGGAAGAAGTTGTCTCTGTATCCTATAAGAGGCTTACGGACGTGATGGAATCTATGCAGGAAGATTACGAGATAATTTTCATAAACGACGGTAGCCGAGATAATACCGCCCAAATCATAGCCAACATAATACAAGAGGATAAAAATGTCCGTCTATTAAACTTTTCTAGGAATTTTGGGCATATGCCTGCGATCACGGCAGGAATGCAGTATGCCAAAGGAGATGCCATCATCATAATAGATGCCGATTTACAAGATCCCCCAGAGGTTTTACCCGACATGGCCGCCCTTTGGAAAGAAGGCTACGATGTAGTTTACGGCAAGCGAAAAGAGAGAAAAGGCGAAAGCTTCTTTAAAGAATGGAGTGCTAGCTGGTTTTATCGTCTTATCAACAGCATGGTGTCTATCGACCTTCCCGTAGATACCGGGGAATTTCGTATAATAGACCGTAAAGTATGCGATGCTGTTAATCGCTTACCAGAAAGGCACCGCTACATGCGCGGCTTAGTAAGCTGGGTAGGATTTCGTCAAACTGCATATGAATATGTGCGTGTAGAGCGTTATGCCGGTACTACAAAATATCCCCTTAGAAAAATGCTATCTTTTGCAATGGATGCAATCACCGCCTTATCCTATAAGCCACTAAAATTAGCTACAAGTTTGGGTTTTATCATATCACTTTTAAGCTTTATTTACATGCTAGTTATTTTATGGCAAACTCTATTTACAGACACCACAATTACAGGATGGGCCTCTACCATTGGGATTGTTTTGTTTACTCAAGGAATTGTTTTAATGATTTTAGGCCTGATGGGCGAATATATTGGGCGTATTTTTGAAGAAATCAAAAACCGCCCTGTATATATAGTGCAAGAGGTTTTAGGATATGAAGATAATGAAATGTAAAAAAAGGAGATGCTTGCTAAGAAAAAGCAAGGCATCTCCTTTTTTATACAAAAGCAGGCAAAAAGCTATAAAACTAAAAATACTTTTTGTGGTTTTAAGATTTGATATAAGCAACCTAGTTACGTCGGTTTTAGCCCTTTGTAGTTTATTTCACGTAAGACATCCCTTTTATCAATATCAATTACCTAGCGGGGAAAAATCTGTAGGTGCTAAAATTTTATTTTCCACACTGGTTACTAATATTCCGTTTTTATGGCTGTCTTCAAATGCCTTTTGCCATTCTGGATCTGCCCCAAAGGCTGCATTTGCTGCTTCTCTATGGGCAAAATCTTTAAACTCTAAAATAAAAATAAGTTTGTTGCTAGCTTCGGCAATGAGTGGTGTAAAAAAGGCTATTGGTTTAATGCCGTGCTTTTCGTATAACCTTAATGTGTGATCTCTAAAACGTGCCTTTAAATCTTCCATTTTTCCTGTTTCTACTGTGTACGATCTTAGTTCGTAGATCATATGTTAATTCATGCCTCCTTCGTCGGCGGAACAAATAGGTTGGTATGAAAATTTGCTTCGCAAATGTTTCACACTTTATCCCCTTTTCTATAAAAAAAGCTGCCTTATAAATTCAAGACAGCATTAAACAAATATTAAACTAAAGCTTTATGAGTTTCTTTTAGTTGTTTAATAATTGATAATTTTTGCGGACATTTTGTTTCACAAACACCGCATTCTGTACATTTTGTTGCATCTGCACTTTTCACCCAGCCTGTACCCTCTATGACTTCTTTATATTGGCTTTTGGCAAAGTCTGTTACCTCGTATACCCTGTGGTTGTTCATAATATTAAAAATATGCGGTATATTAATATTTGCTGGACACGGCATACAATAATCACAAGATGTACAATATAATTGCGCAAGTTTTTTGTTTTCTGTCATCATGGCAACTACAGTTGCCACTTCTTCTTCGCTAAGATGCCCTTCGCGAGAAGCGATTTTGGCATTTTCTTCCAATTGCTCCATAGTACTCATGCCTGCTAAGGATATGTGACAGTTTGGATTTGAAAGTACAAATCGCATGGCCATTTCAGCAGAGCTTTTTGGCTTTTCAGGCAGCAACCCTTGAATAACAGCACTAGGTGCCCCAAGACGCCCTCCACCTACTGGCCCCATAATTACAACACCCAAACCTTTAGATGCAGCATAGGCCAAATTTTCTTCGTTAGAACGATCTAGCAAATTATATTGAACCAGCACAGATTCAAAAATACCGCTATCTATAATTTCTGGCATGTTTTGCGCGTCATCATGATAAGAGAAAGATATGTGCTTAATCAAGCCCTGCGCTTTAGCTTTACGAGCCGCCTCAATTGGGCCAAACTCTAAGCCTTGCCAAGATTTAAAGTCTTTCAATCCTATGCCCCAAAAATGATAAAAATCAATATAATCGGTATCTAGTTGCTTCAGTGACTTTTCTAAACGGGCAAGCCAATCATCGCCAGATAAGTTTTCTATCGGGTTTTTTGTTGAAAGATAAACCTTATCCCTATAGCCTTTAAGTGCTTTACCAACTGCAATTTCACTTAGGCTATCGCAGTAGTATGGGGCTGTATCTATATAGTTTACCCCTAAGTCAAAAGCCCGTTGCATCATAGGTATAGCTTTATCTTCATCCACGGCCTTTTTGCCATTTACCTCTACCATTGGAAGACGCATTGCACCAAAGCCTAGCTTGGATACTTTATATCCTGTATTGCCAAATGTTGTATATTGCATAGTTCCCCCTGTTTTCTTAATTAGCAGCAAGCCTTCTAGCTAGCTGAGATTTTTTGCGAGATGCTGTGTTTTTATGAAAAATACCTTTAGCTGCTGCTTGATCTATAGCCTTAATTGCAAGACGTGTAGATTCTGTTGCTTGTGCCTGATCTTCACCAGTTACTGCTACATTAGCTTTTTTGATTGC
>Ga0123355_10022351_pt1 | contig 10137 bp, 7 predicted proteins | sample TergutEmb28metaG_3_FD_89872 | JGI IMG/M metagenome (GOLD analysis project Ga0123355, IMG submission 89872) | Embiratermes neotenicus P1 segment gut microbial communities from Petit-Saut dam, French Guiana - Emb289 P1 | ecosystem: Host-associated > Arthropoda: Insects > Digestive system > Gut ...
GAACCGCGCAAACACACCCTGCATCAAAATCTGCTCGTTTTCAGCGAGTTTATCGTCCGTCCATTGAGAATCGTCCAGTATCCATTCGGTCAGCGCATCAAAGACGCTGGGATTCTGCATCCTTGCTTCCAGCGCCCAGTCGGTGATTTTTTTGTACTTTTCCGCATCAGTCAGGTTCTCGTCCTTTTGCCCGTCGATATCGCTCCAATCGGCCAAGTGAAATTCGTCAATAAATTTATGTGACATGTCAAATCCTCCCTGTATAGTTACGTTAATGGTCAGCGGATGAAACAATCGAGCCTGTCCGTGCCGGATTTTAGACGGCGGTACGCCGTGGAACCGCGTAAACGCCTTGGAAAAGCTCTCCTGCGTATCGTACTGATAGCGCATGGCCACATCAATGATTTTGCTGCCCGGCTGCAACAAATCCTGCGCTGCCAAACTCAGCCGCCTGTTGCGGATATACTCACCGACGGTCATGCCCATCACCACGTGAAAAATAAGCTGAAAATGCGAGCTTGACGCATAAGCTTGACCCGATACTTCGTCTATGCAAATATCATTGGTCAAGTTATTTTCGATGTATTTAACGGCATTCGCCAAATTTTGTATCCAGTTCAATTATTCATCCTCCTCCCTTCTTAGTTAGTAATCATACAACAGCACAAACCGAAAAGTCATGTCCTAAAATACGGTGTTTTGTCCGGAAATCCTCCGATCGTTTATTTTAGGCATCATATCATAAATCGTTATGAACGTACAATCCTCACTTGGCAATGCAAGAGACGTCCGAATCGCATTTCGGGCGTCTCTTTTTCAAACTGCATACTCCCTATTCCAGTCCCAGGATCTGCTTAACTTCATCTTGTCTGGCCAGCGGGCGGCCGACTTCTTTTGCGATGTCCTGCACTTCTTGAAGCAACTCAATATTTGTCGGTTTGCGCTCCGGGTCAAAATGCAGCTCCAGCCCGGTCTTTATATGCCCGCCAAGCTCTATCGTCCGTTTGATCAACGGACGTGTATCCGCATTCCCCTCACCCCAAATGGATATGAACCAGGGCAGATCGCAACCCTCCATCATATCGAGATAAAAGTACAGACTTTCCAACGTGGGCGGCACTCCGGTGGTATTCACCGGCTGCATAGCCACCGAACCGTAATCACCAAAGAAGTATAAATCTATGTTAGAGCCTTTGGTGGAACGCCCCCGCTTTATGTACTGCATCGCAGTACGCAGATAACCCGGCTCATAAACTCCCCAGATGATGCCCAAACCGCTTCTTTCGCACGCGGCCACTTGTTTGTTGATTTGATCATACGGCACGGAGTACACAACGCCTATATAATTCCCGTTTTCGTCAACGGCGAACGGCAGATTTGCCGAGCCGCAGTCAACTGTGCAAAGGCGTACACCGGCTCTTTGAGCCAAAAGCTCGGCATGTTCAACGCCTGATACGTCGCCGCTTTGGGTGGACGTATTCGTCCCTGTGGCGTACCAGAACATCTCGGGATACTTATCCAAGGCGACACGCATCGTCTGCATGTAATCCTCATATGCCTCCTCACCGCCAATAAATATGTTGGTGTTGTGCAGATGAATCCCACAGGCACCCGCCTCCCAGCATTTGATCGCTTCCGCCGATACTTCGTCATATCCGACAGGAATATTAGGGTTGTGATCTTTTGAACGCATCCCGTTGATGTGGGATTCAATGATGACCGGGGAATTCCAGTTCGGTTTCGCTTCATCGTATTTTCTATACTTGCTTTCCATTGTTTTCCCTCCAAAAAATATTTTTTATCACTATATCATATACCACTCCGCATATTCAAGCGGTAACGCCCACCGGAAGCCAATCATGCGACACAGTTACAAAAAAGTTACGAAAAAATTACAAAATAGTTGACAACGCGCTTTTTTTTTGTTATGATTGTCGCAATCAATCGAAAAAGGGGAATATTTCTGTGAATCGCGGTTTAAAAAGGATACTTTGTTTAATTATAACTTGCGGCCTGATGATTGGCTTGGCGCAAACAGTGTTTGCCGCCGATGCGTTTCAAACCACCAGCGGTGTCAATCTTAGAACCAGCCCATCGACTGACGCGGATATAGTCAGGACAGTTGATATCGGTTCCACTGTGGAAATGCTTCAGCATGACCCCGCAGACTGGTCAAGGGTCAGAATAAATGGCACAACGGGATACATCAGATCAGATTTCTTAGTGGTCCCGACCGGAAGCACTCCGGCTGCATTCAGAACCACCAGCGGCGTCAATCTCAGAACCAGCCCATCGACTGACGCGGATATAATCAGGACAGTTGATGTCGGCACCGCCGTTGAAATGCTGCAACATGACCCCGCTGACTGGTCAAGGGTCAGAATAAACGGCACGACAGGCTATATCAGATCAGATTTCCTTGCTTGGGCTGGCCAAAGTGCTCCACAAGCAGCCAGCGCACCGGCAGCTGCCCCATCGCAGACACTTTCTTTTTTCAGAACCACTGCCGGCGTCAATTTCAGATCCAGCCCATCGACTGACGCGGATATAATCAGGGTGTTAAATACCGGAACCACTGTTGAAATGCTTCAGCATGACCCGGCAAACTGGTCAAGAGTCAGAATAAACGGCACCGTTGGTTACATAAGTTCAGAATTTTTAAGCGCAGGTGCCGGTCATGTTGAGTTTTTGGAATGGTCAATCGCCAGACGTATTGTGCAAAACGGCGTACCGATGCGGGTGGTCGATGTGCGAACCGGTATATCTTTTTACCTTCAAAGTTTCTCCATAGGCGGATACGGTATAGGCGGACACGCCGATGTTGAACCGCTGACACAAGCAGACACAGATGCGATTTTAAGATCCCGCAACGGCGTCTGGGCATGGGCGCCCCGCCCTGTCTGGGTATCCATCGGTGACCGCACGATCGCTGCGGCACTCAACGGAATGCCCCACGATGTCAGCACAATCGCCAACAACGGCATGAACGGCCACTTGTGCCTGCACTTCTACGGTACCAGAACCAGAAGCCAAACATATCAAAGAGACCTGAATAACGCCGTCAGAGAGGCTTGGAACGCCAGCCAGTAAGCAGCTTAATGCGGAACTAATTAATTAAGTGCCACTCAATCTTGGGTGGCACTATACTTTTGTAAAACACCCAGAGTTCTATCCCCCTGTGCCGGTTTATATGCCAGGCGCATATGAGAAAACCCCGACGAAAAAATCCGTCGGGGTTCTTTTACATATAATGCACGCATAAACTAGGTGCTAAAAAACAGGCACTACCCTGCCTTCAAATCTTTCATTGATGAAGTCTCTGACCTCATCTGATGACAGAATGTCTATCAGTGCCAAAACTCTCTCATCATTCTCATTGCCCTCACGGACAACAATGTAGTTTGCGTAAGTTTGCGCGCTGATGGAATCCCTGTCTTCAATGGCCACCGCGTCTTCATCAATTGAAAGACCCGCTTGCAGTGCAAAATTCCCATTAATGACAGCCATATCCACGTCGGGTAAGATATGTGGAAGCTGCGCGGCCTCTAGCTCTCTGATATCAAGGTTTAACGGATTGTACACGATATCAAGCCGCGTGGCAAGAATACCGGCATCAGGATCAAGTCGTATCAGTCCCGCCGCTTCTAAAAGCCGGAAGGCTCTTGCCGCGTTGGTCGCGTCATGCGGCACCGCGATGATTGCCCCGTCCTGCAGCTCAGCAATCGTCTGTGTCCTTGATCTATACAGACCCAGCGGTTCAAAATGCACCGGGAACAGTGCCACCATGCTTGTGCCGTGCTGATAGTTAAAGTTGTCCATGTATGGAACGTGCTGGAAATAGTTCGCATCCAACTCTCCGCTTTCCGTGGCCAGGTTCGGCAGAACAAAATCCGTAAAAACCCGGATTTGCATGTCGAATCCCTTTTCGGCCATTCTGTCACTGACAAATTCAAGCACCTCAGAGTGCGGCACCGGTGTGGCACCAACGACAAAAGGAACCAATTCATCATCGCCAGAAACAGATCTGTCGTTGTCGCCGCCATCAGCAGCGCAAGCCGCAAGCAGCGTCAGCGATATTGCAAACAACACTGCCAGTGAAACAGAAACAATTTTCCTCATCATATTTTATCCTCCAACTTTTTAAGTATTGAAAATATTTGATCTAAATATTATACAATCAGCGTTTGTCAATCTTCCTTGCAAGCAAATTGCCCAGAGACTGTCCGAATATCACCAAAACAACAAGCAGCGCAACGGCGATCCACATAATATCGCGCTGCCCTCTGTGATGTCCATATGAGATAGCGACGAAACCCAACCCGTCTCCGCCCAGGATACCCGCCATTGCGGAAAAACTCAGAATCGTTGTGGCGGAAATCGCGGCGCCGAGTATAAGGGACGGTTTGGCCTCGGGTATCAACACTTTATAAATGATTTGAAATATTGAAGCACCCATCGAGTGCGCCGCTTCAACAACACCTTTGTCCACGGCTTTGACCGAGTTTTCAACCACCCTGGCCACAAATGCGAATGCGGCGATGACAAGCGTAAACGTCATTGCCTGGTATCCCAGTGAGGTACCCATAACAGTCCGCGTCACCGGGACAACAACCACCGCCAAAATCAAAAAAGGCACGGCACGCATGATATTGATTAAGACACCGACGATGCTGTTTATCACTCGCATCGGCTTTATCCCGTCTTTATCGGTAATGCACAGAAAAACGCCGAGCGGTAATCCAACCAAATATGCCCCGATTGTTGCAAAAACCGTCATGTACAGCGACCGCCATGTTTCGGTAAGCATTAAATTAAAGATCGTTTCAACACTCATAACACAACCTCCCTCCTGCTGCATGTCTTAGCACCATTTATTAAATAACTTGATAGACTCATTCTGATGCGTCCTCAACTTTAATGTTATTTGCCCGCAGATAGTTGGTTATCTTCTCAGCCTGCAATGCGTCATCCGGCAACTCGACGATCATGTGGCCGAAAGCCTTGCCTTGTATATCTTTCAAATCGGCAAACCAAATGTTCACCGTCGCATTGCATTCACGCACCATATTTGAAAAAACCGGCGCATTGGAAGAGCTGCCGTCAAACACCACCCGGATACACCGCTCACCGATATAATTGTTCCTTTTGCCTTCATCAGGATATACCAGCTTGCGCGCCGCCGAAGACTTCGGTTCGGAGAAAATGTCTTCCACCCGCCCCATCTCAGCAATGCGTCCATGCTCCATCACCGCCACGTGACTGCATATTTTCTCAATCACGCTCATTTCGTGGGTGATAATAACAATGGTTATTCCAAGTCTTTGATGAATATCTTTTAAAAGTGCCAAGATCGACCCGGTCGTTGTCGGATCCAAGGCGGATGTTGCCTCATCGCACAGCAGCACCTTTGGGTCTGTTGCAAGTGCCCTTGCAATCGCGACGCGCTGTTTCTGTCCGCCTGAAAGCTGTGACGGATAGCTCTTCTCTTTCTCTGATAACCCGACAAGTGCTAATAGCTCTCGGGCTTTCCTTCTGGCTTCTTTTCTTGGAACGCCGCCGATTTCAAGCGGGAAACATACATTGCTAAGCACATTGCGCTGCGCCAGCAGATTAAACTGCTGAAAAATCATGCTCATCGCCCTGCGCAAATGGCGCAGCTTCCGCCCGGACTGTTGCGATAAATCAATCCCATCAAAAATAACCGTTCCGGAGGTCGGCGTTTCCAGCGCGTTAATACAGCGCACCAGGGTGCTTTTCCCCGCCCCGCTCATACCGATGATCCCATAGATGTCACCCTTATGTATATCCAAGCTGAAATCATCAATGGCTGTGACATTGGCACCTTTGATAAAAAAAGTCTTTGTTAAATTTTTAATCTGAATGATCGGCTCACTGTCAATATGTTCCAAATCCATCAATCCCTTGTGTATATTCGGCGTATTTTATACTATTTTCTGAATTTTGTCAATCGTCATGGTCGTGAATATCCAGTAGACAAAGGCATCCGTTTACGCATTCCCCGGCCGCATATAAATCAAGCTTTTAACAACTTTTTCGTTTGCGCCGCTCGCGTTTATATGATATAATTCGACATTGAACAACTACACTCATATTAGGAGAATCATGTGAAAAAAATACTGAACCGATGCGTCACCGGTGTGCTGATGCTTATTATAATGATGTCCACTGCCAGCTTTTCTCGGCGGCCGACAGAAACAGATACGCAGATTGCAGTTGCGAATCCCCCGCATGTGAGCAATCAACCTGTGACTGATGACACCTATAGCCTTGGTGAAGATGCGGCGCACCATATTGTCGGCATTTCTAACGATGAATTCCGTGCGGTTTGGGTTACAACGGTACTGAACTTAGATTTCCCGTCCCAACAAGCGCTTTCCGCCGATGCGATGAAGCAGGAGATTGACGCGATCGTGGCGCACACGGCGGCACTTGGCTTGAACGCCATCATATTCCAGGTTCGTCCAACCGGCGACGCATTTTACGAATCCAACATTTTCCCTTGGAGTCAATGGCTTTCCGGAACGCAAGGCCAGGGCATCCCCGATTTTGACCCGCTGGCGTACTGGATTGAAGCAAGCCACGCAAAAGGCATCGAACTGCACGCATGGATTAACCCCTATCGTATTATCCATACGATCACAAATAGTTCTGACCCGAATACGTTGGCACCAAACCACCCGGTAAGACTGCGGCCGGAGTTGGCCGTGGGATGGACAGACCCCAACGGACGCCAAGGTCTGTTTTTAGACCCCGGCCTGCCGGAAGCGAGACAGCTAATCTTCGACGGCATTGCCGACCTCGTCCGGAACTACCATGTGGATGGTATACATATTGACGATTATTTCTACCCCGGTACCGATTTTGACGACGCCGCGTCATTCGCCCGCTACGGCAACGGCATGGACTTGCATGACTGGCGGCGTGAAAATGTCAACGAACTGATCAAAGGCATTCAATCCGTTATCCGTGCGCTGAACGACGAGCTCGGCAGAAACGTACGTTGGGGTGTCTCGCCCACCGCTATTTGGAAAAATGAATCCAGCAATCCGTATGGTGTCCCGACAACCCGCGGCATGGAATCTTACCATACGCTTTACGCAGATACCCGCCGCTGGGTCATGGAGGAGTGGGTGGATTATATCAACCCACAGATATACTGGTACATAGGTTTTGAAATCGCTGATTTTGAGGCTGTTTTCAATTGGTGGGTAGATTTATGCAGGGGGACTAACGTAGACTTGTACATCGGCCATGCCGCGTGGCGGGAAGATTTAAATCACCAGCCGCCGCGCTGGGACGGTGAAATGGTGCGCCAACTGGAGATGGTGGCCGCCTGTGATGTCACCGCAGGCAGCGTGTTCTTCCGCTTTGAATCACTGCAAGGCGCAGTTGGCAACGCCATCCGAAACTTTTATATGAGACAAGGCCGCCAACCAATCATGGTATTAGACACACTGACCGTTGGCACGCCGCAACAGGATACAACGCTCACGGCCGCATCGGCGTCCGGGTTTCATATCACCGGAACAAGTGATCCGTATGAAATTTTATATATGAACGGCGCGGTCGTGTTAAACCGCACTGTTGAGGGTTTTTTCTCCGTGTTCGCGCCGCTTGATGCAGGGGTGAACGTATTCACTTTCAGTCAAGCAGGCCAAGATGACGTTACGCGCAGAATCACACTCAATGCACCAGGCACTCCTGACCCGCCCGCCCCGGCTGCGACAGTCACACAGATCACAACGCCGACTTATGCCACTGTCACGGACGGTGCCGCATGGGTGTTCCCGGGTCATACCACTGCGGGAGGTTCTGATTGGATGCTGCTGCCGGGTCAGCAGGATCGTGTCATTGCCGAATCAAGCAACGGATTTGTTCGGCTCTCAAATGGCATGTGGATAAATCGAAACCATGTGACACTTCGTACTGAGAACGCTTTTATTGAGAATGTACTGCGAAACGGCGTATACCATGCCGGTGCGTATTACGATATGATTGTGTGGCAGTCCGACATGTTCCCGGCCGCCTATGCCGGATTTGACGGGCAGACCCTGACTATTTATTTTGGAATGCATACGGAAGCACCGCCGCTGACCTTGCCCGCCAATTTGTCGGAAACGATGTTTTCAAGTGTCCGCAGCGGTATGCACGGCATTACGCCGTACCATGCTTTCACCATCAGGGATGATGTGAGATTTGAAGGGCATTTTATCGACTTTGATAACGGCGAATTCCGGCTGCATCTGAGACGGAGAAGAACTTTGACACCGGGCGACATGCCCCTCGTCGGCATTACAATCGTGTTAGATCCAGGCCATGGCGGCGAGGAATACGGTGCTATCGGCCCGTTGGGCGGCCATTTGTCAGAGAAAGATTTGACACTGATCAACTCGCTGAAATTGGCCGAGCGTCTCACGGCACTGGGCGCAAATGTCCATTTGACCCGCGATGATGACACGACCGTAACACTTCAAGAACGCGTCGATTTAAGCTGGCGTGTGATGCCGGATTTATTCATTTCCCTCCACGTAAACAGCGTTGCCGAAACAACCAATGCCGCCAATATCAGCGGTTTTACCGTTTGGTATCGAAACGCAGGCAGCGTAAACATATCGCGGATATTTTTGGACTTTATGCATGATATCAACCCAGCGACAACCCGGTACAGGAATATAAATCAAGCCAACTTCTTTGTCTGCCGCCCCCAATGGGTGCCGTCTGTGATCCTTGAGTCCGGATTTATCGTTAATATTGACGACTTTGTTTGGCTGATTGACCCAGTAATGCAGGACAAAATGGCAGATGCAATGGTGGAGTCCATCCTGAGCTATTTTATTGCTGTCTAAAATATACAGTCCCATTTCAATTTAGGACTGTATATGCACAGCAGGGAAAGTTAATTTTTGACTCAGCATCGCTCTGATAGTAGCATCGGAATGCACTACGACTCAAACTTTGTTATCAACTCCGCAGGGGTAAGTGCTTGTTTTTCACTGCCTGAGACATCCATATCTATTTTGCCGCCGTTAAGCATGATCAGTCTGTCGCCATATACAATCGCATCGCTCATATTATGAGAAATCATTATGGTTGTTATTTTTTGTTCGTCAACCAGTTTTTTTGTGATACCCATGACTTGTTTGGCGATCCTTGGATCCAGTGCTGCTGTGTGTTCATCCAACAACAGCAACTTTGGTTTTTGCAAGGTTGCCATGATCAGCGTCACAACCTGCCGCTGTCCACCCGATAAAAGCGATGCTTTTTTTCGCAGCATGTTTTCCAGCCCTAGGTCGAACTCGGCCAATCTTTCTTTAAAAAAAGCGATATCCCTCTTGCGTATCGCCCATTGGAACAACGGCCACTTGCCACGAGAATAAGCCAATGCCATGTTTTCTGCGATTGTCAAGTCAGGGCAAACGCCGGTATTCGGGTCTTGAAACACACGCGCAATCAACGCCGCGCGCGCGCTGTGACTTGTCCGCAGGACGTCTTTTCCATCAATCGTGATTGCCCCTGATGTGTGCCGCAAGTTGCCGTCTATCACATTGAAAAGTGTACTTTTGCCGGCACCGTTGCCGCCGATGACAGTGACAAACTGCCCCTCGGGAACATCCAGACTCAGCGATTTTAACACCTGATTTTTTTCGATCCCATTGTCAAAAATATGCGATACATTTTTCAGTGATATCATTTGATCTCCACCACCCGCTTCTTGAAGATAATTTCGCGCAATTTGGGCATACACAGTGCCAGTAAAGCGAGCAAAGCAGTAAGCAAGCGTGTCCAATCGGGACTGAGCAGCCCCGAGATGATGACCAGCGATATACAACTAAAGTAGATAAACGCACCCAGCGCGATAAATAATAGTCGTGTGAGTATGCTCGCATTTTTGGGCGTAATGATTTCACCGATAACAAGGGTCGCAAGTCCAATAATGAGAACGCCTGTTCCTGAATTGACATTGGCGCCGCTTTGCTGCTGTGCGACCAATGCGCCCGCAAGCCCAGTAATCGCATTTGATATCACAAGAGAACAAATTTTGCGGCCGTCTGTATTGATACCAATGGAACAAGCCATGCGTTCGTTATCGCCCGTGGCGCGAATTGACAATCCGAA
>Ga0123355_10022354_pt1 | contig 10136 bp, 10 predicted proteins | sample TergutEmb28metaG_3_FD_89872 | JGI IMG/M metagenome (GOLD analysis project Ga0123355, IMG submission 89872) | Embiratermes neotenicus P1 segment gut microbial communities from Petit-Saut dam, French Guiana - Emb289 P1 | ecosystem: Host-associated > Arthropoda: Insects > Digestive system > Gut ...
ATCATCAGGGAGCCTTGTACAGTGCTTGGCTAAAAATTACAAGAATGATTCTGTCGTGTCTGTTGACATGGACAAGGTTGGTGTCAACGGACACGATAGAACCATTCTTGTAATTTTTAGCCAAACACAGTGCAAGGTTCCCTGATGAAGGATCCTCTGTGATCCGAAACATGTTGGAGCACTTTTAAATATTTTATAATATTAATTATATCTACGTATATTACATACTGTGCATTAGTTGGATAATAAAGTGCTTACTTATCATTGATGCACGGTGCAAACATGAAGACAAGTCGACCCACGTGACCTTCACCAACAAAAGTTTTCATCTTATACCGGTCATTATGAATGGCAAAACCATACCGCACTCCCAAACCGCGAAACTCCTTGGCATAAGGCTGGATGCCAAGCTGCGCTGGAAGTTGTATATCAAGAAAAAAAAAGAGACGAGCTAGGCCTAAAATACACATGTACTGGCTTATGGGTAGAAGTTAGGCCCTGTCCACACACAACAAGCTGGTGCTTTACAAACAGATATTTAAGCCTGCGTGGACCTATGACATACAACGATGGGATGCACAAAACAGAGCAACATAGCCATGATACAGAGATTTCAAAAAAAGTTCTCAGGGATATAATTAATGCACCTTGGTACGTCCGGAACACTGACCTCCATAGGGACCTCAACATGGAAGTGGTTAAGGCAGAAATTAGACGGTTTCGCTAGGAAGCATGAGGAGAGGCTCCTTCATCACGACAATGTCGAAGGGATCCAGCTGCTCGACAATCGTGAGCTGCAACGCAGGTTTAAAAGAACAAACCCATTTGAGTTGATACCATAAACACTAACCCCGAACATAAGCCAATGTAACGTGCCCACACAACCACCAATGGTGTCTGGTAAACTAACCCACGTTGCAGGTGCAGTTACTACCGTCAACAACGGCTCAATGCAGCGTAAGCACACAAACTGGATAGGCTGAACCGATGGGCGACGCCTGCAGCACGACACCTTATCAACTTAGGACAGAATAAAATAACTTGTTAGTCTTTAGACTAGGTGTTATTGGGAGTATAAAAATGTTTTTATGAACCTGAAGGTGGCCTATCCTAGGCCGAAACATGTCGTTCTATTAAAAATATAGAATTAGTTTTGTTTTTACTGGTACCAACTTTGTGTGTTGAGTTACTGAATAAAGCAATGGCTTGTCATACATCAAAAAAGCGAATTTGTTTTCCAATGCGGAATCAACCGAATGGACTTTGTCATAGAAACGCGGTACGTTTAATATGTAGGAACTTAATTTGTAATTATTTTGATGAATTTTATGCTTCAGGAATTAACGGGTTTCTTTGGGGTCCACACAAGAAGTTGAATGTGACTGCGAGACTGAGAACTTGAATTCAGAATGTTTTGCCAGTCGCACATGGTTCTGATGACGTCACATTGCAGGTAGTGTCACTTTATTTCGTGACTTCGTCCGTCGCCTGTTATTCCAAAAACAGTATGTTTCGGAGACTGGATCTGGTTTGAGACCTTCTTTCTTCGGGGATGTTACGCAGCGCAGTTTCTTAGTTGGTTGCCGACGTTTCGAGAGAACTGTTCTTGGACTGCTCAACCGTTGAAGGTGGGACCGACAGGTTATCCCGAAACGTCGGCAACTATCTACCAAACTACGCTGAGTAACATCGCAAAAGAACGAAGATCTCATTAACAGCGCGGTGGATGCCGGAAATCACGCATGGCTGTGTTTCATTTGTCAGGTGAAACGAGGGAGGGGAATCAGCTATTCAGTTGGATGCGACAAAATGGCTGTCCTTAATCTCTGGTCCAGATATTCGTTTTCTGTGACGCTGTGATGGCTGTGGAACACTGGAGGATGGACGAAGTCCATAAACCAAGTATTTTGACGTTTGAAGATTTTGTTTTGATCCGTATGTGTCCCCTGTAATTGTGTTTCTTCTTATGCTTCCACTGTGAGGTGGAAAAAGAATTTGTTTTCTGCAAAGAAAGTTATAAACTCTTAAAAAATGTCAGTCACTGCTGTGAGAGAGAGGGGCAATTAGGGGCGGAAGATGGGTCACTCACCTGCACGTGGTTAAGCTTCAAGAGGGAAATCGCAATCTGAAAGTAAGAATGCAAACAGGTTTGTCAGGTAAAGTCTTGTCTCCCACTTGTCTTTCACATTCCGGTGGATGTCAGCTGTTTCGCGGCCAATCTCTCTGCATGCCATTGGCATTGCAGGATTCTTCATACCGTCACGTCAAAAAGCAGCAGAATCGCTTCCGATTATTAGGAACGGAGGTGTTCTTATGTTGTAATTATTCTTCTGATGTTGTTTAACTAATCACTAACTCCATTGAACAGAGTTCTTCTTCAGAAGCTGTTAGTCCCCCAGTCAGTGGAGAAAATTCCGCACTCTGTGGAACCCAAAGGTTCATTAACCTGACAAAAAGACACCGTCAGATTTTTGCTGTCCTGAACCACATCAATCCATTTCACGCCCTTGTTATGTGTATTAAATATCCAGTGAATGATATAGTCTGTATCTACACTTAGTTCTACCTAGTGGTCTCTTTCTTCAGGTTTCCTCATCAAAGCCCTGTATGTATTTTGCTTTTGACCCCGAAATTCCACATGCCCTGCCAATCTCACTCTTCTTGATTTGCTAATCTGAATAATATTGTGTAAGAAGTATAAAATTTGTACTACATAATGGGGAGGATAATTATTAAATCTTGAAGCACATGATGCAGAGTTCTTCACCATCCTGTCATTTTCTCCCTCACAGGCCCAGACTTGTTTCTTTTCACCACACTTTACAAATTTTTAATTTTCAGGTCGGTTATAAGTTGTTTTCTTATCACGTAGTCTGAATGCAGCCACTGCTACCAAAATTGTTATAATATTCGCATGCAGTCCTTCAATGCGATCTGCTCTTATCATCCAAGTTTTGTCTCCATACGTAGGTAATGTATTAAGAGTTTTCCTTTTTATGGCACATACTTTGCAGTTATTTCCCAGTTCTGGGTTTGAGTTTCCTACGTGTACACTCAGAGCGAAATGGTAAGATATTATTAAAATAATTCGTCACAGAAGTAGGATGTGAATATGTGGAGTGGTTGCGTATAATGTGGAGTGGTTTGGTTCAGTCAGTTGTTACGTTTTGGAGCCTTGCCTTTTGTATGTTTTATTGCTGATGAATAGGCTTTAGAATTTTTTATTTTAGTTTGTCTAATGTTTGTTAAAACCTTAAATCGTGGCTAAGCCACATGTTGGACCTCCAGGGTTCGAATCCCAGTTAGGGGCAAGAGATTTGTCTCTCCTCCGAAACGTGCAGACCGGATCCGGAACCCACTCAGCCTCCTGTTGAATGAGTGAAGCAGTTGGGATGTGATGCTGGCCACACATTCCCATGTAGTGCCTAGGTTAAGATTGAGTGGAGCTATACCTCCACCCCCTCCTCATGTCCTTTATGACATCGATAGGGACAGCTTTATTTTTTTAACTTTTTACCTACCTTAAATCTCTCGCATCTACAGACGGGATATTCTTACACCTTCAAATTTTGCGTGGCTGTCATCATTTATTCCTTCCGGTGTCTCCAGTAATATGTTATGTTAAGTTCGATTCCAAGAAAATCGGTCAGTGTTTGCACACTTTAGCAGACATAACACAAAAATATGAAATGCCATAATACTGCTATGCTAATATTCAACGGTGTGTAGATGTCCTGTTTGAATGACACGCAGCTCTTTGTGTGTACAACTTGTCACCTGCTTCCTTGCTTACTAACCTACTTACCCAAAGACAACACAGCTATTCGGGCACGTTCGCTTAATGTGTTTTTTTTTTTCGGGTATCTCGAAAGGTATAGACCCACTACACAAAATATGTTTTGCTTTGCACTGTGACTTTTATTGGTAACTTTGTCACGCGACAAGTGTATTATGATCTACGACCGATTTACTTTGGAGGTATTTTCAGAAATCTATGTAGGTCTTCGTGTAAGGTGCTGTTATTTCTTTCCGTTCTTAATCAAAATTTGGATGTATGAAACTGATCAAATTTAATGAAAATCCGCTATGTGGTCTTCGAATTGTTGTGTGTAGAGAGGCAGACGAACAGGCAGGCAGACATGGCGAACATTATGGGCGCGTTTTGAAACTCTATTGGGGACGGGCCAAAACTATATGAACGCTTAGCATTCTATGTAATAAGAACCAACAAAGTGCACACCTTTACATTAATGTTTTAATTTAAGCGTTATTATTATATTTAATTATTATATTATATTATATTATATTATATTATATAATTAATGTAAAAGTGTGCATTTTGTTGGTTCTTATTGCATAGATATATCACAATGCACGGTTCAAAAACGTAAACTTTGACATTCTGTGAATGTTCCCCCCCCCCCTGGATGTGCTTAGTGTGCATACAGCTATGAGGTTTTTCTCATCTTAGTTGTTCCGTGATATTATTTTCAGATTGTGTGCTGTTTTGACTTCCCCGTTATGAGATAAATTGAGTGCAGTCGGTCATGAATATCATGTCCGCGGTAACACAAGTTTGAACACTCTTACTAAATACAAATAGTGTCATTTAATTCGTTCAAATGTTATTGATAGAGCTGAAAGAAACTTGGTGAACGAGTACAGATGGGCGACCTGGAATGTGAAATGACGCCATGTAGGTTAATAAGTTTGTTTCGACGTTTCGGACTACGTTGCTGAGCTCTGTGAACTCGTAGGCGAGTGCTCAAACTATGAGTTAATGTGACACATTTATTCTACCAATCTCTTCACTCAGTTACTCCCGAAATGTCAGAACAAACACGCTGCACGTTGTAAGAACTCATAAGACCATCATCTGATCAATATTCGCGGCGAATACCCAAAGGCACAAAATAAAGTCACACACGTTTTTCGTACGTTTCAGGTCCTAGAGCTAATGAAAGAAGTAGCTGAGGACGAAGAAGATTCTAGCGACATATCCGGCTATCACTCGGACTCAGATTCGGCGATAATGATGTCTGGAAATTCTCCATACGTCAGCAAGAGAGCACGTTACAACTTTCTCTCCAGATCAGGTAAGAAATTTGTGTTCATCATCACATAGTCCGTCTTACGACAGGTACATACATATCCTTTCCAAAGCGAGTTCTCCAGAAAGTGCGATCTAGTCCTTCCGCTTTCAAGATCCAGTATCTCCTTGTTTCTTTAAGGTCATTTAGTAGCTGCTTACGTCTTCTTCCCCCTCTTACCTTCCCTTTTATCTCTCCTTCTGTAGCTTGTTTTAGAAGGCAGTTCCTACGCAAGATGTGAACAGTCCGGTTAGCCTTTCTTCGTTTTATTTTATGAAGTGTGTTTTTTTCCTCCTGCAAGGAAGAAAGATGTCATACGCGAAGTTATATTTCGCACTTTCTTATTGCGCGGTGCACCAAGCAAACGCTTATTACGAGGTGTTAGTACTGTCCTCATATCGCATTTAGATCATATTTCGTATTGTAAAATTACATTGCATTCATTGGGGTGAGTTTTATTTTGGTCCATGTATTTCCATTATAAACCCAACTTTATATGGACATGGTTTGCGGCAGAAATGTATCGTAGCTGTAACTCATGCCTGTGCTTTCATGTAAAGTACCGTATGTTTCATTACTCGGATTATTTATTGTTTTCTTGGGTGTGATGTCATATAGACCAGTAAGTAGGTACCGATATTTCGTAGAAACGTACTTCTTCCTAATCCTGCTCTGAAAATGGAGGCAGAATATTCCTCCGAAACGACGCTACCCACCAAACATAATATGACGTCATGTCCCAGAAGAGCGTAACACTTCTGAGAGAAGCATCAAATTTTAGAGATCCACGGGGCGAGTTGTACTTCTGTCCGGTATGCCTGGGTCGATTCTGAGCCGGGACACCAGCTACATTGATTGACGATTTTGTACTGTTCCTCAGTAGCTCCAGGCATATACCTGGATATTACATTGACTGTCCCATGATCGCTTCCTCCAAAATCCTTTCCAGTTCACCTTTCGTATACCACTCCACACTGTACGAGATACTGACCAATTGACACCATGAACCATGTCCCTCTTGACCAGCTAATAATTTCTCACGTGGTGAAACAGGAGTGTTTGCATTTAGTGGAAACAGAAGGTTCATTACCATGCTCATAAGAGCTCGTCACTGATCCGTAAGCCAAATGAATCCAGTCCACGCTCTTTAATCTCGTTTCTTTAATAAGCACTTTAATATTATCCTCCCATCTACGCCAAGGCCTTCCAGGAGGCCGCTTTCTTTCATATTTACGAAAGGATGGAGTACTACGTACTACACAAAAATTGAATTGTGGACAGTGACATAAACCATTTTTGCGTTAAATTCGCCTAAGTGATAATCTGTCGACACACTCGCGCTTCGGTCAGTTTTATGGCTTTCTTCGGCGTGACAGCTACATTGGCGATTACCGCCTACTGCATCAGTATAGTGGCTGCAATAACTCCGGCACCAGAGAGGGTACGAAATTACAAGGACCTTGTCACGGGAATTTGTAGGCCTACTTCGACTGGAATGCACTTGAGAGTTGTGTCTGTATGCACACACAATGTGCCAATTGCCACTCTTCGAACACTGAATTTGAATTCCAAACAACAAAAGACCGCCCTCTGTTCAGCCAGTAAGCAACGGCAGCAAACAAATTTCATTTCTTCGGAAACAGTTCGCCGCTAATGGTGGCGGCAAAAACCATCGAACTGCTGCTGCTGCGGCACCGCGATGCAAACTTTGCACACATCCACACACCACAGTGACGTAGCAGTATGTACAAAGTGTTAGAACTTCCGAAGGAGAAAGTGTTCTGAAAGGTAGTGACATATATTTATATTCAAACAACGAAATAAATCCGGCACAAGGTTCCTGTTGTACACATCACTTCTACAAACACGTCTTCTTGTGCCAGTGACCGATCTGAGCCTTGATCTTCTCTGTAACAGAGAATATCAGAGCAGGCGACGCAGAGATCCCTGGCGCCGAGTCGCTCAGTCGAATACGTTTTGTAGGGTGGCGTCTAATGTTTGTGCGTCCTTAGTATGGAAGGTCACCCTTTGGCGCCGAGAATTTTGATGTGGCTTACAGATTTTGGACACTTGTACAGATTGTTAGGATGGTTACTATTTTCGTTAAACATAGCGAGCGATAGGAAGCTTTGAATTTGGCAGTTCAGCAGATTGTTCTTGGTGCTGCATCCTAACAAAACTGCTCAAAGACATAAGTTTCAGTAATCTAACAATTGACCAACTTAATGCACAAATTCTTGTTTTATAATAAGTTTATTATATTCCTCTACATGTTTCGAGCACTGTTGTGCTCATCATCAAGAGGTCAAAATTGTATTGTACAGCATCTGGTATCATCACACCTGTAGGTGGCCGTCCGGTGCGCAGGTTGAGAAAGGACCTGTGCACCGGACGGCCACCTACAGGTGTGATGACACCAGATGCTGTATAATACAATTTTGACCTCCTGATGATGAGCACAACAATGCTCGAAACATGTAGAGGAATATAATAAACTTATTATAAAACAAGGATTTGTGCATTAAGTTGGTCAGTTGCTAAGATTATACTGAGATGCACGGTCAGTAAACATCAAGAAATAATAAGTTTAAGTATGTGGCTTATAAATCACCTCACAGTTCAAAATAGTCGGTCTGGCATCCTAAGGGATGAACACATATTGAGGGTGCGGAAGAGAACGCTTGGATCTAAGTGAGTGGGTGTAAGAGGAAGATGAAGCAAGCTACATAAAAAGAAACTTCTTGCCAGTTTTCAGGTTTTCACAGTGGTGCAGTCAACATTTCCTTCTTTCAGGGATGTGTCACCACGCCAATTTGTGATTGATGCTCCACGTTTGGACACAAATACGCTGTCTCTAAACATCGGGAATTTATCACACAGTGACGCGCTACCATACCCCACATTAACGGGAATCTCACTTACACTCTCTGTGTATATTCAGGCAGGATGAGGAGGATGAAATGGTCAGTGCATGTGACATTCATCGGGAAATGATAAATGCATACAACATTTTAGTCTGTAAATCCGGAAGGAAGGAGGCGTAAGTTCCAAAACTGAGGCTCAGACGGGAAGATAATACAATGGATCAGGAAGTTGGGTTTGAGGATGTAAATTGGATTAATCTGACTCAGAATGTGTTCCAGTGGTGAGAACTTACGAAAACAGAAATTGCTATTTCCACAGTGGGAAGAGGGCCCAGAAAATTTCTCGACTGGGCAGCTGTCAGCTTTTGAGGAATTACGCTGCACCATGGAGTGAGTCCTGGTTGGTTTTGTGCTCAAACGAAAGTGGCCACAACCGGTTTATTTGATAGTCGTCATAACGGGAAACAGACAATGTCAGCTGTGTGCAGTGAAGACGCCATTTCACAGCTATAGCTCAATAATATGGCGCCACAGGCATTTGTGGCCCAGGACCTTCCTTTTCCGGGTTTGTAATCTGTTTGAAGATATTTGGTAGCAACGTCGGAAAGCCTGTAGCTACACAGGACAATGCAGAAGATAAAGCGTACGTAACCCGAATACTACCCGAAACCACGGTTCCATTGTGTTGTAGCTGAAGGCAGCAGGGCTGTACTAGGACTGCATCGACAGTGGTGTTCGTCTTATAAGCCTGTCAAACTTGCAGCCCGCAGAGCTTCAGGCTGTTTCTCCCTTATTTTTTGGTGTATATGAAGTTTTACTACTTTTCGTACTATTCATTTCATAATACAAGAACGAAATCCTGCAAAATTAAATTCAGTCAGTTTTCTGTGGCCCAGCAGCCCAAATCTGGCCTAGACCGCCCCTTTTTGAAGTTTCTAGACCACACACACACACACACACACACACACACACACACATACACACCCGGTAGGACTCCTCTGAACGAGTCATCAGCTCGTCGCAGAGGCCGCTACCAACACAATACGCAACAAACACGAGACGAAGATTCGAATCCGCGATCCCAGCAGTCAAGCGGCATATTTACAGCGTTAATATCTTATTGCAGAATTTAGAAAGGAACGACGCGGGGACGTGACACTATATGTTGCAGCCAAAGCAATCAAAGGATTTCGAATTTGACAGGCTCGTTTCAACCAGACGTGATGCTGCAGCTGCTTACACCCACTCCGTCGCCATCTCGAGGATCAGCACGCGCGCTCACGAAACGCCAACGTCGGCGCCCTCGCCAACTCCATTATTCACATCCCTGTATGGCAGCATTCATCACCGATACAACATATCGATGTCCTTGGCGTAACGAACCATTTTTCAATCATAGTGACAGACAGAATACGTAGTTATTTGATTTTCCATGATATTTTTAGGGTTCAACTTAACATTATTTCCCCACCACCTATTTTGGGTTTATTTGGAATTCCGCTGTGATATACAGATTACCCAGACGTCTGTACTAATGCAGAGTTGTTCTTATGCCTAATTAAGCAACACGATACGAAGATAGTGAAGATACAAAGAGAGTGAAGAAATAGCTCCATGTATTTTAAACCTTTCTGCTAGATTGAAATGCAGACATCGGCCGCTTTACCCTGGAGGAAACGTATCTCGGTATCGAGCACACTGGAGGTTGTGTTGATCACAGAGCCAGTCTGGAGGCTGTGGGAAGAGATAAATGTCTTGCATTCTCGTGGCCTAGACACTATAGTGACTGAGCTATCGCTATTTCTGTCCTTCTACTGTAGGGTCTATAGGAAGTTAGGCGCTTTCTCTACTGTAGTTACCTACGAGATATGATTATCAGATAAAGCTACTAGTTTCCAAAAGAAGAAGAACTTTTTAATGGAATTATTTTATTTCTGTGTTATCTTCTTTAGAGGCAATTTCCATCGGAAGCTAAACGCCTTTCCCAACGAACCTTCCAGGCCTGAAGCAATGGCTGAAATAATTGTGTTGTGGTGAAGGTAACTCCGACTCTCTCTCTCTCTCTCTCTTCCCCCCCCCCCCCCCCCCCCCCCCCCCTCACTCCCCAAAAAAACTTATTGTTGTTTTTTTTTTTTTTTTCTTTTTTAATATGTGTTTTTTTTTCTCTTCTTTCCTTCTTTTC
>Ga0123355_10022355_pt1 | contig 10136 bp, 7 predicted proteins | sample TergutEmb28metaG_3_FD_89872 | JGI IMG/M metagenome (GOLD analysis project Ga0123355, IMG submission 89872) | Embiratermes neotenicus P1 segment gut microbial communities from Petit-Saut dam, French Guiana - Emb289 P1 | ecosystem: Host-associated > Arthropoda: Insects > Digestive system > Gut ...
ATGGTATCAGTAGACTATCTGTTGCAACTGTTATCATGGTATCAGTAGACTGTCTGGTGCAACTGTTATCATGGTATCAGTAGACTATCTGATGCAACTGTTTTGATGGTATCAGTAGACTATGTGGTGCAACTGTTATCATGGTATCAGTAGACTATCTGGTGCAACTGTTATCATGGTATCAATAGACTGTCTGGTGCAACTGTTATCATAGTATCAGTAGACTGTCTAGTGCAACTGTTATCATGGTATCAGTAGACTATCTGGTTCACCTGTTAACATGGTATCAGTAGACTATCTTGTGCAACTGTTTTGATGGTATCAGTAGACTATCTGGTTCACCTGTTATCATGGTATCAGCCTGAAGGAAGAAAATGTGATTGACACACTAAAGCATCTTTTTATGTGGCACAGAAATAGAAGGTGGGATCAGAAATAAACGAATATAAAACCAAGCAGGCGCATTGTGTCATTCATACACACAAGCTATATCCCTGCCCTTGCCATAAAGGAATATATGGAGTCTTTATGTGCATCATCCCCGTTGTTACAAGCAATTAGGGAGGGGGTGGGGTACGTCAAAACACACCTGTCTTGTATTCTACTTTATTACGCTGATGACGACATGTTTCGGCCACTGTGAGCCATCTTCAGGTCACAAAAATATATATAGAGGGAAACTATACAGAGTGTGATCATAGTATAGGTGCATATTCTAAACTTTCAACGAGATTTCTTTTTCGGTTAAATTATACACATTGAGAAAAAGTACCTCTTCATAGTGTAGTATAAAATTTTTTGGATATATATATAAAATATAAAAAACTGGTTCATAATCTCACCCAGTGTTGCGTCTTCTTATTAGAGGTCGTTTGTGTCTTTTTTAACTGTAGTGTAAGTGTTTACGTTACAAGCAACGTACAGCTGGATGTAGCTAATCCAGTTAACAGCCTAGACAGTAGTACGGAAATGCCGGTATTTGGTTTAGCGTCACCGATCTAGTACTTCAAACTGCATTAGCATAATCCGGCTTAAAGTGACGTATTATTTGACTATATTTACCGACGCGTGTGATGTAAAATGACGTCACATGCATTTCAACGTTTTGTCACTGATGTCCTCCCTGTATCGTCAGTCAGACAACATAAACACTACTGAGTTTGTGACAGTCAGCTGTTCTTGATCAAACTAAATGTTCGTCTCTCATTGGACTGCGAACTTGAAGTTGTTACAAATTTACACACAGTGTAATAAAAGTGAAGAAAAATCTGTGATCTATAAATGGAAGGTAGGCCACAAGATACTACCCTGGCCTTTGGCTGAAAGCAATAGGGGTTTAGGAACTGCTTACTTTTACGTGACTCAGCTTATATCATAAGATTGGCAATATCTATGCCGCAGTAATTAAATTACTGAAAAATATTTAGATATAATTACCTTTGGCGCAAATTTTTAACACACTGCATAAAAAATGCAAATTTAGGATTTCACCTTTTCGGTGAATATTAAATTACAACATATTGCTTATATGAAATTTGTGTATATTATTTATCTCCGTAGCTAAAACATTTAGTGAGTTATCAGAAACCATACAAATAACAGGATATGGGTCTTCGTTGTTGCTTGCACGCACTTACCTTAACTTATAATAGGCAACGCAAGTCGCTGTAAAAATCATTGATTCTTTTTAGGAAACCTGCTAACACACCAAATTTCAAAACATACTAAAAGCGCTGTTAACTCCGAATAATGAATTGGCAACCTTCGTGCTTCTATAATATTCTCTTGCAGGAAGCTGAGAAGTAAAACAATGGAATATATTGTTGATGCCAGTTAATTAATCAGTGAGTTAACTCGTTAGGTTGTTAAGTATTTATCTTTAGGCTGTTTGGTCGATTGCTTGTTTATCGAGTTAGTCATTCGAATAGTAGTCTGTTAGTTTGCTGTTAGTTAATTTGTGACTCGTCCAGGTGTTTGGTTTTCCTGTCAACTACCTAGTGACTTCCTTACGCACTTCCATGCTTGGATGGTTGGCTAATTAAATAAAGAAGGCAGGAAGTTCTGAGAATGAACGTAGTCAATTAGATAAACATACGGTTTCTACTTCCTTGTTTCTTAGTCTGAACTCTTCTACCTACTCTTTGTAAGTGTAGATGGTGATTGTTGTACCTGATAAGACACAATGACAAACAAACACACACACACACACACATGCGCGCGCGCCTAGAACTCCTCTGGACAAGTGATCAACTCGTCGCAGAGACGTCTATCTGACAACACACAGCACTCACAAGAGATGGAAATCCATGACTCCAGGAGAATTCGAACCCGCAATCCCAGCAAGCGAGCGGCCACAGACCCTCGTCTTAGACCGCGCCGCCACTGAGATAGGCAATACAGAGTTTCGAAACTTCATTACAATATTTTCACCATAAAATTACCTGTTGTGAGTGCACAATTGCACTACGATATATAAGTTCTTATTTCTGAACTAACAGTGCCTAAACCACTACACCTCTCCTACTGGGCAGTAAATTCGAAATTAAAATTCTCTGTGTACGCTGTAGCCGATCCCGGTGGTCTCGCGTTCTAAAGAATTGTTCTGCAACGCTCGATTGCTGGGCTCACCGGTTCGAATCCCGCTGACGGCATGGTTGTGCTTCTTGAATTTATTATGTTTTGTGTACTTAGCGGCCTCAGTGATGAGCTGATCATTCGTCCAGAGGAGTCCTACCTGGTGCGTGTGTCTTGTGTGTGGTCTAGAAACTTCAAAATGAGGCGGCCTAGGCCCCTCTTCGGCTGTTACGTCACAAAAAATTATGCTGTTTGTAAGTAAATATCATCTTGGACGGGTGATCAGCAAAACTTAAGGTCTGTGCACGAATACAAGAAAACACAACGCTGTATGACATAATTTTAGTCCTTATCATGAGGGTGAACACATTTTTCCAGAAATTTGGGAGCAAACTCATAATTTTAAGGAACAAGACGGAGATACGAAGCACCTTCCATACTGAGGACCAAAAAAAAGTTAGTCACCACCACACGAAAGTTTCTTTGCCACGAAATCCCAGCTCCCTGCATTAACAAATTTAACACAAGCTTATTGAAGTTTAAACTCTGCGTTCTTTGTGGGTTTTGTTCTTAATTTCTAAATCTTGACCCAAAATGTCAATCGTTCTGACTTTGCAGAGACAGAATATCGGGTACCTACATTGGTAGGGGGAAGAAACTAATTTTTGTAGAGGACATCCTTTTGTGTTACAGAACTGAAAACAATTATAAATATGAACGTTTTCAGTCAGACACAACAATATCGTATCATTCAATTTATTGGCAACAAGTTTCGGTCATTTGACCATCATCAGGCCATCGTTACATAAAATTTTAAACATGTTACATGTAGTGCTCATTAATTTCATGTCGTATGGGATCCCAATTGCACCAATGTTGAAAAACTGTAACAACCTTCACTTATATTACCTGTGATGTAATTAACAAGAGCTTGTGGAGATCTGAAATAAAATTTAATTTTAAATTGATAACTAATATTATCAACACTTAGTTTGGAAGTGTTAAATCTAAAATTATATGTATTGTCTCTAGTCACAAATTGTGGCGTGTGCTGCTAGGCACACAGTTCATATTTATTATTTATAATTTTCTGTTGTATAAGCCGAATACAGCCGGTCCCAGTGGCCGCGCGGTCTAAAGCGTAGGTCTGCGGCCGTTCGACTGCTGAGATTGTGGGTTCGAATTCCACGGGAGGTATGGAGGTTTGACTGTTTTGACTGTTTTGTGTGTGTTGTCAGGTAGAGGTCTCTGTGACGAGCTGACCCCTCATCCAGAGGAGTCCTACCGACTGTAATGCGCCGTTGTATGTGGTCTAGAACCTCGTAAGTGAGGAGGCCATGGCCCACTAGGGTCTGTCGTGCAAAAACCAAATAAATACGTCGAGTACAGATTGGTGCTAGTAGATCGTATTTTAGATATTCCGTGTCTCCTTATGACGAAGGATATATATTGTATCTTAAGTATAAATTGTAGTTATTGTAATAGGATAGCAAATACGAATTGTTCCGTTATATTGCGATGGCTCGACTTTTGCGTGTGTGCGTCTATCTTGACAGTTTGGTTTACAGGCTGTCATATCTGCTGTCACGTTGGAAACTGACGTAAAATTTCTAGTAATTTGTAATCACTGCCCTACAAAGGTAAGTACTGTGTCACTGCCTACTTACTGTAACAGCAGCACTGGCAGTTATGTTAGATGCATTCTGTAGGCGTATCGATAAGAAATGTGTTGTGTCTCATTAGGGAAGAACACATTTCGAGCGTGTTTCAGCACATTTAGAGTAGGGGAATTTGTGGGTGTAAAAGAAAAATGTATCAGCGAGATTTAGATAAGTTAATAGTTAGGAGTTTCATAATTTTACTCCTGACAGAATATGACATTGGTGATGTAACCAAGAGCGTAGTAAGGAATACGGGAGTGATGGAATGTTTGTCATAAACTTAATGTTAGTAGTACGTTGCATAAAAGAGGTTATACTGACCAAGACAATAATAAAAGTGGGATGGTGATGATGATAATAGTAATAGTAGTAATAATAATAATAATACATTGTTTGTAAATGTAGGATGTGGTAGAAGGTGTGTGTTGCAGGCTGAAGCCTGCAACACGGATACCACTCCAACCCAAACACACCGAAACTCCAACACACATCGAACCAAGAACAATACGACCAATGTGGTAATTCAACAAAATAATCGCAAGCTCCTGATGATGGATATATTAATGTCCGAAACATGTTGAACACATAAGAAGTGAAATAAAATAGCAAGTGATATCAAGTTGGTCTTTTATTCTTCAACTAATACAAAATAAATTTTTGCAGGATGCACAACAATTACACCATCTGAATACACTTACAGACACAATAAGGTGGCTGATTACGTCCACTGAACGATATGTAAACATACGGGGTTACCGGTTACCGACAGGTGCTAAGAACAATATGTGAAAGGGTCATAAGTGTCAACGGTACCACTGTCATGTGGAATTTATCGGTTATCACAGATCGAAATACCAGCAAACCGACCTGATACACACTGCATGATAAAAAGGAGAAGACTTGCGTACTGATCGGTACAGCCGGAACAGATGATTCAAACGTTAACACGAAAGAAACAGAAAAACTAAGCAAGTACAAATATTCGGAGATCGAGTTGAGCAGGATGTGACAAGTGAGGACAGAAAATGTGCCAGTTGAAATTGGGGCGTTAGGGACAATTAAGACGGGATTATATCATAACCTTCAGTTGCTCTCAGGTCACCTGTCGGCCGTAGAGCTGTATGATATCGCAGTAATGAGCACTGCACAAATATTTGGTACAGTGTCGGAGTAAAACGCTTGATCTTTTGTTCAGATCCGAAATTACGAGAAGACCACCACCTAATAGCTACTAAGCGACAATCAATTAACATTTGAAATAAGTAATAATAATAATAATAATAATAATAATAATAATAACGTATTTTGAAAACGGAGTGTGTGATATTGAATTGGATTAATCTGGATTAGGACCGAGTCCATTGGCAGGCTCTTTTAAATACTGTAATTTGAATGTCGGGATGCATTAATGAAGGATATTAGTGTCTTCGTGTCTTAGCCTCTCAAGAAGACGCTGGGGCTATTAAGGGGGAATAGTAAAAGTTGCCCTGTACCATGTCATGCTGGCACGCCGGGGGTGGGGAGTTGGAGTAAACGCATAACTACTCATGCTTAACGTCGGCGTTGGTGGTGGTGGTGGATAGTTAAGGTCAAGGCCAAACTGCTAACCGCCTGGACAGATACGCGGTACCCGTCGTAGAGAAGACAAAGCAGTGCTGGAGACAAAGTAGTTGACCGGGATTCTGTGCGTGTAACGTTGTGTGTAGGCTTAAGTCGAAGATTCTGATTGTTGATTGCATTGTACGGCAATACCGACAGTTTACAGAAATGCTCCTGCGTATCCGTAAGGTTATGTAACATTTTTACACAATTACATCATCTTCTTTTCCCTCCTCTCAACCGCAGTCCACAGGCATATAATTTCACGTTATTTTCGGCCATCTGTTTCTACCAGTTCAATTTACAGACTCTTTCTCGTATAAACTAATTTCTTCAAATATGTCATTGTTCTTAAAATTTTCACAGGCTACGAAGTACGTGGAGTTATGAAGTGTGTAATTTTGGAGATTGGAGCCATATAGAATATATAATTTGGTCAGTAGGATGTGTTATTACGTAACTCAGGAATTTCCTTCTTACATTATTTGTTACAGGGAGTAGTTCCCATAACAGTCAGCACAATTAACTCTCTTAACTCCAAGGAGCATCGTTGTTTTCAAGCAAATAGTAGCCGCTCTCAAAGTCGGCACATTCTCAACTTTCCATGAAGGCGGTAGGTTTATTACCGCTTTCATAATGGCTTGCAAATTGCCCTTGTCTTGAGCCACATTAATCCAGTCAGTTTTCTCCTCTCCTACTTCATTAAAACACGTTGTAATCTAAGGGCACCAACTACACTAAGTCTTCTAGACGGCCTCTTTGTGTCATGTTGTTCAACCAAAATTTTGTATACACGTTCTTTAATTCCCATGCGTGCCACACGCCCGTCCATCTCACCCTCATTCACTAGGACATTGCAAACTGTAGCCATCAAGCAAATCGTAAAACTTCTCATTTAGTTGTTTCTGCTCTCACCACTGCTTACTTATTCCTCCATTCTGTAAACGCTTTCTTCTCAGTAATATCAACCTCTCTTCTTTTACTAACGCGACAGACAAAATTCCATAATACATTACGGGTACATACATTTTTTCGAATGTAATTAAACGAATTGAGGACCGCGGTAGCACAGTGGTTAAGGTGCTGTGCTAGAAATTGGAAGGTCGTTGGTTCGATTCCAGATGGTGTCATTGGAATTTTTCATTGACATAAAATACTTCTGATCGCATTATGGCCCTGGGGTCGACTCAGTCTTTAACAGAAATGAGTACCGGGAGCATTTCCTAGGGGTAAAGGCGGCCTGTGCATAAGGCTGAAAACCTTACAACCATCCTGTGCCGTTGTCATGAAATCTGGGAACCTTAACTTCCTGGAACCCTTTCGGCCACTCCAGGCATGTAACGGGACTGATAAAAAATAAAAAACTTAAACGAATTAGGGAAATACATCATCACTCTTCAGACTCCAAGTAGATTTAACGTCCGATAATTTTATAGATATCCAAATTTTTTATTATTAATCAGTGGATTTTATCCAGAAGTTGTATGCTTTTAATACTGTGGAGTGATTCAAACACATTTTAATTATAACTGTAATCATTTTCTCAAACTAATCACGCTGAAGATGGCAACATGAGTGGCCAAAACATGTTGATGGTCAAAACAAAATACAAGTACACCAATAAAATTGAAGAACATTTCTTGGTCTTTGATATATGTGATGCATCCAATGAATGCACGGACCATGAAACACACCAAATTTTGTATTTTTTTTTTACAGTTGAAGAATAAAAGACCAACATGATGTCACTTGCTATTTTGTTTCACTTCTTATGTGCTCAACATGTTTCGGACATTAATATATCCATTATCAGGAGTTTGCGACTATTCTGTTAAGTTGCCACATTGGTCGTATTGTTCTTGGTTCGATGTGTGTTGGAGTTTCGGTGTGGTTGGGTTGGAGTGGTATCCATGTTGCAGGCTGAATCCTTGCAATTCAACAGAATATTCGCAAGCTCCTGATGATGGATATATTAATGTCCGAAACATGTTGATCACATAAGACGTGAAATAAAATAGCAAGTGACATCAAGTTGGTCTTTTGTTCTTCAACTTTCACAATGATGCACGGTCCAAAAAACATAATATTTTTTTTTGACGTTCAGGTGACCGTGCATCGTGATAAATTCTTATAATGAAACCAACTAGATGCACTAATTTCTCACATTTATTTTGGAATAAAACTCTACATGTTCTCGACATCTCCGCTGTTTATCATCAGTTCCGTCCTGATCCTGCTCACAAGCTGTCAGCAAACCTGTATGATATGTACCATTGCTGTGTGTACAGTGAAAAACTCCTGATAATGGACAGAGGAACTGTCCGGAACATGTAGAGTTTTATTCCAAAATAAATTTGAGAAATTAGTGCATTAGTTTGATTTTATTATAAGAAACTGTAAATCTTCCCATTTTTTCCACTCCGGAACTTTCTGAGAGCCTGTGTGTTTACTGGCGTTTTTACTCACACCAACTGTAGATATGGCAGGGATTATCCTTTGTGTAGTCTATTCCAGAATCTTTACCCTTCTGCTCCTTGACTTATACAGACATTACGTTTCATTCTGCAGTCAACATGTTGAACTGCAACACGTCTCTAAATTCTATTGTTCCTTAATGCTTTCTGAAGACCAAATTTGGGTCGCGGAGTGATATTTTTCTTTTCTGCCTTCTATTCATGTAGCAGCCTATGGATATGGGCTTACACTCTAACATTGTACCTGTTCACAGTACATGATGAAATAATCACGTTCTTAATGTCCGGCATTTTGTGGGGAATTGCAATATCGTGTTCTCGGCAAAATAATATCGTTTTCTTATTTTATTGTGCGTGCTACGTAGGTTGAAGGCAAGTTCAGACCCAAGGAAAGTTGCTGGATCCATCGGAGACTGCAAGCCATTTCGATCAGAACATGGTTTGTGTGGTGGTGCTCTGCGAACTGGTTTGATACGCAGCAGACCTGAGAATCAGGTATGAAAATTTTACTAATTTATGAAAGTTTAATAGATTAAAAATAATACGCTTAGACACATAACGGAACGTACAAATTCATATTTTATATATACATACATTAGACTGCCAGAAAGCGTTTGACCGAGTCAAAAGGACCAAATTAATGCAGATCGTACAGGAACTCTTATTGGCTGGCGCGAACAAAGATTGATTAACTACTTGTACATGGCTCAGAATGTTAAACTACGACTGAATCGCAGGGAGACGAGAAGTATGAAAACTGGAGGAGGAGTTAGACAAGGATGCTGTTTGTCAACAATTCTGTTCAACTTGTACAGCGAATGCCTTATCAAGGAAGCTCTGGAAAATTTAGAGACTTCAAAATAAGAAAGAAAACCATTCACACTGTGAAATATGCAGATGACCTTATGTTACTGGCTAAGGAAGATGAATGATAAACTGATTGAAATTGGAGGATGCTATGGAATGGAAATGAATGTAAAAAAACAAAACAAAAGTAATGATAATTTCAAGACAACCATCCCCAGTAAAAATTATGATAGACCAAAAACAACTAGAGAATGTGGATTCTTTTAAGTACCTGGGTAGCAATTTAACAAATGATGGAAGATGTACTGGTGAAATTGAATGTAGGATTGTTATGGCTAAAGCTGTATTCAACAAGAAGAGGGCTCTTTTTACTAGCACACTGGACTTGGAATTGAAGAAGAAGCTAGTGAAGTGCTACATTTGGTGTAGCTTTATATGGTGCTGAAACTTAGACGCTTCGGACAGGAGATCAGAAACACCTGGAAAGTTTTGAAATGTGGTGTTGCAGAAGAATGGAGAAGATCAGTTGGCCCGATCATATAAGAAATGAAGTGTTACTTAGAGTCAAGGAACAGAGGAATATCCTATATGAAATAAGTAAACGGAATGCTAACTGGATTGGTCACATTTTGCGTAGAAACTGCCTTCTACAAGAAGTTATTGAAGGAAAGATAAAAGGAGATAGAAGTGACAGGAAGACGAGGAAGAAGAAGTAGGAAGCTACTGGACGACCTCAAGGAAAGGACAGGATTCTCTCATTCGAAGGAGGAAGCTCTAGATAGCACTATGTGGAGAGCTCGCTTTGGAAGAGGTTTTGGACCTGTCGTAAGACAGACTGCTAAATGAATGAATGTGTACATACATACAAACGTAAGTACAGCTACACACACACGCACGCATGATACATACTGTTACTCATATGACATATCAGTAAAAAAAATCACCCCCGCCACTCCCCCCATACACACACACACACACACACACACACACACACACACACACACACACACACACACACACA
>Ga0123355_10022356_pt1 | contig 10136 bp, 4 predicted proteins | sample TergutEmb28metaG_3_FD_89872 | JGI IMG/M metagenome (GOLD analysis project Ga0123355, IMG submission 89872) | Embiratermes neotenicus P1 segment gut microbial communities from Petit-Saut dam, French Guiana - Emb289 P1 | ecosystem: Host-associated > Arthropoda: Insects > Digestive system > Gut ...
ATGATGAGCACATAGTGCTCGAAACATGTAGAGGCGTATAATAAACTTATTATAAAACAAGATTTTGTGCATTAAGTTGGTTAATTACTAAGATTATACTGAGATGCACGGTCAGCAAAACATGAAAAATACCAAATTAATTGCAATTATCATCCTAAGTGTTTAATATTTGTTGCATTAATTAAAGGTGTCTAAGCCGCCTGAAACATGTTGGAATGACAAACACCTGCAACTAAATATTTTAGAATGACGGTTTATTTTGACTTTCGTGTGACCGTGCATCGTGATAAATTCTTATAATAAAACCAACTAGATGCACTAATTTCTCAAACTTATTTTTGGAATAAAACTGTACTTGTTTCGGAGAGTTCCTCTGTCCATCATCAGGAGTTTTTCACTGTACACACACCAATGGTATACGTCATACAGGTAAGCTGACAGCTTGCGAGCAGGATCAGGACAGAACTGGTTCCGTCCTGATCCTGCTCGCAAGCTCTATGACATAAACAATTGCTGCATGTACAGTGAAAAACTCCTGATGATGGACAGCGGAACTGTCCCAAACATGTAGAGTTTTATTCCAAAAATTAATTTGAGAAATTAGTGCATCTAGTTGGTTTTATTCTAAGGGTTTTTTGGTATAGGTGGTGCCAATCTACCTATCAAACTATCTACACATCTACGCAATTATTTATCCACTTACACAGTTACCCAGCAATCCACCTATCCACTTATTTACCTAACTACCTACCTACCTACCTAGATACATACTTTATGTCTGCATGTCTATGTATTTGTGTATGTATCTACGGAATAAGAATATCCATTCATCTCTTTGTGAACCGCGTTCTGATTCTCGGCAAGAGAAGGATATACAGCAAAAGTGTAAACATTGATTTTAGTTTTGGAATACAGGACCTTGAGATACTGTCAGACTTAAAATTCCATTCATGTCTTCGAGACCACTACAGTTGCTTGCTGTGCTCTTCCTGCCACAACAAATCACGGGCACAGTTATACAATCAGTAGGCCTGATATTCTAATAACAAAATAACCAAGTTGAAGAATAAGAGACCAATTTGATGTCACAATTTATTAAGTTTTATTTCACTTCTTCTATGCTCAATATGTTTCGGACATTAATACATCCATCATCAGGAGCCTTCGACTTTTCTATTGTATAACGACATTGGTTGTGTGTTCTTGTTTCGATGTGTGTGTGGCTGGGTTGGTGTGGTATCCGTGTTGCAGGCTTCAGCCTGCCAAACGGATACCACCCCAACTCACTCCAACACACATCGAAACAAGAACACACAACCAATGTGGTGATACAATAGGAAAGTCGCAGGCTCTTGACGATGGATGTATTAATGTCCGAAACATGTTGAGCATACAAGAAGTGAAATATAACTTAATAAATTGCGACATGAAGTTGGTCTCTTATTCTTCAACTATCACAATGATGCACGGTCCAATACACTTAACAAAATAACCGTTCAGTTTCACGTTAACTTAACACAGGCTCCAGCCTTCAGTACAACAGACGAAAACATGGCCATGAGACATGGACTTGTACTGTCTGAAGCTGACTTGTAATCCTCCGGACAACTTGATTTCTTCTGTTGAGAATGAAGCGGCAGATGATGAACGACTTTGGAGCAAAACATTAGGAACAAAAAAGGAGCCGCTCATCAAACGGCAACGCTATATTTTCTGCACGGCAGAGCTGGTAGTTTTTAATTAAAAGATTATTATCTGAGATTTAATACTTAGAGAGACACGCATATGTCGGTCTACAAGTTCACATTGGCCCTAAAATGAATTATAGTAAATGAAACATACACATGGCAGTACTGTTGCTTATAATGCGAGGGACGTGCATGAAGTTTAACAAACTGCGCCAGGAAGACTCAAAATGTAAGCGCAGGTTAAATAAGGCCTAAGAAGAAAGGGTGCCATAAAGTAAAGTTACTGTAAATATCAAAGATGATCCTGGTATGATATATTACTCAATGTCAAAATTAACCAAATTTTGTTTAAAACTGCCGAATATGCATGGAATAATTTGTTTAGACTGTGAGATAAACGGTCATTGTGCGTTAAACAAGTGGCGGCTGTTGGATGTGGACGGAACAGTGGCTGTAAATAATATGACACGCGATTTTGAAAACATTTTTCGAGGCACACCTGGAAGTATTGAGGAAAATTCAGAAATCGAGCAAATATTATTAAATAAGTGGTGTTACATTGAGTTCAAGGCCGATATAGCGACACCACTCTGTGTTACGCCTACAGTCGGTCTGTAAGTGTACCGTGGCGGCAGAAATGTTAGTTACACTTCGAGTTTTGTTCTTTTAACAATTACACTCGAAACAAAATCAGCACAGCTGTGCCATTTCCTATGTGGTAGTCTACCGCACTCATACCGCAAAGGCTTGGATTCGATCCGAGGCAAGTCCATTTGGGATTTATGTTGGATAAAATATCACTGGAACAGATTCTTTTTTTCGAGTACTTCTCTTTTCCTTGTTAGTCTCATTCCACCGCACTTGTCACCGATGCTGCACAGTCTTAGTAATTTGTAGCTTTGTTAAATAACACAATACAAAATCTGTGTCTCTTCTTGAAAATGTACGTTAATTGTGGTATTATATTATATAACGTTGTGTTGCGTTGCGTTGCGTTAAGTTACGTTACGTTGCGTTCCGTTGCATTACGTTGCGTTGCGTTAATTTATACTATATTAAATTATATTAAACTATACTATATTATACTATATTATACTATGCTATATATCATATATCTAATATTTAATATCTAATATATACATCAAACATCATATATCATATACCATACATCATATATCATACATCATACGATATCATATCATATATATCATACCATATCATATATCATATCACATCATATCACATATATCATACCATACCATATCATATATCATATATCATATATCATACCATACCATACCATATCATATCATATATCATACCATATATCATATCATATCATATCATATCATATCATATCATATCATATCATATATCATATCATATCATATCATATCATATTATATTATATTATATTATATAATTGTGATGTCAAGTGTCACATAAAATATGTTACGTAGACCGTCGCAATAATTGCATATAAAAATAACGTGGGGGAGGGGGTGCAAAATGGCCTCAAGATAACGAGAAATTTGTTGTGTGTTGGAAACTGGGGAACCGCAGGCGTCTTGCGTAACCTGAAAGGGTGTCTTAGGCAGAAGTAAAGTGCAGAGCTGTTTGTGTTTATCACAAACAGCAGAAATGTTTTGAGACAGCTGGAAACTGTCATGATTCAAACCGCGGGGATGGTGCGGCAGATTTCAGTCTGTGAAGCAATGTGACTCTGCACAGGTTCACCAGAGAAAGAGTCCTAAAAAATGGAAAACTTTTATTGGAAAAACAAAATGTTCCCAGACTTCTTGGTTTCGAGGACAGCAACGGCGAAGAGCTGGAGAAATGATCAGTAATTCAGCAACAATGACAAAATTATCGGAAAACATACTGCGTAGTGGCCGGTGTTCGAAATTGTATCTCTTGCTGCAGAACAGAAACTGTGTATGCTTTCGTTTTGAATCAGAAAAGCGGTGAACGATGTAGGCAAGTATTGAACCCTTGGGCCAGCATTTCAGATTGAAAAATCTCTATGGAATAAAAGGATATACAGAATGTTTTCATCACAGGCTACAGTTAAAACATAAAAAAACGCAAACTTCATGTTCCGGGAGGAAGAATATTAGATAAACCACGTTTTGAAGGCCATTTGTTCCCGTGTACCGCTATGTAAAGCGAAGGTGAAACCTATATTTTAACGTCTACAAAAGAGATACCCGGAACAAACCGGAAGGAGCTCTGCAAGATAAAATTAAACCAAATTAGTTTCTTATCCAAAAGCAAGCACGCTCCACAGGGTACTGCTAGGCCAGCCGGAATTAGACCGTCCATGCAGACCACGAAGATAACATCAACAATCGATTTCCCATTATTTAAACCAAGCTTCTAGAATAGCTCTTCTGAGGGGTGGGAGGGAGTAAAAGATGAAGAAAGGTAAAAGACAAATGACGTACAAAGCTGGATGCAAGGCGCAACACTATATTGGACAATTTCATTACAGACCGCGAGGGGATAATTACGTCAAATAAACAGGATATGACATTTTTAATGGAACGATATAGAAGGATGGTATAAGAATTTCCTAATGACTGGCTCTCTGGAAATTCATCTCTTCTAGGGAATGACGCCGTGTACGTTTGTAAATAGTTACCAACGCCACCATTTTCAGAGAAAACAAAGAATATAATAAAATATCTAAGAAATATCGCGCGAATATAATGAAATAAATTTACATTCCAGCTGGTTCTATGCGCGGGATCTTCTAGAGTAATGGTTTTATTTCCTGTCGTGACACACTTTGTGAATATCCTGCGCATACAGCGACACATCTTCACGGTAAGACCGACATTTTAATGGCATAAACATAAATATTCGTAAATGAACCATTCTTATTACTCTATATTGTCGCCCTTACGGGCAAGGATGAATCATGATTAATGTCAGTGAAGCGACAAATTTCTCTCTACACACTTTGCACCTGCTCGCGACGCAGCAGTGTCGCGAGCAGTTTGAGACGCGATGTTCCAGAACCACTCTTCTTCAGTTATCCTCAAGATGGACGCAAAAAGAATCTCACAAATGCCAGTAACCATTTACCAGAAACAAGAAGCCGTATCGCCGGGGATTTTACTTTACATCGAAGCCCACTCCGACGACTGCAAGGCCGTGCTCTCTTGCTTATTTCGGAAAATGGGTCTTTAAACCAGCAACACTGCAATAACTGAAAGGTAAAGCAGTCCCGTTACAGGCCTGGAGTGGCCCAAAGGGTTCCAGAAAGTTATGGTTCCCAGATTACATAACAACGGCACAGGATGGTGGTAAGGTTGTCAGCCTTACGCACCGGCCGCCTTTACCCCTAGGAAATGCTCCTGGTACTCATTTCTGTTAGAGGCTGAGTCGACCCCAGGGCCATAGACTGCAACAACTGAGCGACCTAATATTAATTTTCTCCCATTTCACACATTCAGGTTGTATCAACTGAATAAGTTATTTTGTGTCGACTCAGCTCACAGGGTGATCTCTTGGTAGAACAGAACAATAAGGAATATTATCCTAGTGCAGAGACGAAGAGAAATTCAGAAGTTTTAGGCGAGATGACGGCAGAATTTGAATTTCCCTTTACAAGCCACGATGCGTTTTAATTCAAGCTTCATGTGCTGCAGCCGCGACTTCAGTATTTTCCCGTAGATAATAAGCCCCTCTAATCCATATTTGCGTTAATTTGGAGCAAAGTCGAAAACAATAGTTTTCACACATAAAAACTTGCTCTCTCTGACACAGAAAAAAAAAATCACAAATACCACGTCCCAACTTGGCATATCCCAGGCCAAACTACATTACTAGTTTAAACGTGCACGCAAAAGCAACTCACTTGAAAGAAGCAGGAATAGTTTGGAGTATCCAGGCTGTCGAAAGAAGCGTACGAAGCAAACCAACCAACTTACCTGCAACAAAAACAAGATGACATTTATAACAGAATCATTGACAAGGTATATATGAAGACTGATGGGAAGAGTGTAGATTATTTATTAGTAGAAAGACATGGCAGTGCACAAATCAGATACAGGTTGAACAGGCACATCAACTTTACACCATTTTGCCTCGCTCCATTAAAAGAATTGCAGTACGATCTTACAAACAGGGAATCCTCACATCTGTATTCATAAAATACTTTCTGTAGATATTTGCATTTAAATGGAAGTCTTAAGACATCGGAAGGTATGCAAGAGCGGGCAGACTAGCATAAGGAATCGGGTAGGTTTTTTGCGCATACTGCGATGTGGTCACAAAAATAACTGCCATTCATAAATTTCGTAGTAAAGTAGATAAGATCAAAGTGTATTAGGGCGATAAATTTGCGACATGGAGCGTAATTACTACTGAATACAGCGCATTTAAACAATTGTAATATATATGAAACAAATGTTACAATATATAAACAAATGATAGGAGTTTTAGTGACTTAAATAATATTCTACTCAGAAGGAAAAGGAAAACGGAATTAAATTTCCTAATTCCTTAGCTTAGAAACATGACAGCTGTTGTTTAGTTCGTAATCCCTTTTACTTTCATGGTGTTTAAAAAAACAAGCAAACAACTATATGTTGGGTTTTATCCTGCCTCGGTCCTCCTAACGAGTAACCCAACAGCTGGCCAGTTACACATACAGACAGGTTTCCTACAACAGACTTCAAATAAGATTTCTTCCGAAAAAGAAATTTTCTAAATTTCTATGTAATTTTGGGAGTAGCAAATCAATGTGCCAGAGACGAAACACAGAAAGCGTAATAAAAGAAAGCGCACACCATCTTAGTAACAACCATTCGCACGAAGGAAGGCAAGAAGCAGTCATTGGACACTCCATTTAAAGCATGGTACATTTTCATATGGTTTTGTAATTTTAATTTCTTGATAAACTACTGAAAGTTTTGAAGCCAAAGCGATAGGCTATAAAAAGAAATGAAGATATAAAACCCGTAATAATCTCGTTTTTGTCTCTGCAAATTCACGTACAAGTTCCAGGTCTAATATCAATCGTTCCAAGGATACAAACAACCAATACTCTGCTGTCAGTCTGCTCTCGATCAACGCACCCCATCTTCGTCGTTCCAGTCTAGGAGTTTTAAAAATTTTACTTTATTTTTTTTTTTTCAAAACACAGGTTTTTGAAGAAAGGTTTCTAATATTTTATAAGGGCTCTATAGGAATGCAGATTCGCTCCGGGGCGTACAAAAGATTAACATTCCAGGTTGCTTCTCGCAAAAACAAATCCTGTAAGGGACATCCGAAAGTAAAAAGAGGCGTAAAATACAGAAATTTAGCAATTATAATAATTGCTAATGCAAAGTTAGGTGGAGTACAATGGTGTATGACTTAGTATAACTTCTAGGTATCAGTGACTAAAGTAGGCTGGACGGCTCGGTGGGTCGATTCCCGGTGGGAGGCGAGATTTTCTGCATTTGTCCAGACTGGCCCTGGGGCCAAACTAGCCTCCTATACAGTGGGTACCGGATCATTCCAGGGGCAAAGTGGTCCGGGAGTGGCGTTAACACACACCTTCAATCTAGCGCCGAGTATAAATGAGAGTAGAGCTATACCTCTACTACCCATCTGGGCCTTCATGTCAAGTTGTATTGTGAATTTTAGGAATTTTGTATTTTCTGTTCCGTGTATTTCGAATCAATTACCACAATGCAAACTAACAAGTGCACATAATTCGCCAGATTAGCAATGTAACATTATAACATTACTGTGATTCTGACGAACTGTGTGCATTTGTTGGTTTATACTGTGGTCGGTAAACTTTACATTTTGTTGTTATTAAAATTGAGAACGCCATAAAGAGAAAGAAATGACAACTGCTGTTTGCTGTGTAGCCTGAAGGGTCTTCAGAAAGATAGTAATTTCACTTGACACAGCTGTCTCACTTTCTGGAGTTCTCAAGTCGCTATTTTAGTGCACGTACTCAAACGCAGGCCAAATAGGTCGGTATAGTTATAAGTACTAAAGTTTGAACCCCAAAACTATAGTTATCAAATGAAGTGGAGAGTAGACATTAACAAAACTCCATTACAGGTTTATTCAATTTGCATAGCCCACTTCGCTCAACCCAACGTGCATTTGGTGCAGAAACAAGTACATTGCTACAGTCTAAAGACAATACATCACAGTGGCAGACGTCACACTTTTTTATTAGCGTTCATGGTCGCAAAAATTCCCATGCTACAACTGTCGACCTAGATGTCATTTCTTAAGATAGTAGTGAGTGGAAAAATCAGTAAGTTTATACAATAATATAAACAACCAATTAGATACAACAATAACAGTTTATTAATAATTTCAATCTGCTCAACATGTTTCGAGCGATAATTCCGCCCATCCTTAGGAGCATTAGACTGTGTTTACACCTTGTGGTACAATGCACCGACGATGCAGCCGGCTATTAGCCGGATGGGCGAAATTATCGCCCGAAACATGTTGAGCTGATTGCAGGTATTAATAAACTATTATTGTTGCATCTATTTGGTTGTTTATATTATTGTATCAGTGATGCACGGTCACACAAATAGCAAATCAGTACGTTCATCTTCAAATTTATTCAATGTGAGTTTTATACTGAAGTGACAGGAACGAAGATTTACGTCACTATACGTGCTTAGTGTCGCCAGAAACAAAATTTAATCCAAATACATTCTGTACTTTGGAAGATGCAACATTTACCAAACGGTATGAAACTTCGCAGTAATGTCATCACTTGTTTCAAGGAGTCTACAAAGGCTATATAAAAATATTACTACAGTGGAAGCCTAGTGTTTCAGCGACATAACCCACTTGAAATGTCATAATGATAGTGCAACTTGCAATTGTCTTGTTGCTGTCACAATAAAATAAGAATGTCTCTACGAAACGCACAATATAAATCACGAATTTCACTTGTGCTGCTATACGAAGGCATTTGTTGCTTTCCGTTCGAAATAGTACGTCTTATTTTAAAAGACCGTGTCGCGGTAGAAATACTGTCTACAGAGTGGTTGGATTTATAGATTGCGTTTGCAAAATTGCGAACACAATCTATTAGTTTCGTCATGTCTGTGTTTCTGCCTGTCTTCGTGGAACAACTCGACTCCCACCCGACGGATTTTCTTGAAATTATATATTTCAGTATTTTTCTAAGATCTGTCGAGTAAAGTCAATTTTTATTAAAATCGTACACGAATGTCGGGTACCTTGCATGAAAAACAATATACATTTTTGATCCTACATCGCTCATTTCTTCTTAGTATGAGAAATGTTTCAGACAACAGTTTTACAGAAACTCAAATCAAAAATTTTCTGTTCAGTACTTTTTTTTTCAAACATCATTCCTTTTATGATATGTGAAAAAATATGGTACAGCCAGGCGGGCAACAGATGACAATATAATACGGCGCATGCGTCTTGTATACTAGATAACTGTAACTAAAGACACACACTCAGAATACGTAATATTAATGCTTTTCCGCGGCAGAAGTAGTTACGTGAACGCGCCTGTATTGTTACTTATGATAATTACAATAACATCCAGGAATTCTTCCCATATGTATGCATTCGAAAATAATTTATTCCGAAGTTAATACACTAAATTTATTTCCCTCATTGTGAGTAAAAATTTCACGGCTTGGAGAGGAAATTCAGTGGCAGAGAATATTTACATTGTTGTTTGCAGATAAAATGCACTAACATGCATCAGATATTGTTGAACCATTCCCCACTCTCAAACAGCTTCTTAAATACGAATTTATATATACACCCACTTTAAAATTAGTTACGAATGACAGGGTCACTTTAAATTATTCAAATTTAATTTTATACCAAATAAACTGAATAAATTTAAAATAATCCCATACAGGATTCAAAAAATGTATTTAGGAAAGGAAAAATCGTGAAACGGGATATCTAGAAGCCCCAAATGGCACATGTAAATGAACAGAAAACACAGAGAACTGTAGGCATATAGGATTAAGCCTATATCGTCGGAACGTGGTCAGCTGCCTTAAGATGCGAACCTAGAATGACAGTTGACAGCTTCATGTGAAAATTGCTATAGAAACATGTAGTTACCGTATATTTTCGAATCTAATCCGCACTAGTTTTTGCCGATTTCTTAAACGAAAAAATAAGTTACTTCGCGGTTCTAATCCGCACCTTTCCTTCAACCGTCTTCAGAACTCGCGCGGTGGGTGTCGGCTGCATGGAAAGCCACCCCGGAGAGCATTATCGTCAGATTTTTCGAGAAGTGTTGCATAATCAATGCTTTGGACGGATCCGAAGATGACATTCTATAGGAGGACGATGGTGAAGATAAAGATGATAGTGACTGGGTGACGGATAACGATTCAGTTATGAGTGATGACGGCGAGTCTGATGAATAATAAATTATAAATATTACATAATACATAATATTATAAATAATAAATA